>Ga0187786_10000200_pt1 | contig 19341 bp, 11 predicted proteins | sample 0815_BV2_10_20_M_FD_132449 | JGI IMG/M metagenome (GOLD analysis project Ga0187786, IMG submission 132449) | Tropical peat soil microbial communities from peatlands in Department of Meta, Colombia - 0815_BV2_10_20_MG | ecosystem: Environmental > Terrestrial > Soil > Wetlands > Peat | place...
CTGTGCATATCGCTGTTGCTCCAACGCCGCAGGCCGCGTTTTGGCTGGCCGAAGGTGGTGGTGACAATCTTGATGGGCTGACGATCACCGACCTCACCTGGCCGGCCGGCACGGCGGAACGGCTGACCCGCTTCGGCCTGCGTCGTCTCGGCGAGTTGCGACGGCTGACAACGCGCCGACGGCAGTCGGCTTCGTCGAATGCGCAGCCTGACTTGTTGGACGCCGCAGGAGGCACTTTGGCTGCCCTGGCACGGCGCATCGGCAAGGAGGCGATGACGATGCTCGCCCGCGCTTACGGCGAAGTGCCCGATCCGCGTCCGGACTTCGTTTTCCCGCTGCGCTTCGATCAGGCCATCGAACTGCCGGCGCCAGTGGAGAACGCACCGGCGCTGCTGTTCGCGGCTCGTCGTCTTACCGTGGCCTTGGCCGGCTGGCTGCATGTCCGGCAGGTCGGCTTGCGCGAGTGCCGGTTCGATCTCGTGCATCGGCAGGGCATGACAGAACTTCCGCTGCGCTTCGCCGACGCCACCCGGGATGGTGGCCGCCTGGAACGAGTAATGCGCGAGCGCCTGGAACGAACGCAACTCGTCGCGCCGGTCGAGAGCCTGCGTCTCGCCACCGAAACCGTCGAGCCGCTGGCTGGCAGCAGCGGCGGCCTGTTCGACGATGGAACGGCGAAGGAAAGCATGGCGGCGCTGATCGAGCGCCTGCGCGCGCGCCTCGGCGAAGAGCGCGTCTTCGGCGTGGTTCCGGTGGCGGATCATCGGCCCGAGTGCGCCACGAGCCGAACATTTCCCGGCGCATCGGCCGGGATTGCGTCGCCGCCGCGCCCGTTCTGGTTGCTGGCGGCACCCGAACCGCTGGCCGAAGTCGCCGGTCGGCCACACCGGCGCAGGCCACTCCAGTTGCTTGCCGGCCCGGAACGCATCGAATCAGGCTGGTGGGACCAGCAGGAAGGGACTGGCGACATCCGTCGCGATTATTTCATCGCCCTGACGCGGGACGACCGCTGGGCCTGGGTATTCCGCGAACTGAAGTCGCCGGGCGGTTGGTATCTTCATGGTTGGTTTGCCTGACTGTGCCGACGAAATGTTTGCTTACAGAAAATCGGGCCTTGCGTCGCGGTTGTTGCGCGCTGGCGGTCTATGATGAAACCGTTGATCGATTCAATCTGGTTGTACCGGCATCGCGGAGGCACATATGAAATCAGCGGCGAAGATTCTGCTGCTCTTCCTGGCACTGATGGCGGGAAGCGCCAGCGCGTGGGCTGATCGGGGCCATGTCCATTTCGGCATTTCCGTCGGCCCCTATTGGGGACCGTATTGGGGGCCTTGGTATTACCCGCCCGCCTATTACTATCCACCCTTGGTGGTCGAGCAGCCAAGCCCGGTCTATGTGCAGCAACAGCCGGTGGTGCAGGCCGCGCCGCAAGAGAGTTACTGGTATTTCTGCCGGGCCGCCAATACCTACTATCCGTACATCAAGCAATGTCCGGCGGGTTGGGAGAGGGTGCCGGCGAAGCCGGCCGGCCAGCCCTGAGGTGATGCGCGCAACGTAGTTGTTTCCATCGCTTCGCGGGCTATACTGTAATTAATTTCAGTATAGCCCGCCATGCTGCCCGATTACGCTGAACTCCACTGCCTGTCGAATTTCAGCTTCCTGCGCGCTGCCTCGCATGCCGAAGAGCTGGTGGCGCGGGCGGCTGAGCTGGGCTATGCGGCGCTGGCGATCACCGACGAGTGTTCGCTGGCGGGCGTGGTGCGCGCCCATATGGCGGCGAAAGCTGTGGGTCTGAAGCTCATTGTCGGCAGCGAGATCGTGCTGGCCGACGGCACGAAGCTGGTGCTGCTGGCGCAGAACCGCGCCGGCTACGGCAACCTGTCGGCGTTGATCACGCTGGGTCGGCGGCGTGCCGCCAAGGCTGACTTTGAACTCACACGCAAGGATATCGACTGGGGCGTGCCCGATTGCCTGTGCCTGTGGCTGGCCACCCGGGAGTCGACGCGCGCCGAGGCCGACTGGCTTTCGGCGCGCTTTCCCGGCCGTTGCTGGATTGCTTATGAACGTTTCCTTCAACCTGATGACGCCGAGCGTTTGTCGCACCTGAAGACGCTGGGCCTGCCGCTCGTGGCAGCGGGTGACGTGCATATGCATGCGCGCTCGCGCCGGCCCTTGCAGGATGCGCTGACCGCGCTGCGCCTGAAGACCACGGTCGATGCCGCCGGCCAGGCGCTGTTCCCGAACGGCGAGCGCCACCTGCGTTCGCGCCTCGCCTTGTCGCGCCTTTATCCCCCCGAGCTGCTGGCCGAGACGGTCGAAGTAGCGGCGCTGTGCGATTTCTCGCTCGACGAGCTGCGCTACGAGTACCCGGAGGAGATCGTGCCCAGGGGCATGACGCCGGCCGGCTACCTGCGCGCCGAGGCGGAGAAGGGCCTGGCCGTGCGCTATGCGGCCGGCGTGCCGGAGAAGGTACTGAGACAGATCGAGCACGAACTGGCGCTGATCGGCGAGCTGAAGTACGAAGCTTATTTTCTCACCGTCTACGACATCGTCGCCTTTGCGCGCAGCCAGCACATTCTTTGCCAGGGGCGCGGCTCGGCGGCGAACTCGGCGGTCTGTTACGCGCTGGGCATCACCGAGGTCGACCCGGCTCGATCGGACATGCTGTTCGAGCGTTTCATCTCACGGGAGCGCAACGAACCGCCCGACATCGATGTCGATTTCGAGCACCAGCGCCGCGAGGAGGTGATCCAGTACATCTACGGCAAGTATGGCCGCAGCCGCGCCGCGCTGACGGCCACCGTGATCAGCTACCGCAGCCGTTCGGCCTTGCGCGATGCCGGGCGGGCACTGGGTTTTCCGCCCGATGTCATCGCTGCACTCTCCGGCAAGCTGGCCTGGTGGGACAAGTCGGAGACATGGCCGGAGCGCATGGCGTCGGTCGGCCTCGATCCCGAAAGCCCGCGCGTCAGGAAGTGGCTGTGGCTGGCGCGGCAGTTGAAGGGCTTCCCGCGCCATCTCTCGCAGCATGTCGGCGGCTTCGTCATTTCGCGCGGCCGGCTCGACCGCCTGGTGCCGATCGAGAATGCGCGCATGGCCGAGCGCAGCATTATCCAGTGGGACAAGGACGACATCGAGGCACTGGGACTGATGAAGGTGGACGTGCTGGCGCTGGGCATGCTCTCGGCGATTAGACGAGCGCTGGACTGGGTGTCGAAGCAGCGCGGCGCGCCTTTCCGCATGCAGGACATTCCCGCCGAAGATCCTGCGGTGTACGACATGCTCTGCCGTGCCGACGCCATCGGTGTCTTCCAGGTCGAGTCGCGCGCCCAGATGGCCATGCTGCCGCGTCTGCGACCACGCAAGTTTTATGACTTGGTAATCGAGGTGGCCATCGTCCGGCCGGGGCCGATCCAGGGCGACATGGTGCATCCCTATCTCAAGCGTCGGGCGGGGAAAGAAAAGGTCGACTATCCATCCAAGGCAGTGGAGGCGGTGCTGGAGCGCACGTTCGGCGTGCCGATCTTCCAGGAACAGGCGATGCAGCTCGCCGTCGTCGCCGCCGGCTTCACGCCCGGCGAGGCCGACCAGCTGCGCCGGGCCATGGCGGCCTGGCAACGCAAGGGCGGTCTCGAGCCGTTCCGCGACAAGTTCATCGGCGGCATGCTGGCCAACGGCTATGCGCCGGAATTCGCCGAGAGACTCTACCGGCAGATCGAAGGTTTCGGCGAGTATGGCTTCCCGGAATCGCATGCCACCAGTTTTGCGCTGCTGGCCTATGTCTCGGCCTGGCTCAAGTGCCACGAGCCGGGGGCGTTTCTGGCTGGTTTGCTCAACAGCCAGCCGATGGGCTTCTACTCGGCCTCGCAGCTGATCCAGGATGCCCGCCGTCACGGCATCGAGGTATTGTCGCCGGACGTGGCGGCGAGCGAGTGGGAGACGACGCTGGCGGGCGCTGCGGTACGTTTGGGCCTGCATCTCATCAAGGGGCTGGGGCAGGCCGCAGGCGAGCGTATCGCCGCAGTGCGTGGGCAATGTGTCGATGTCACCGGCCTCGCCCGGCGGGCCGCGCTGGATCGCGGTGATCTCGAAGCGCTGGCGGCGGCAGGGGCGCTGAAGTCGCTGGCCGGCCACCGCTTCGCCGCCGCCTGGGAAGCGGCTGCGGTGTCGATTCAGCGTGATCTGCTGGATGCGATGCCGGTGACGGAAGCGCCAGTCCTCTTGCCGACGCCGACCGAAGGCGCCGAGCTGGTGGCCGATTACGCCAGCCTCGGCCTGACGCTCGGCCGCCATCCGCTGGCGCTGCTGAGAGGCCGCCTCGATCGGCGTTACGCCACGGCCGACTTTCTGCGGAGCATGCCGGACAATGCCCCGGCCCGCTGCGTCGGTCTCGTCACCTGCCGCCAGCGACCGGGCACGGCGAACGGCGTGATCTTCCTCACGCTCGAAGACGAAACGGGCCTGGCCAATGTCATCGTGCATCCGAAGCTGGCCGAACGCCAGCGCGAAGAACTGCTGGGAGCGCGGCTCTTGGGGGTTCTCGGGGTGCTGCAGCGGCAGGGGGAAGTGGTACATCTGCTGGCGAAGCGTCTGGTCGACCACAGCCGCTTGTTCGGTCGGCTTGTCATTTACAGTAGGGATTTCTGCTAGAAAAAGCAGGATTTGACATGCCTGATCCGGAGAAACCGGAAAGGAGCGGGAAGACTATACTTAGCCAGCCAAGTTTACGTGCAACTACTGTCGATGTTCGAAATTGTCTCCACGCTGGATCTGAAGATCGGCATGTTCGTCGCCGACCTGGATCGTCCCTGGCTGGATTCGCCCTTCCTGATCCAGGGCTTCCTCATCGAGGAGAACGAACAACTGGCGCAACTGCGCCAACTATGCCGCTTCGTCACCGTGGACAGGGCGCGTTCCACCGGCGCCGAATATCGGGTGGACACCACCGCTTTCGTGCCGGAAAAGCGTTTGCCGATGACGCCGGCACAGCCGGTGATCCATTACCAGAGCAGGAAGAAGCTGGCCCTGCCGCCGCTGGTGATCATCGGGGAACGCGAGGTTGCCGGGCGCAAGTTCGCTGCCATTCGCTATGACGACGACGTCCGTGTCGAGGAGGAACTGCCCGCCGCCAAGGTCTCCTATCAGAACACCCAGGTTCTGCTTCAGGATATCGGCGACCAGGTATCGGCCGGCAAGATGCCCGACATCGAGCATGTCGACCGCACGGTCAATGGCATGGTCGAATGCGTGGTGCGCAATCCCGATGCGCTGTTGTGGCTGTCGAAGCTGAAGCGCACCGACAACGAAACCTACGATCACGCCCTGAGCGTTTCCATTCATCTGATGGCCTTCGGCCGCCACTTGGGATTGCCGCCCGACGAGCTGCATGCGCTCGGCATGGGCGGCCTGCTCAAGGACATCGGTTTCATCCGCCTGCCGGCGGAACTGGTGCACAAGATGGGTGGCCTGACGCCCACCGAACGCGACAGCATGCGCCAGCATGTCAATATCGGCTGCGAAATGCTGGCCGAGGAATTCTCGGTCTCGGCCATCGCCCGCGACATCATCGTCAAGCACCACGAGCGCATCGACGGCAGCGGCTATCCCGGTCGCCTGCGGGGCCAGGACATCGGCCTCTATGCCGAAATGGCCGGTGTGGTCGACAGCTACTGCGCGATGCTCTATCCGCGGGCCTTCCGTCCCGCGCGCAATGGCCAGTGGGTGATCGAGGAAGTCAATTCCATGCGCGACAAGCGCTTCACCGGCTCGGTGGTCGATGAATTCGTCCAGTTCGTCGGTCTGTACCCGGTTGGCACCCTGGTCGAACTCAACAGCGGCGAGGTTGGCGTGGTATACGAACAGAACCGCGTGCGCCGGCTCAAACCCCGCATCATGTTACTGCTGGGACCCGACAAGACGCGCAATACCTCACCCGGCATCCTCAACCTGCTCAATGATCCGCTGGTGCGGGAAGGGCTGCCGTATCAGATCGTTCGCATTCTGCCGACCGGATCTTTCGGGCTGGATCCCAAGGAGTTCTATCTTTGATCGCCGACCCGGGCCGCGGCGAAATGACCTCACTGCTGGCCGCTTTGGCGGCGGCGGATGCGATTGCCGACATGCTCCGCTTCTACGGGCTCGATGCGCGATCGCGGTCGGCACTGCGGGCCTGTTTTCGACATGATGACGATGGCGTGGCGCGCCGGCACCGGAGCGAGGTGCTGGCAGAAGCGCTGGCCGAATCCGATCCGGACGGCACGGCGGACACCCAGGCGCTGGGGCAATTTCTGGAGGTGTTCGCAGCCCTGCCGGAAGAGGACTTCGCGGCCGACTGGCTGGAACGCGTGGCAGCGGCATGGCGCCACCTTAGGCAGGCTGGCTGTGCCGCCGATCTCCCGTTGCGCGCGGCAAGGGCAATGGTCGCACTCGGCAGCCGGCAGTTGCTCGGCAACCGCTCGTCGCTGTCGGCGCTGGAAGTCGAAATTGTTACCGCGTTGTCGGCAGCCGGCATGTGCGTCGCCGAATATCTCGCCCGCGACGCCAAGCGCGGCATGCTGGCCACGGCGATCGACGACATCGCCGACGAGGGCCACGGTCAGGCGCTCGGCATCCGGCTCACTGCCGCGCTGGCGCACAGGGAGGCGCCGACCGTCGGCCTGCTGGCGCTGCGCCTGCGATTGGGATCGGGCACGCTGACGCTGGACCTGGCGCAGCGCGATGCCCTCCTCGATGCCGCCATCGAGCGTCTGCGCGGCCTGCTGCGGGAATGCGATGTCCTGGTGCGCACGGAACTGCATGGCTGCGCCATCATTCTGCCGAACCTGCACACGCCGGCACAGGTACAACTGGCTGCCAACAAGGTGGTACAGGCCCTCGAGCAACCCTTGCCGTTGCGCGGCTCCGTCGCGCGGGCCGTGTTCGCGCTGGGTGTCGTCTGGTCCCCGGCCCACGGCAACAAGGCCGAGGAACTGATCCGGTGTGTCGATCTCGCCGTCGAGGCTGCGCTGCGCGATGAAAAGTCGGTCGTCCTGTTCGACGATCAACTGCTGGTCACGGCGCGACAGGAGGCGCTGATCGAGAAGGAGTTCATGTCCGCGCTGGAAAACGGGCAGCTGGCAATCCATATCCAGCCGCAGGTCGATCTGGCCAGCGGCCGCTGCGTCGGCGGCGAACTGCTGATGCGCTGGACCACCAGCCAGGGGTTCAAGGTGCCGCCCTGGCAGATTCCCGATGTGGCGCAGCGGCTCGGTGCGGCACCGCAGTTGACACGCTGGCTGGTGTTCGGTGCCTGCCGCATATTGGCCGAGCTGACCAGGGCCGGCGTCGACATCGGTTTGAGCGTCAACCTGATGGCGCGCGATCTGATGGATCCGGAGTTGCCGCTGTTGGTGGAACAGGCCATCAAGTTCTGGCGCGTGCCGCCGTCGAGGCTGACCTTCGAGCTGATCGAAAGTGCCGTGCTGGGCGACCCGACGGTGGGTGCGGGGGTGATGAACCGACTGATCGATCTCGGCGTGTCGACCTCGATCGACGATTTCGGCATCGGTTATTCCTCGATCCTTTATCTGCGTCAGCTGCCGCTGCATGAACTGAAGATCGATCGCGTCTTCGTCGACGCCATGTCTCGGTCGAAGGAAGACCGGGAGATCGTCGATGCCCTGATCAGGTTGTCGCACGGCCTGGATCTTCACGTCGTCGCCGAGGGCATCGAGGACGAGCAGACCATGAACCTTCTACGCGACATGGGCAGCGACCGCGGCCAGGGTTACTGGATCAGCAAGGCCATGCCGGCAGCGGACATGCCGGCCTGGGTTGCGGACTGGAACGCAAGGGCCTCCGCCAACCCGACGTTTCAGGCGTCGCTGTTCAACTCGTAGGTCGCGCCGGCATCCAGGCCGAGAACATTGGCCAGATAAGGCAACACTTCGGCCAGCGTGTTGGCCAGCGTCCATGGCGGATTGACGACGAAGACGCCGCTGCCATGCATGCCGAAGCCGTCCGCGGCCGGCCCCTGCACGGTCAGGCTGGCATTGAGCCACTTCACCGGCAACTTCTTCAGTTTCTCCGGCAGTTGCCGCGCATCGCCTCGCGGCAGCTGCGGGTGCCAGACTGCGAAGGTACCGGTGGCGAAGCGATCCAGACCCTCCTTCAGCGTGGCGAGCGTGCGCAGGTAGTCGCGCTTGTCCTCATAGGCGGGGTCGATCAAGACCAGACCACGCCGGGGCGGCGGCGGCAGCACCGACTTTATTTCCTGGAAACCGTCGGCCTGGTGGATCGCCACGCGGCTGCCGGCCTTGGCGAAAGTCTTTTCCAGCAGGCGGTGGTCGGTGCTGTGCAGTTCGAACAGGCGCAGGCGATCGTCCTGACGCATGACCTCGAATGCCAACCAGGGCGAGCCGGGATAGTGGCGCAACCGGCCGTCGGAGTTCATGCCGCGCACCATGCCGACGTAATCGGCGAGTGCCGGCGGCAGGTCGGTGCGTTGCCAGAGGCGGCCGATGCCGGTCTCGAACTCCGCATTCTTCGTCGCCTGTTCCGAATCCAGCAGGTAGCGGCCGGCGCCGGCATGCGTATCGACGTACCAGTAGGGCTTGTCCTTCAGGTTCAGGTAGCGCAGCAACTGGATGAGGATGCAATGCTTGAGCACGTCGGCGTGGTTGCCGGCATGGAAGGCGTGGCGATAGCTGAGCATGGGTGGACTTTGGAAGCGGGCGGTAGAATCGCCGACCATGAATGATACGCAGGGTATACGGGTTTCGAAGCTCATGGCCGAGCGCGGCCTTTGCTCGCGTCGCGAGGCCGACGCTTATATCGAGCGCGGCCTGGTGTTCGTCAACGGCGAGCGGGTGACTCAGTTGGGCACGCGCGCGGCAGCCGATGCAGTTATCGCCCTTGGCGGCGAAGCGCGCGCGCAGCAGGCGCGGCAGGTGACGATCTTGCTGCACAAGCCGGTCGGCTATGTGTCCGGACAGGCGGAGGATGGCTATCAGCCGGCGGTGACGCTGATTTCCGCCCGCAGCCAGCATGCGGACGAGAAGTCACCACGCTTCCAGCCCGCGCATCTCAGGGGGCTGGCTCCTGCCGGGCGGCTGGACATCGACTCCACGGGCTTGCTGGTGCTGACACAGGACGGCCGCGTCGCCCGCCAGTTGATCGGCGAGAATTCCGGTGTCGAGAAGGAATACCTGGTGCGCGTCGAAGGCAATCTCGACGCGCGTGGGTTGGCGCTGCTCAATCATGGCCTCTCACTGGACGGCAAGGCCTTGCGGTCGGCCCGGGTCGAGTGGGCCAACGAGGACCAGTTGCGCTTCATCCTGAAGGAAGGGAAGAAACGGCAGATCCGTCGGATGTGCGAACTGGTCGGATTGCGGGTGACAGGCCTGAAGCGGGTGCGCATCGGCCGCGTGCGTCTGGGCAATCTGCCGCTGGGGCAGTGGCGTTATCTGGGCGAGGGGGAACGCTTCTAGTAGAATGCCTCGCGGCGACCTGTGGTTCGCCTTTTTTCATGAAAGCCGAGCATGTTCGATAGCGTTCGCAGCAACAAGAGGACCGTCCAGGTCGTTCTCGCCCTCATCATCCTGCCCTTCGCGTTCTGGGGCGTCGAATCCTACATCCGCAATGTCGGCAGCGACAAAGATGTCGCCAGCGTCGGCAACAGCAAGATCTCGCTGGCCGAATTCCAGCAGTCGCTGCGCGAGCAGCAGGACAGGCTGAGGCCCGCCTTGGGTGGCAGGGATCCGGCAATGCTCGACAGCCCGGAAATGCGCCGCGCGGTACTGGACAACCTGATACAACGGCGCCTGCTCGGCCTGTACGCGGGCAAGGCTCATCTGGCCGTCGGCGACCAGCAACTGGCGAGCTACATCGCCGCCGTGCCGGCGTTGCAGGTGGATGGCAAGTTTTCACCCCAGCGCTATGAGTCGCTGATCGCCGCCCAAGGCATGAGCAAGACGATGTTCGAAGCCAATGTGCGACAGGACCTGATGATCCAGCAGGCGCTGGTGGCGGTCGGTGACGCCTCGCTGGCCGGCAACGCCAGTTCCTCGCGCTGGCTGGGCACGCAGATGGAAGAACGGGAGATCAGCGAGGCAGCGCTGCGACCCGAGCGCTATCTCGGCCAGGTCAAGGTGAGCGCGGATACGATCAAGGCCTATTACGAAGCCAATCTGAAGCGTTTCGAACTGCCCGAGCAGTTGCGTGCCGAGTACCTCGTGCTCAGCCGTGACCAGTTGGCGGCGCAAACGACCGTCAGCGACGAAGACGTCAAGGCCTGGTACCAGTCGCATGCCGATCGCTACAAACAGGCTGAGGAGCGGCGGGCGAGCCACGTCCTGATTGCACTGGCAAAGAATGCATCGGCCGACCAGGCGAAAGCCGCCGAGGCGAAGGCGGCCGAGGTCCTGGCACAGGCGAAGAAGGCCCCGGCCGATTTCGCCAGGCTGGCGAAACAGTATTCGCAGGATCCCGGTTCGGCGGAGAAGGGCGGCGATCTCGACTGGTTCGGTCGCGGTGCGATGGTCAAACCGTTCGAGGAGGCGGTGTTTGCACTGAAGGACGGGCAGGTTTCGGATGTCGTGCGTTCCGATTTCGGCCTGCATGTCATCAAACTGACCGGCATCCGGGCAGAGCGCAACCGTCCGCTGGACGAAGTGAAGGGCGAAATTGTGGCCGAACTCAAGGCCCAGACCGCGGCAAAGAAATACGCCGAACTCGCCGAAGGATTCAGCAACACGGTCTACGAACAGGCGGACAGCCTGAAGCCGGCCATCGAGAAGTTCAAGCTGGCTGCTCAACAAAGCGACTGGCTGGTCAAGGGTGGCGCCGGTGCCGGCCCCTTCGCCAATGCCAAGCTGGTTGCCGCGCTGTTTGCCGATGATGCGATCAAGAACAAGCGCAATACGGAGGCCATCGAGATCGCGCCGAATGTGCTGGTCGCCGCGCGCGTCCTGGAGCACAAGCCGGCCGCCCAGCAGCCGCTGGCGACGGTTGCGCCGACCATCGAGAAGTTCCTCGCCAGCCAGGAGGCCGTCAAGCTGGCCGTCAAGGACGGCGAGGAGAAAGTAGCCCGGCTGAACAAGGGCGAGAAGGCCGACATCGCCTGGGGCGCACCGCGTACCGTGACGCGGGCGGTGGCGCCCAACCTGCCGCCGGACGTCGTGCGCGCGGTATTCCAGGCTGATGCGGCCAGGTTGCCGGCTTACGCCGGTGTTGCCGGGCCCGGTGGCTACGCTCTGGTCCGCGTTTCCAGGGTGAAGCCGTTCGTCGCCGGTGCGGAGGAAACGCCGCAGGTCAAGGCGTTGCGTGCCCAGTATGCGCGCCTGGTGGCCGAAGAGGAATTGCTCGGCTGGATTGCCGCCCTGACGGACAAGTACCCGGTCGCGATCGACCGCGCGGTGCTGGAACGCAAGGAAAAGTAGCCTCGCCCCTGCGGCGAGGCTGCCTTGCTATGCTGGCAACGGATCGGCGTTGCCCAGGGCGGTGGTGTTGAGGCCGCCATCCACGTACATGATCTCGCCGGTGATGCCGCTCGCCAGGTCTGAGAGCAGGAACGCTGCGGCGTTGCCGACTTCCTCGATAGTCACGTTGCGGCGCAGTGGCGCGTGGTGCGCGTTGTAGGCGAGCAGTTTGCCGAAGTTGCCGATGCCGGATGCTGCCAGGGTCTTGATCGGACCGGCCGAGATGGCGTTGGCGCGGATGCCCTGCGGTCCCAGACAAAAGGCCAGATAGCGGGTCGCGGCTTCCAGGCTGGCCTTGGCCAGGCCCATGGTGTTGTAGTTGGGCAGCGTGCGCTCGGCGCCGAGGTAGGAAAGGGCCAGCAGCGCCGGATTGTTGCCCTTGAGCAGCAATGGCCGGGCGGCCTTGGCCAGCGCCGGATAGCTGTAGGACGAGATGTCATGGGCGATGCGGAAGCCCTCACGCGACATGCCGTCGAGAAAATCGCCCTCGATGGCATCGCCCGGTGCAAAGGCGATGGAGTGCACCAGACCGTCGAGGCCATCCCAGCCCTTGCCGAGTTCGGCGAAGAGATCGTTGATCTGGTCGTCATCCGCGACATCGCACGGGAAGATCAGATGGCTGCCCAGTTCGTCGGCGAACTTGGCGAGCCGATCCTTGAAGCGCTCATTCTGGTAGGTGAAGGCGAGCCGCGCGCCTTCGCGCTGGCAGGCCTTGGCGATGCCGTAGGCGATGGAACGGTTGGAAAGCAATCCGGTGATGAGGATGCGCTTGCCTGCTAGAAAGCCCATCTTTTTCCCCTGGTAGTTGGACGGCGCGAATTATAACGGATGCAATACACTAAGCCATTATGCGGACATTGCTCATTGTCATCATACTGACACCTTGGCTGGGCGCTTGCGGCACGGCATGGAACGACCCCTACCCGAGCGCCGACCGCAGCCGCAACATTCTCTACACCGCCTTCACCGACCGGCCCAAGCATCTCGATCCGGTGCAGTCCTACAGCGAGGACGAGATCACCTTCACCGCCCAGATCTACGAGCCGCCGCTCCAGTACCACTACCTGAAGCGCCCCTACGAAGTGATTCCGTCCACCGCTATCGAAGTGCCGAAGCCGCGCTACCTCGATGCCCAGGGGCGCGTGCTGCCGACGGATGCGGAGCCCGCGCGCATCGCCTTTTCGGAGTACGTGATCCGCATCCGGCCGGGCATTCGTTACCAGCCCCATCCGGCTTTCGCCGAGCAGGCGGCCAATCTGTCGCCCATTGACACACTGGCCGACTTCCCCAACCGCGGCACACGTGAATTGACTGCCGACGACTACGTCTATGCCATCAAGCGGCTGGCGCATCCGCGCCTGCATTCGCCGATCCTGGGCCTGATGAGCGAATACATCGTCGGCCTCGACGAGCTGGCCATGAACCTGCAAAAGTCAGCCGTGGCGGCACGCCGCGACGAATGGCTGGACCTCCGGCAGTCTCCGTTGGCCGGCGTCGAGGCCGTCGATCGTTACAGCTATCGCATCCGCGTCAAGGGCAAGTATCCCCAGTTCGTCTATTGGCTGACCATGCCGTTCTTCGCGCCCATGCCCTGGGAGGCGGACCGCTTCCACAGCCAGCCCGGCATGGCGGAGAAGAATCTGACGCTCGACTGGTACCCGATCGGCACCGGCCCCTACATGCTGACGGAGAACAATCCCAATGCCCGTATGGTGCTGGAGCGCAACCCCAACTTCCACGGCCAGGCCTACCCCTGCGAGGGCGAGGCCGGTGATCGTGAAGCGGGGCTGCTGGCCGACTGCGGCAAGCCGCTGCCCTTCATCGACAAGGTGGTCTTCACGCGCGAGAAGGAGCAGATTCCCTACTGGAACAAGTTCCTGCAGGGTTATTACGATGCCTCCGGCATCGCGTCCGACTCGTTCGATCAAGCCGTGCAGGTAGGCAGCGGCGGCGAGACAACGCTAACCGAGAGCATGCGCGAACAGGGCATCCGCCTATCGACATCGGTATCCACTTCGACCTTCTACATGGGCTTCAACATGCTCGATCCGGTGGTGGGCGGGCGCAGTGGAGAAGACGGGGACCGTGCGTGCAAACTCAGGCAGGCCATCGGCATCGCCATCGATCAGGAGGAGTTCATCTCCATCTTCCAGAACGGACGCGGCCTGCCGGCCCAGGGGCCGATTCCGCCGGGAATTTTTGGCTATCGCGAGGGCGAGGCGGGCGTCAATCCGGCGATGTACGACTGGGTGGATGGCAAGCCGCACCGCAAGACCATCGAGGTCGCGAAACAGTTGCTGGCCGAGGCTGGCTATCCGAATGGCCGCGACGAGAAGACCGGCGAGCCGCTGGTGATCAATCTCGACACCACGACCGGCGGTGTTGGCGGCAAGTCGCGTATCGACTGGCTCAACAAGCAGTTCCAGAAGATCGACGTCCAGTTGGTGGTGCGCAACACCGACTACAACCGCTTCCAGGAGAAATTGCTGAAGGGCGCGGCGCAGTTGTTCTACTTCGGCTGGAATGCCGATTATCCCGATCCGGAAAACTTTTTCTTCCTACTCTACGGGCCACAGAGCAAGGTAAAGCATCAGGGCGAGAACGCCGCCAACTATGCCAACCCGGAATACGACCGCCTGTTCGAGCGCATGCGGGCGATGGACAACGGCCCCGAGCGACAGGCGATCATCGATCGCATGCTGACCATTCTCCGGCACGACAGCCCATGGATCTGGGGCTTCCATCCCAAGGACTACACGCTGCGCCACGCCTGGCTGACCAACCGCAAGCCGAGCAAGGTTGGCAACAACACGCTCAAGTATCAGCGCATCGACGCCGGCCTGCGCGCACGGTTGCGTCAGGAATGGAATCGCCCTGTCGTCTGGCCGCTGCTGATGCTTGCGATTCTTGGCGGCGCGGTCATACTGCCGGCATTCGTCGGCTACCGTCGCCGGGAGCGGGCAACGGCCCGGCGGCAATGACGACTTACGGAAATCCGGATATGGACCTCGCCTACCCTCTCGATGACGACGAACTCCAGGAACTCGAAGACTTCCTGAATTCCGACGCCCTGGGCGAGGAAGGCATGGACATCGCCATGCTCGACGGTTTCCTCACCGCGCTGGCGGTCGGCCCCAACACCCTGCCGCCGAGCCGATGGCTGCCGGTCATCTGGGACCGTGAGGACATGGTCTGGGAATCGAAGCAGCAGGCCGAGCGGATCATGTCGCTGGTTTTTCGCCACGCCAATGCCATCCTGTTTTATCTGCGCGACGATCCCGACACCTTCGAGCCGATCTTGTACGAGCGAGAACACGAAGGCAAGGTTGTTCCCATCATCGACGAATGGTGCACCGGCTTCGTGCGCGGCATCGCTCTGGACGAAGAAGCGTGGCGGCCGCTGATGGATGCGGAGGAGGGCGACGACATGCTCTATCCGATCCTGCTCTACGGCACCGAAGCCGGTTTGGAGGAGCTCCGCAACCATCCGGAACTCGCAGCCCGTCACGAGGAACTCGCCGCCTCGCTGGGCGACTGCGTCATGGCCATCCACAATTGGTGGCTACCGACCCGCAAGGAAAAATCGACCGTTCGGCGTGACGAGGCCAAGGTGGGCCGGAACGATCTATGCCCCTGTGGCAGCGGCAAGAAGTTCAAGAAGTGCTGCGGTTCGCCGGAAAAGCTGCACTAGTCCGGCTTTCGCGCTGTCATGGCGCGTCGGGCGGTGGCGTAGAATGGGCCGCAGTGAAATCCGTCGCAACCCGAACACAAACAAAAAAGCCGTGGCGAGCCACGGCTGTTTGTATCACTTGGTGCCCAGGAAGGGACTCGAACCCCCACGGAGTTACCCGCTAGTACCTGAAACTAGTGCGTCTACCAATTCCGCCACCTGGGCAGGCGACAAGAGGCGCGCATTCTAAAGGAAAAACATCAATTGTCAAACGAGCGCAGTCAGCCCGCCAAGCGCGGAAAGCTTTCCAAAATTCGCCGTGCCGATCCCATGCTGGAGCGGGAACTGGCGAAGTACGACTATCCGCTGCCCAGCCGCGAATACATCCTGCAAATCCTTGCCGACCAGGGCGTGCCGGTGACCTTCGAGCGGCTCTGCGGCCTGCTCGACGTGCAGCCGCAAGAACACCAGGATTTCACCCGCCGCCTGGGCGCCATGGCGCGCGATGCCCAGTTGCTGCAGAACCGGCGCGGCGACTGGCTGATTCCGGACAAGGCCGATCTGATCCGCGGCCGTGTCGAAGGGCATCCGGACGGCTTCGGTTTCCTCGTGCCGGAAGATGGCGGTGCCGACCTGTTTCTGCCCGAGAAGGAAATGGACAAGGTGCTGCACGGCGACCGGGCCATTGCCCGCGTGGTCGGCATCGACCGCAAGGGCCGGCCGGAAGGCAAGATCGTCGAGGTCACCGAACGCGCCAACACCAGGGTGGTGGGCCGGGTGCACGAAGAACACGGCGTCTGGTACGTGGTGGCGGAGAACCGTCGCATCAGTCAGGACATCCTGCTGGCGCCGGCCGAGAAGAAGAGCCTCAAGCCCAAGTCTGGCCAGGTCGTGGTGGTGGAGCTCATCGAGCAGCCGAGCAAGCAGTCGCAGCCGATCGGCCGCGTTGTCGAGATCCTGGGCAACTATGCCGACCCCGGCATGGAAATCGAGATCGCGCTACGCAAGCACGATCTGCCCTTCGAGTTCTCGAAAGAGGTGCTGGGGGAAACGAAGAAGCTGCCCGACGAGGTGCGCAAGTCGGACTGGAAGGGCCGCGAGGACCTGACGCAGTTGCCGCTGGTGACCATCGACGGCGAGACGGCGAGGGATTTCGACGATGCCGTCTACTGCGAACGCCAGGGCAAGGGCTACCGGCTGATCGTCGCCATCGCCGACGTCTCGCACTATGTGCAGCCCGGCGGCGCGCTGGACCGCGATGCCTATGACCGCGGCAACTCGGTGTATTTCCCGCGCCGCGTGATTCCCATGCTGCCGGAGAAGCTCTCCAACGGTCTGTGCTCCCTGAATCCGAAGGTCGAGCGCCTGTGCATGGTCTGCGACATGCAACTCTCCGGCGCCGGCGAGATCAGGCGTTACCGCTTCTATCCGGCGGTGATGTGGTCGCACGCCCGGCTGACCTATACGGAAGTGGCGGCGGCGCTTTACGATCGGGATGCCGCCACGATCAAGGCGCTCGGCCCGCTGCTGCCGCACCTGGAAAACCTCGATGCCCTGTTCCGGGTGCTCGTCAAGGCGCGGCAGAATCGCGGCGCCATCGATTTCGAGACGGTCGAGACGCGCATGGTGTTCGACGACCACGGCAAGATCGAGCGCATCGAACCCTACGAGCGTAACGACGCGCATCGGCTGATCGAGGAGTGCATGCTGGCGGCCAACGTCTGCGCCTCCGACTTCCTCAAGGAGCGCGGACATCCGGCGCTTTACCGCATCCACGAAGGGCCGACGCCGGAGAAGCTGCTCAAGTTACGCGACTTCCTCGGTACCTTCGGCCTGCAACTCGGCGGCGGCGACGAGCCGCACGCCAAGGACTACGCGAAGCTGATCGAGAAAATCCAGGGCCGGCCGGACAAGCAGCTGCTGCAAACCGTGATGCTGCGCTCGCTGCGCCAGGCCATCTACAGCCCCGACAACGTCGGCCACTTCGGGCTCGCCTACGAAAGCTACACCCACTTCACCTCGCCGATCCGCCGCTACCCGGACCTGCTGATCCATCGCGGCATAAAGTCAGCCCTGGCGGCACGCCGATATGAACCCGGCGACTGGTCCGACATCGGCCTGCACTGCTCCGCCACCGAACGCCGCGCCGACGAGGCCACGCGCGACGTCGAGTCCTGGCTCAAGTGCTACTACATGCAGGATCGCGTCGGTGAGGAGTTCGAAGGTTCGATTTCGGCCGTGGTGCCGTTCGGCATCTTCGTCGCCCTCGACAACGTCTTCGTCGAAGGGCTGGTGCACGTATCCGAACTCGGCCAGGACTATTTCCATTTCGACGACAAGGCGCACGCCATGGTCGGCGAGCGCACCGGCAAGCGCTACCGGCTATCGGATCGGGTACGCGTGCAACTGGCGCGGGTGGACATGGAGCAGAACAAGATCGACTTCAGGCTGGTGGTCGACACGACGACTGCCGAGGTGCCGGCAAGGAAGGCCAAGCGGCGCGGCTAGCCCAGCCATTTGGCGAGAATCGACGACAAGGCATTGACGTTGATCGGCTTGGCCAGATGATCATCCATTCCCGAGGCAAGGCAGCGTTGGCGATCCCCGTCAAACGCTCCCGCCGTCAGGGCGATGATGGGCAAGTGTGGCTGGCCGGCGGTCTGCTCCCACTGACGGATTCGCACCGTCGCCTGGAAACCGTCCATCACCGGCATCTGCACGTCCATCAGCACCAGGTCGGGCCGTCTGCCCCCTGTGATGACATCAACCGCCTGCAGCCCGTCCTCAACGGTCTCCGTCTCGATGCGCAACTTCCGCAGCAGCGCTTCCGCGACTCTCCGGTTGATCGGATTGTCTTCGACCACGAGTACGCGCTTCGCGATTCTCCCGGTGTTGGCGGCCTTCTGCCCGACCTCGCCGCCGCGCTCGAATTGTCGGCTCTCTTCGTCTTCCTGCAGAGCGTCGGCACGGATGCGGAACCAGAAACACGCTCCCTGCCCGGCCTCGCTCTCAACACCGACATCGCCCCCCATCAGCTTGGCGAGGCTGCGAACGATGGACAACCCCAGACCGGTGCCGCCGTATTCACGGGTAGTCGAACTGTCGGCCTGCGAGAATGGTTTGAACAGCAGGGATTGCTTGTCCGACGGGATGCCGATGCCGCTGTCCGTGACGGAAAATTCCAGCAGGGCCTTGGTGCCCTGGCGTTCGACTTCAGTAGCGTCCAGGCGCACAGATCCTTCCGCCGTGAATTTGACGGCGTTGCTGACCAGGTTGGCCAGCATTTGCCGCAGGCGGATTGAATCGCCCCAGTAGCGCTGTCCGGCCGGGCCGTGCCAGACGCTTTCGATCCTGAGGCCCTTGGATTGGGCCGAATGGGCGAACAGTTCGGTGGCCTCCTCGATGACTTGTCGCGGGTCGAGCGCGGTATGAGCCAGTTCGACCTTGCCGGCCTCGACCTTGGATAGATCCAGGATGTCGTTGAGCAGCGCCATGAGACTTTGACCGGAGTTGAGCAGTGTTCGCGCGTAGTCGTGGCGGTCCTGCTCCGTGAGTCCCGGCATCAGCAGCAACTGCGCCATGCCGAGAATGCCGTTCATCGGCGTGCGGATTTCATGTGACATGGTGGCCAGGAACGCGCTCTTGGCCGAACTGGCGGCCTCGGCTGCTTCCTTGGCGCGCACCGCTTCTTCCTCGGCGCGTCGATGCCGGCGTTCCTGATCCTTGAACGATTCGTAATTCTCGAAAATGAAGAACAGGGCGACCAGGTAAATACAGGTCGTCAGGATATCCAGATCGGAATAGGCCGTCGCGAAGCGACCGGAAAGATGTACGGTGACGATGGCGAAAAGAATGCCGCCCAGCCATAGCCGGCCCGTTTGCCTGCCCTTGAGAAAGAAGCCCGATGCGGCAAGGAGAAAGAATAGTGACAGGCGCATCGTGTTGTGAGGCGCCAGAAGGTAGATGGCCATGAACAACAGGAACGAGAGGGTGAGCGCCAGGGTGCTGATCGTCTCGACATGCTGCTTGTGGCGACTGAGATAGAACAGCAGCGCAAAACTGAGTCCCGCAAACGCGAAGTCAATCATGCCCATCAGGGCGCTCGACTGCCAGCGGACAAAACCCATGACCGAGGCCACAAGACCGGCGAGCAGAAATACGCTGTGCAGGAAGCGGGTCTTGTAACCTATCTCCTGCTCTTCCGGCGTGCGCGTA
>Ga0187786_10000201_pt1 | contig 19090 bp, 19 predicted proteins | sample 0815_BV2_10_20_M_FD_132449 | JGI IMG/M metagenome (GOLD analysis project Ga0187786, IMG submission 132449) | Tropical peat soil microbial communities from peatlands in Department of Meta, Colombia - 0815_BV2_10_20_MG | ecosystem: Environmental > Terrestrial > Soil > Wetlands > Peat | place...
AACCCCGCCTGCGCCTGGGCATCCCGAAGGGCAGCCTGCAGGAAACCACCCAGAGCCTGTTCCAGCGCGCCGGCTACAACCTGCGCATCTCCGGCCGCTCGTACTATCCAGACATCGACGATGCCGAGATCGAGTGCATCCTGATCCGGCCACAGGAAATGGCGCGCTATGTCGGCCAGGGCATCCTTGATTGCGCGATCACCGGCCTCGACTGGATCCTCGAAACCGGCGCCGACGTGCAGGAACTCGCCGACCTGCGCGCGCCGTGGCCGAATTATGGCGTCGTCCGGTGGGTGATGGCCTCCAAGGAAGGCTCGCCCTTCACCTCTGTCAAGGACTTGCAGGACAAGCGCATCGCCACCGAGGCCGTCGGCATGACGCGTCGCTTCCTGGCCGAGCACGGCGTCACCGCGGAAATCGAGTTCTCCTGGGGCGCCACGGAGGTCAAGCCACCGATCCTGGCCGACGCCATCGTCGACGTCTCGGAAACCGGCTCCTCGCTGCGCGCCAACAACCTCAAGGTCATGCACGTGGTGCTGGAAAGCACGCCGCGCTTCATAGGCAACCGCGATTCGCTGAAGGATGCCTGGAAGCAGGACAAGATCGACCGCCTGCTGATGATGCTAAAGGGCGCCATCGCCGCCGCCACGCGAGTGCTGCTGTCGATGAACGTGCCGCGCAATAACGTCGATGCAATCCTCAAGATTCTGCCGGCGCTGGCGACGCCGACCATTTCCACGCTGGCCGACGCCGACTGGGTGGAGATGTCGACAGTGGTGGACGAAAAGCTGGTGCGCGAGCTGATTCCCAGCCTCTATGCGGCCGGCGCGCGCGGCATCATCGAGTTACCGATCAGCAAGATAGTGGAGTAGCCGCGGCGGCCAGCATGGCGGCGCGCGTCTCGGGCGTTTCCAGGCTGATGCGTCCGAGCGCACCGCTGCGATAGTCGGTGAGCAGGATCAGCGAAGCCTTGTCCATGTCAAACTCGCCCGGTCTGCCTTTGACCAGACAGCCGCGCTTCTTCGCTACGCCTTCCAGCACGCCAACCGCGTCGATTCCTTCCATTGCCAAGCCATAGCGCTTGGCAATCCCATCGCGATAGCGATCAAGCAGCACACCGGCGAGGAATGTCGCCACTTCCTCTTCCAGCACGGCATTGGTGCCGATGGCGTGGCTGGCGGCCAGCATGTAACCGTCCGAGTCGTGCTCGATCTTCGGCCACATCAGGCCGGGCGTGTCGAACAGCGTCTGGCGTGGCGAAAGGTCGATGCGCTGCTGCTGCTTGGTCACCGCCGGCTCATCGCCCACCGCCGCCACGCGTTTCTTGACCAGCGCATTCATCAGCGTCGACTTGCCGACGTTGGGAATGCCCATGATCATCATGCGCAGCGGCTTGGTGCCATCGTTGCGATGTGGCGCCAGCGACTGGCAGAGCGCCGGGACCTTGGCGGCATCGCCCGCCTTCTTGCACGAAATCGCCACCGCCTTGACGCCGGGCTGCCTGTTGTAGAACTCCAGCCAGGCCTTGGTGGCCTCGGGATCGGCGAGGTCAGCCTTGTTGAGCAGGCGCAGGCAGGGCCGCTGCCGCGCCAGGCGCAGTTCGCGGATCATCGGATTGCTGCTCGCCTCCGGGCAGCGCGCATCGAGCACCTCGATGACGACATCGGTCATGGCCATGGTCTCGGCGGCCTTCTTGCGCGCCGAGGTCATGTGACCGGGGAACCATTGGATAGTCATGACCGTATTATCGCCGAGCGGCCAGCCAGTCCAGCACGCCATTTCCGGCCGCACGGCCGCTGGCGAAACAGGCGGTGAGCAGGTAGCCGCCCGTCGGCGCCTCCCAGTCGAGCATTTCGCCGGCGCAAAATACACTTGGCTTACCACTCAACATCAGGCGTTCGTCGAGGCCGTCGAAACGCACGCCGCCGGCGCTGCTGATCGCCTCATCGAGCGGTCGCGGTGACACGAGACGCAGCTTCAGCGATTTGATTCCCAAAGTCAGCCGTGGCGACACGCCGAACGATTCCTTCGTCAGGCACTCGTGCAGTAGGCCGACCTTGACACCCTTCAGCCCCAGCCTGCTTTGCAGATGGCTGGACAGCGAACGCGAGCCGCGCGGATGTTCGACTTCCGTTCTTACCTGTTCCAGCGTCCTGTCCGGCAGCAGGTCGATTTCCAGTTCGGCATGCCCCTGAGCCTCGATGGCATCGCGCAACGTGGCCGAAAATGCGTAGATCAGGCCGCCCTCGACGCCATGCCCGGTGACGACGAATTCGCCGCGCCGTGTCACGCCGCCGAAACTCGCCGCCACCGACTTGACCGGCTCGCCGGCGAACTTGTCACGGCAGAACTGGCTCCAGGCGACGTCGAAGCCGCAGTTGGCCGGCTTGAGCGGCGCCACGGATATGCCGGCGCCTTCCAGCACGGACACCCATGCGCCATCCGAGCCGAGCCTGGCCCAACTGCCGCCGCCTAGCGCCAGCACTACCGCATCGGCGCGTACCGATACCCCACCGCTCGGGGTGGCAAAGCGTAAGGCGCTGCCGTCACCCCAACCCTGCCAGCGATGGCGGACATGGAACTTCACCCTATTCATGCGCAAGCGATGTAGCCAGGCACGCAAGAGCGGCGCGGCCTTCATGTCGGTCGGGAAGATGCGGCCCGAGGAGCCGACATAGGTCTCGACGCCGAGGTCGCGTGCCCATGCCCGCAGTTCGTCCGCACTGAACGTAGCCAGCCACGGTTCCACGGACTTGCGCCGCTCGCCATAGCGGGCGAGAAATTGTTCGCGCGGCTCGGCGTGGCTGAGATTCAGCCCACCCTTGCCGGCCATCAGGAACTTGCGGCCGACCGAGGGCATGGCGTCGTAGAGGTCGACGCGCAGTCCGGCTTCGCTCAGCACCTCCGCCGCCATCAGCCCGGCTGGGCCGCCTCCAATGACGGCAACGGCCATTAGTCGCGGGCAGCGAGCACGCGGTACTGCGCGATCAGGCGATGCGTTTCGCCGGCTGGCAGCGTGATCACGTCCTCGGCAGCATTGGCGGTCTCCACGCAAACCATGCCCCACGGGCCCTCGTCGCCGAAGTCGCCCATCTTCTCCGCCTTCTCGGTCCATGGGTTCCACACCACCGTCGAACGGCTGCCGGTGCTGGTGATGAGGATGGTGCGATCCATGACCGGGTCGAGGATGCCGCAACAGCCGTGCGTACCCAGGTAGATGCGGTCGGTCTCCTGCGTGAAGCTCACCTGTCCCTGCTGGCGCTTGCGGCCGCCGCCGACCTTGTCAAGGTAGTCGCAGCCTTCCAGTCCGGCCACGGTCGCCTTGCGGATGTCGCCGACCACGAAGTAGGTGTGCAGCGCCTGTCCAAGCTGGAACGACATCTTGCCGGTATTGGTGGTCGCCAGCTCGACTTCCAGTTCCTCACCGACCGTGATGATGTTACGGACCACCGATTCGTACGGCCACTGGACGCGCGTCGCGTCGCTGTGCTCCAGTTCGAACTCGAGGCGAATGCGTCCGTCGGGCAAGGCGTTGGTCGCGACCAGCGCCCAGGACACGGTGCGGGCGAAGCCGTGGCCGGGATAGGTCGATTCGCTGGCATGCGGGCCGAACCAGGGCCAGCAGACCGGCACGCCGCCGCGAATCGACTTGCCGGGCGCATACTTGGCCAGCTTCGACACCCAGATCACCGGCTGCTGCCCGGCCGGCTGCCAGGTCATGACGTGCGCGCCTTGCAGCGCGACGGTGGCGCTGCCCAACAACGACGTCACGCGCGCCGTGGCCAGCTCGCCGGTCATCTCGAAACTCACTTTGCCGGCGATGCCAAAACGGCTGGTCAAGCTATTCAGATCATTCATTGCTGCCTCCTCGTGGTTTGTTATTCACTTAATTCGTCGAGTCCGTCCTGGGCAATTTCGCGCACTTCGGCGCTGTCATCCTCGAGCCGGGCCTGCAGGAAGCTTCGCGCCAGCGGCGAGCGCGACAGGCCGAGATAGTGGCTGGCGTCGGCGCGCACGCGCGCGTCGGCATGTTCGGACAGCTTGCCCAGTTTCATCACTAGCATGCGCAGCGGCTCCTTGCCGGCGTAGCGCTCGAATACAGCGGAAGCGCCCAGGCTGACGTTCATGCTGGCGTCCGGATTGCCCACGATGGGCAGCAGGTCGGCGAGCAGTTCGGGGCGACTATCGACGATCCCGATCACCTGCTTCAGCCCGCCCTCCATCAGCAGGATGTGGAAGTAGTCGGCCATGCCACCCGGTCCGCTGGCGGTGCGCACGCGCAGCTTGAGCTCGTCGAGGATTTTCATGGGGCCGAATTATGCCTTGCCGATCAACTCTACAGTAACGGCGGCTTGGGTGGCCAGTGGGCGGCGCCACTGGTGCTTCGGTTCCTCATCCTCAATTCATCCGGCTTCGTACTCGTCACGGCGACGCACCCAGAATTGCCCACGCCCATTCTCGTCGCGCCCTTTCGGCACCAGATCCAGGTAGTGGTATGCAGTATTGACGATATCGATGCCCCGGGCATAGGTTGAGTAGGTGTGGAATATCCGCCCTGCATCGTCCTTGAAAAAGACGCTGACGCCCTCTCTTTCACTACTGCCCGGATCCTGCTGCAAGTAGTTGTAGAGCGCCTGCTTCCTGGCCAGCTCCTCGGGCGTAAACGATGCCTGATAGTCGAAATTGAAGGATGTCCCGCCGGACGAGAGCCACTTGAACGTCCATCCGAACCGCTTTTGATATGCCGCCAACGTGGCATAAGGAGCGCGGGAAATTGCGACCAGCGTGACGTCGCGGTGATTCAGGTGCGTGATGATACCGTTGAAGTTGTCAGCCCAGAACGAGCAATGCGGGCAGCCCGCTTCCCAGTCGGGACCGAACATGAAGTGGTAGACGACAAGCTGACTGCGGCCGTCGAAGAGGTCTGCCAGTGACTCGCGCCCCTTCTGGCCTTCAAAGGCATAATCCTTGGTGACGGCCTCCCAGGGCAGTTCGCGCCGCGTCTGGGCAAGTTCCTCGCGCAGATGGGTGAATGCCTTTTCTTTTGCCAGCAACGCCTGCCTTGCCACCATCCACTCCTCATGTGACACGATCTTGTGCGTTTCGGTCATGACTGTCTCCTTCGCTTGGTCGACCACGATTGCGGTCACAGGCCGGCCCATGTATCCAGTGCCCGCCCTGTCTCAAGCAGCGACTTCAGGCTGGACAATACGCGGGGCCACCCGTGGGAAATCTTGCGTTGCATATCCGAACCATCTTCCAGTTGGTCGTGTGTGACCGTTAGCCGTACCATGTCCGCCACCGTCTCGATCTGGAAGGTCAGCCGGCTATGCCGGTCTTTGCGGACCATGTCTTTGGGGTCGGCCCAGGTCATGACGAGGCGTCGTGGCGGTTGCGCCTCCAGGACCTCACCCAGCAGCACGACGGTGTGCGCCGCATCGTCGCGCCGGTGCTCCCATGACGAGCCTGGTTGCCAGTCGGATACGTTCTCGTGACCCCAGTATTGGCGGGTGAATTCGCCATCCAGCAAAGCCCGCCACACCATATCCGGCGATGCGGCAATGTAGGTGACATAGACAAACGTCGATTTAGCCATCGTGGGTCCCTTCCAGTCGCCGTTTCAGGTCACGCATCGCCCGCAGGCGCGAGCGCTCGAATTTGCCTATCCACCGGTCATAGATTTCCTGCAGCGGCACAGGATTGAGGAAATGCAGCTTCTCGCGCCCGCGCCATTGCGTAGCCACCAGGTTGGCCGCTTCGAGTACGCCCAGGTGCTGGGTCACCGCTTGCCGGGTCATGTCGAGGTGTTCGCATAGGTCGGTCAATGTCTGTCCATTGTTGGCATTGAGCAGATCCAGCAGCTTCCTGCGGCTCGGGTCGGCAAGCGCCTTGAATACGAGGTCGGTGTCGCTCATGCGCAAATTTCCTACTTGCATGTGTTCAATATAGGCAAGTATTTACTTGCATGTCAAGCATCGGGGGCCCGCTGCGAAAAAAGCCGATTAGGAGTCCCGGCGCAGGTTTGCGATAATGTGATTTCCGGCGGCGTGCCGCTCCACCCCATCTTTTTTCCCGCCGCCCGGCGGGCCATCATGACTGACTTTCCAGATTCCTTCGCAGCGCTGCAACTGCCGCCCGCCCTGCTATCCGCACTCGCCGATGTCGGCTACGAGACACCCTCGCCCATCCAGGCAGCCTGCATCCCGATTCTGCTCGCCGGCAAGGACATGCTGGGCGAAGCGCAGACGGGTACCGGCAAAACGGCAGCCTTCGCGCTGCCGGTGCTGGCCAGAATTGATATCGCCAACAAGCGCCCGCAGGCGCTGGTGCTGACGCCGACCCGGGAACTGGCCATCCAGGTCGCCGAAGCCTTCCAGAAATACGCCCACCACATGCCCGGCTTCCACGTACTGCCGGTTTACGGCGGCCAGAGCATGGTCATCCAGCTGCGCGCGCTGTCACGCGGGGCCCACGTCATCGTCGGCACGCCGGGCCGCATCATGGACCATCTGGAACGCAAGAGCCTGGTGCTCGACAACCTGCAAACGCTGGTGCTCGACGAGGCCGACGAGATGCTGCGCATGGGCTTCATCGACGATGTCGAATGGATTCTCGAACACACGCCGGCGACGCGCCAGACGGCGCTGTTCTCGGCGACCATGCCCGACCAGATCCGGCGCATCGCCCAGCGCTACCAGCGCGAGCCGCAGCAGGTGAAGATCCGATCCGCCACCACCACGGTGGCGACGATCCGCCAGCGCTACTGGCAGGTGCGCGGTGCCGACAAGCTGGAGGCGCTGACCCGCATGCTGGAGATCGAGGAGGATTTCGACGCCGCCATCATTTTCGTCCGCACCAAAATCGCCACCATCGATTTGGCGGAAAAACTGGAAGCACGCGGCCACGAGGCAGCGGCGCTGAACGGCGACATGACCCAGGGCCTGCGCGAACAGGTGATCGAGCGCCTGAAGAACGGCAGCCTCGACATCGTCGTCGCCACCGACGTCGCCGCACGCGGCATCGATGTGCCGCGCGTCAGCCACGTCATCAACTACGACATCCCCTACGACACCGAAGCCTACGTCCATCGCATCGGCCGCACCGGCCGCGCCGGCCGCTCGGGCAACGCCATCCTGTTTGTGGCGCCGCGCGAGATGCGCATGCTCAAGGCCATCGAGTACGCCACGCGCCAGAAGATCGAGCCGATCGCCCTGCCGACGCGCGACGAAGTGGCCGAGCGCCGCGTGATGCAGTTCCGCCAGCAGATTCTCGACGTGCTCGGCAACGAGAATCTCGATTTCTTCTACGATGTCGTCCGGCGCATGGAGAGCGAACAGAACGTCGCCACGCGCCAGATCGCCGCCGCACTTGCCTTCATGGCCCAGCGCGAAAGGCCGCTGCAACCGGAGGGCCTGGGCGCCGTCGCCGAACCCGCCGAATCTGCTGCCCCCGCCGCACGCCCGTCGAGCCCGGAGCGGTCCGAGCGTCCCCAGCGTTCGGAGCGCCCGGAACGCAGCGAGCGGCCGCCACGAGAGTATCGTGACGCGGCGCCGGCTCGCCGGCCAACCTTCGCCGATGGCCAACTGCAACGCTATCGCATCGAAGTAGGCCGCAACCAGGGCGCCACACCGAAAGAAATTGTCGGCGCCATCGCCAACGAAGGCGGCATCGAGGGCAAGTACATCGGCCAGATTCATCTCTTCGACGACTACAGCACCGTCGAACTGCCGCCCCTGCCGCCCGACATCCTGTCTACGCTGAAGCGGACGCGGGTGAAGCAGAAACCACTCGACATTCGTCCCCTCGCCGCCGGAGAAGTCGAGGAAAAGCCGAAGCGCAAGTGGGAATCCCGTGAGCCGAGGGAACCGAGGCCGGAAGGCGCCCGCTCGCCCTGGGCCGACAAGACCGCTGCCAAGTCAACTCCCAGGCCTGCCTTCAAGGGTGAACGGAAATTCGCCTCCAAGCCCTTCAAGTCGGCGCATCCAGGCAAGTCCCGGAAACCTTGATCGAACTGCTTGCTCCGGCGAAGACCGCCGAGATCGGCCGCGAGGCCATCCTGCATGGTGCCGATGCGGTCTACATTGGTGGCCCTGCCTTCGGCGCGCGCGACAAGGCTGGCAACTCGATCACGGAGATCGCGCAGCTCGTCGAGTTCGCGCATCGTTTCCACGCCCGCATCTACGTCACGCTCAACACCATCCTGCACGACGACGAACTGGAGCCGGCCAGAAAGCTAGCCCATGAGTGCTGGGATGCGGGCGTCGATGCGCTGATCGTGCAGGACATGGGCCTGCTGGAACTCGACCTGCCGCCGATCGACCTGCATGCCTCGACCCAGTGCGACATCCGTACGCCCGAGAAGGCGCGCTTCCTCGCCGACGTCGGCTTTTCCCAGATCGTGCTGGCGCGTGAACTGACCATCGACGAGATCAGGGCCGTGCGCGCCGCCGTGCCGGCCGACTTGGTCGTCGAGCATTTCGTCCATGGTGCGCTGTGCGTCGCCTATTCCGGCCAGTGCTACATCAGCCACGCGCAGACCGGCCGCAGCGCCAACCGCGGCGACTGCTCACAGGCCTGCCGCCTGCCGTATACGCTCCAGGATCAGCGCGGCCAAGTGGTCGCCTTCCAGAAACACGTGCTCTCGCTCAAGGACAACAACCAGAGCGCCAACCTCCAGGCGCTGATCGACGCCGGCGTCGGCAGCTTCAAGATCGAAGGCCGCTACAAGGACGCGCCCTACGTTAAGAACATCACCGGCCACTACCGGCGGCTCCTCGATGAGCTGGGTACCGGCACCACGTCGAGCGGCAGGACGAAGCTCTTCTTCACGCCCGATCCCGAAAAGACCTTCCATCGCGGCTCTACCGACTACTTCGCCAATGGTCGCCAGGCCGACATCGGCGCCTTCGACACGCCTGCGTTCGTCGGCGTTCCGCTCGGCACGGTCGCGAAGGTCGGCCCGGATTTCATCGACATCGAGACGACGGAAGCCATGGCCAACGGTGATGGCCTCGCCTGGCTCTTCAAGCGCGCCGCCGTCGGCATGCAGGCCAACACGGTCGAGCGCGCTGGCGAGAACCTGTGGCGCATGCGGCCCAACGAGGCGATCAAGGACCTGCCCGGCCTCAAGGTCGGCCTCGCCATCAATCGCAACCGCGATCACGCCTGGGAACAGGCGCTGGCGAAGAAGTCCGCCGAGCGGCGGATTCCTGTGGAAGCTCAGTTCGCCGAAACCGCCGACGGCTATGCGCTCACGCTGACCGACAGCGACGGCATCGTCGCGACGGCGAACATCGTTTGCGAAAGTCAGCCGTCGCGACACGCCGATACAGCCGAAAATTCCTTACGCGAGCAGCTCGGCCGGTTCGGCAACACCGATTTCGAACTGGCCGGCCTGGCCGTCGACTGGCGCGAACCGCGTTTCATCCCGAATTCGTTGCTCAACCAGCTGCGCCGCGACGCGGTGCAAGCGCTCATCGAGGCGCGCCGCGTAGCGTATCGCCGGCCGCTGCGTCGGTCGGCCGTGGAGCCGCCGACGCCCTACCCCGAGGAATCACTGTCCTTCCTCGCCAACGTCTACAACTCGGTCGCGCGGCGCTTCTACGAGAAGCACGGCGTGAAGCTGATCGCCGCCGCCTACGAGGCGCACGAAGAAACAGGCGATGTGCCGCTGATGATCACCCGCCACTGCCTGCGCTTTTCATACAGCCTCTGCCCGAAGCAGGCCAAGGGTGTCGCTGGTGTGCAGGGTCAGATACGGGCAGAGCCGATGGTGCTGGTGAACGGCAACGACAGGCTGCGACTGGAGTTCGACTGCAAGGCATGCGAGATGCACGTCATCGGCCGAATCAGGAAGCCGATCCTCAACAGTCCGCCGCCCGGATCGACCGGTTAGCCAGAGACCAAGTCCAGCGCCACGGCCTCCGCCACCCGAATGCCATCTACCGCCGCCGAGAGTATCCCGCCCGCATACCCGGCGCCCTCGCCACCCGGATAGAGGCCCCGCGTGTTGATGCTCTCGAACTTGTCGTCGCGGGTGAGGCGCACGGGCGACGAGGTGCGCGTTTCGACGCCGGTCATCAGCGCGTCGGCCATGGCGAAGCCGTGGATCTGCTTGTCGAAGGCCGGCAAGGCTTCACGCAGGGCCTCGACCACGTAGCCGGGCAGGCAGGCCGACAGGTCGGTCAGGTGGATGCCCGGCGTATAGGAAGGCTGCACCGCGCCAAGCTCGGTCGACGGCCGGCCGGCGAGGAAGTCGCCAACCTTCTGCGCCGGCGCGGCGTAGGTCTCGCCGCCGGCCTTGAACGCCGCCGCTTCCCACTGGCGCTGGAACTCGATGCCCGCGAGCGGGTTCTTCGCCGCATCGCCCGGAAAATCCTTGGGCGACACATCGACCACCAGCGCCGCATTGGCGTTGCGCTCGGCGCGCGAATACTGGCTCATGCCGTTGGTGACCACACCGCCGAGTTCGGAGGCCGCCGCCACCACCTGGCCGCCCGGGCACATGCAGAAGCTGTAGGCCGAACGGCCATTGTGGCAATGATGCACCAGCTTGTAGTCGGCCGCGCCGAGCAACGGATGGCCGGCCGCCGGGCCGAGCCGGGTGCGGTCGATCAGCGCCTGCGGATGCTCGATGCGCACGCCAATCGAGAACGGCTTGGCTTCGAGATGCACGCCACGCTCATGCAGCAGCTTGAAGGTGTCGCGCGCGCTGTGGCCGATGGCGAGCACGACATGATCGGCGGCGATGCGCTCGCCGCTGGCCAGCACCACGCCGCGCATTTGTCCTTGACCGCTCGCGTCGCGCCCGATGTCGAAGTCCGCGACGCGGCTCTGGAAGCGGATCTCGCCACCCAGCGACTCAATGGTAGCGCGCATGTTTTCGACCACCCGCACCAGGCGGAAGGTGCCGATGTGCGGCTTGCTGACGTACAGGATCTCCGGCGGCGCGTCGGCGGCGACGAACTCGGTGAGCACCTTGCGGCCGCGATAGCCGGGGTCCTTGATCTGACTGTGCAGCTTGCCGTCCGAAAAAGTACCGGCGCCGCCCTCGCCGAACTGCACGTTTGATTCCGGATCGAGTTTGCCCTGCCGCCACAGGCCCCAGGTGTCCCTGGTGCGCTCGCGCACTTCCTTGCCGCGTTCGAGCAGGATGGGCCGGAAGCCCATCTGCGCCAGGATCAGCGTCGCGAACAGGCCGCAGGGGCCGGCGCCGATCACCACCGGGCGAATCGTGAAACCTGCTGGCGCCTGCGCGACGTAGCGGTAGTGCATGTCGGGCGTCGACCGAACATCGGGGTGGCGTGCCGCCACGGCTGACTCTTGCTTGAGCTCGACGTCGACAGTGTAGATGAAATGGATGTTCGATTTCTTGCGCGCGTCGTAGCCGCGCCGGAAGATCGTATAGCCGAGCAGATCGGCGGCAGCGATGCCGAGCCGCTTGAGGATCGCCGCCTTGAGGTCCGCTTCCGTGTGGTCGAGCGGCAACTTGATTTCGGTGAGACGCAGCATTCAGACCGCCAGTGCCACCATCTTCAGCGGCGGCTTGCCGTCCGGGCTGGGAAAATCGGCTTCCGGCCCGATCCACTCGACTTCGCGTATCGGCCGGCCGGCCTTGCGCGCGCTTCGCTGGAGCTGGTCGATCCAGGCGTCGCGATCAACTTCGGCCACGTTGTTGCAGCAGACCAGCGTGCCGCCCTCGGCGGTGCACAGCAGCGCCGGCTTGAACAATGCGGCGTAATCGTTGACCAGGTCCACGACGCCGAAGGGACTCTTGGCATAGCGCGGTGGATCGAGGAAGACCATATCGAACTGCTGCGGTTCGAGCTTCGGAAACGCCGGCATGCGCTTGCCGCGCACGCGCTCCGGCTGGCCGATGCCGGCAAACTGGCGCAGCGCGGCAAAGGCGTCGCTCTTGATGAAGCGCGGCCGTATCGGCAGATCATTCAGGCGGGCATTGTCGCGGCCCACTTTGAGACTGCTGTCCGCGAAATCGACATTCACCACGAAGCGCGCACCGGCCTTGGCGGCGGCGATGCCGACACCGCAGGTGTAGGCGAACAGGTTGAGCAGCGACTTGCCGGCAATGTTGGCCATCACATGGCGACGGCCGGCACGCAGGTCGAGGAACAGCCATGGATCCTGGCCCTCGTGGCGCGCCTGGATGCAGTAGGCGACGCCAAGCTCATGGGCCACGCGTGGCACCAGCGCCGCGGTCATCCGGTCGGACGGCAGATCGTTGCGGATGCGCGAATTGGCACCGCTGCGATCGTTGTAAACCAAAGTCAGCCCCGGCAGCACGCCGGCATAATAGCTTTCCAGTTCAGCTAATTCTTCCGGCGCCAGCGACTGGTGGAAGCTCTGCGCCAGCAGCAGGTCGCCGTAGCGGTCGACCGTCAGTCCGGGCCGCCCTTCGACGCTGCCGTGGAACAGCCGGTAGGCGTCGGTCCGCTCGGCGTGGAGCCTGGCCAGCAGGTCGGTACGGGCATCGAAGGCGGCGGTGAGCAGCGCAGTCGGAGATTCGGTCACGGAAGTTCCATAAGTAGTATGGTCGATCAGGCGGCCAATTGTAGTCACTCGCTCCGCAAGGGCGTGGACAATCGCCGCCGGGGCAGCGCTTGCTTCTGTCGCTCAACTTGACTAGACTTGGTCAAGCATCATTCAGGAGCCCATCATGTCGAGCGCCACCGTTAATATTTACGAAGCCAAGACACAGCTTTCCCGCTTGGTCGATCTAGCCGCTGCCGGGGAGGAAATCATCATCGCCCGCGGCGGCAAGCCGGTGGCGAGGCTCTCGCAGCTTGCCGCTCCGGCGCGCAAGATACGCTTCGGCGTGCTCAAGGGCCAAGTCAAGGTGGCGGCGGATTTCGACGCGCCACTGCCGGATGATGTGATCGCCGCTTTCGAGGGAAGGTAATGCGCGTCCTGCTCGACACCCACATATTTCTCTGGGCCGTCACCGATAGCCGCAAGCTCAAGGCCGCAGCGCGCCAGCGGATGCTCGCCGCCGACCAGATTTACGTCTCTGCCGCATCGATCTGGGAGATCGCCATCAAGGCGCGGCTGGGAAAGATCCAGGGCGATCCGGAACAGCTTGCCTTGGTCATCGAGGACAGCGGCTTCATCGAACTACCCGTCAGCGCTCGACATGCCGCCCGCGTGGCGCAACTGCCGCTCCACCACCACGATCCCTTTGATCGCCTCCTCGTCGCCCAATCGCTGAGCGAGCCGCTCCTGCTAATGACGGCGGATGAGGTGCTGGCGCGGTACGGCGGATTGGTTGAGGTTGTGTGATTCGGATAGTTCCACCCGCAACGCCCCGCGCACGCTGTTCACGAACCACAGGGTCTCGACACCGCGCAGTTCGTCGAGGCGAATTGTCGCTTCCGCAATCGCGCCGCGAGCCAGCAGCGCCGCGCGGAAGGTCCCTGGCAGCAGCCCGCATTCGACCGCGGGCGTCAGCAGACGGCCCCCGAGCTTCACAACAAGGTTCCCACGCGTGAATTCGGTGGCTTCGCCGCGCTCGTTCCGGAGCAGGGTATCGAAGACACCGGGCACGGCCAGATCGTCGTACATCTGCCGCCGCGTCGTCTTGTGGCGCAGCCAGGGATTGGCGCTTTCGATGGGCCGGCTGGCCACGGCGCACATGAGCGGACCGCACATTGCTTCGATGGCTGCGACATCGACCGCCACGACACCATCCATCGCCAGCCGCAGCCGGACCCGCCAATGGCCAGTGGCAAAACTCTCGGCCGCCCCGTCGAGCACCGCCTCGACTTTCGCCCCATCCCAAACGAAACCGAGCGCGCCAGCGCTGGCCGCCATTCGCGCCAGATGCTCGCCACGCAGCCAGTAGCGGCCGCGCCGAAAGAGCAGCGTCTCAAATAGTTCGTACCTAGGACAGGCCGCGCGCAGGAAACGCTGCTTCATGCGCCATTCCTCGGCCTCGCCGGCTACCGTCGAATCGATGACGATGCCACTGCCGATACCGCATTCGGCGATTTCCTGTCGCAAATCGATCACCACCGTGCGGATGCCGACGTTGAAGCGCGCCTCGCCACCCGGCATGACGACGCCGATCGCCCCACAATAGACGCCGCGCGGCGCCGGCTCCAGTTCCGCGATCGCCTTCATCGCCTCGTGCTTCGGCGCGCCGGTCACCGATCCACAGGGAAACAAGGCTGCGAACATATCGGCCAGACCGACTTCCGGCCGGGTTTGGCATTCGACGGTGGAGGTCATCTGCCAGACCGTGGACCACGACTCGACGGCGAACAGGCTGGGGACGGTGACGGTGCCCAGGCGAGCTATCCGCGAGGCGTCGTTGCGCAGCAGGTCGACGATCATCAGGTTTTCGGCATTTTCCTTGGCCGAGGAACTCAGCGCATCTCTCGCCTGCCGGTCGGCGACCGGATCATCGGAACGCGGCGCCGTACCCTTCATCGGCCGCAAAGTCAGTCGTCGCGGTACGCCGGCTTCAGCCCGCCAATGGAAGAACAGCTCGGGCGAAACCGAGCAGACCTGCCAGCGACCAAGATCGAGGTAGACGCTGTAGGCGCCGGGCTGGCTGGCGCGTAAGCTATCGAATAGCGCTGCGCCGTCGCCAAGGAAAGGTGCCCGCAGCCGCGTCGTGTAATTGGCCTGATAGAAACGTCCCTCGGTGATGTCGGCGCGGATGGCCGCCACCGCCTCGTCGAACTCCGTCCTCGCTGTGGCGTCGCGCCAGACCCCGGTCATGAACTGACGTCGTGGCCGTGGTGCCGCGACCGCCCGAAAGACGGCGAAGACGGCCAGCGGCAAACCTTCCGATGCGTCATGCACTGCCAGGGCGGCATCGAAGGCGACGGCTGCTTCGTAGGCGACGAAACCGAGCAGCCAGCAGCCTTCCGCCGCCAGAGATTCCACCCGCGCCAGCAAACGCCCGACCTCCTCCGGCTGACGCGCGATCAGCAGTTCAAGCGGTTCGGCGAAAGCTGCGCTGAGGGCTTCCCCGTCCCCGGCGGGCGGCAGGTCGATTTCGCAATAAGCAGCATCCATGCCGCGCATGTTACCCGGTGCATAATCCCGCCAATGCCAACACTGACCCGCTGTCCCTGGTGCGGCGACGATCCGCTCTACGTGGCTTACCACGACACCGAATGGGGCGTGCCCTGCCACGACGATCGCCGGCTGTTCGAGTTCCTGATCCTGGAAGGCGCCCAGGCCGGGTTGTCGTGGCTCACCATCTTGCGCAAGCGCGAGAACTACCGCCGCGCCCTGGCCGGCTTCGATGCGGAGATCATTGCCCGCTACGGCGAGGCCGACATCGCCCGCCTGCTGGCCGATCCCGGCATCGTCCGGAACCGCCTCAAGATAGCTGCGACCATCGCCAATGCCCGTTCCGTCCTGGCCGTGCGGGAGGAGTTCGGCAGCTTCGACACCTATATTTGGGGATTCGTCGATGGCCGGCCTGTCCGCAACACATGGCGAACCATGGACGAAATCCCCGCTGAAACAGAAACTTCGCGCAGAATGTCGCGGGACTTGGCGGCACGCGGGTTCAAGTTCGTCGGACCCACCATCTGCTATGCCCTGATGCAGGCGGTCGGGCTGGTGAATGACCATCTGGTTTCGTGTCATCGCCACGGCAATCGTTGAATTGGGTTCGGAGTAAAGTGCGGTTGACTTGCGTCAAGGCTCCATGAAGAGTATTCGCATATAAGGAAACAGTGTTATTCCAAAAGGGGGAAGCGCCATGTTGAAAATCGTCGGCAGTTTCGTGGCCGGTATCGTCTTTACCGCCGTCTTGGCCTGGAACATGATGGGCGGCCTGATGTTCGTCGAGCGGGTCAGCCCCTTCGGCGTCGAGGAAACCGTCGCCCGCATCCAGCACAACATTCAGGATACCGGCAATGGCTGGGCGCTTTCCGGCTTGCGCAATCCGGCCAAGGCCATCCAGCAGGATGGCGGCAATGCGCTGCCGGTGCTGATGGTCGAGGCGTGCAGCACCGCTTACTCCAAGCCCATCCTAAACGAAGACAGCGTTCGCTTCCTGTCGATCCTGATGCCCTGCAAGATTTCCGTTTATAAGAAGAACGACGGCAAGACCTACATCGGCACCATGAATGCGGGTCTGATGGGCAAGATGTTCGGTCCCCTGGTCGGCGACATCATGGGCAAGGTGGCGGCGGATCAAGTGAAGTTCGTGGTCATGGACCCGAGCAAGCCGGCGCCTCAGATGATCGTGCCGAAACCCGCCGGTGAAGGTGGCGGCGGTGGTGGCGGCGGCGGCGGTGGCTGCTAAGAGAAACTGCTCATCCAGCGAACAAGACGGAGACCATCATGAGATACAAGAGCATGCTCATGGCGACGCTGGCGTTGACCGGTACGGTCGCACTATGGAGCGTTCGGGCCAGCGATGCGCCCGCCGCCGCTCCCGCGGCTGACCAGGCCCCGACCAAGCAGACACCACAACCGAGTTCGGTCGAACAGCGGGCCGCCCGCACGACAGCGGATCACAGCAAGTTCGAGGCCCTGCAAAAGGACTTCAAGAGCGGGCCGGAAGTCACCAAGGCCTGCCTGTCCTGCCACACGGAAGCGGCCAAGCAGATCCACAAGACCAAGCACTGGACTTGGGAATGGGTCAATCCGGACAACGGCCAGAAGCTCGGCAAGAAGAATGTCATCAACAACTTCTGCACCTCGACGCAGTCAAACGAGGCCTTCTGCTCCTCCTGCCACATCGGCTACGGCTGGAAGGACAAGAACTTCGACTTCACGTCGGAGGAAAACGTTGACTGCCTCGTCTGCCACGACACCACCGGCGATTACAAGAAGCTGCAGGGCCTCGCCGGACACCCGGTCTACAAGCAGATGGAATACCCGGCCAAGTCAGGCAAGATGGTGCCGGCGGTCGACCTGCAGGACGTCGCCCAGCACGTCGGCGCCACCAGTCGCGCCTCCTGTGGCGCCTGCCACTTCCTCGGCGGCGGCGGCGATGCCGTCAAACATGGCGACCTGGATACCTCGTTGAAGAATCCGAAGCGCTATCTTGACGTGCACATGGATGCCAGCGGCCTGAACTTCAGCTGCGGCACCTGCCACGCCACCAAGGGCCACAACATCCCCGGCAGTCGCTACACACCGACCGGCAAGGATGCGATCGCCAAGCACATCCGCGGCAAGGTCGACGAATCCAACCCGACCACCTGCCAGTCCTGCCATGGCCAGAAGCCGCACAAGGACGACACCATCATCACGGCCAAGCTGAACGAGCATACCGACAAGATCGCCTGCCAGACCTGCCATATCCCGCAGTTCGCGCGTGGCGGCAAGCCGACCAAGATGCTCTGGGACTGGTCGACCGCGGGCAAACTAAAGGACGGCAAGCCGTTCAAGATCCTCGACAGCGCCGGGCATGACGCGTACGCCAGCATCAAGGGTGATTTCAAGTACGAGGCCGACGTGGTGCCGGAGTACCAGTGGATCAACGGCAAGGTGAAGTACACCCTGCTCGGCGACCCTGTGAATACCAATGGCGTGACCGAAATCAACCACTACTATGGCGACGCCAATGACGGCAAGTCCCGCATCTGGCCGATCAAGATGTTCCGCGGCAAGCAACCTTACGATTTGGAAAGCAAGTCGCTACTGGTGCCCCATACCGCGGTAGGCTACGGCGAGAAGGACGATTCCGCATTCTGGCAAAACTTCAAATGGGATGCGGCACTCAAAGCAGGCGCCGAGGCAAGCGGCCAGCCCTTCGGCGGCAAGTTCGACTTCGTCGAGACCACCATGGTCTGGCCGATCACCCACATGGTCGCCCCCAAGGAGGACGCCCTCACCTGCACGCAGTGCCACAGCAAGAGCGGCCGCTTGCAGGGTGTGCAGGGTATCTACATGCCCGGCCGCGACGCCAACAAGTGGCTGGACATCATCGGCTGGCTGGCCGCCCTCGGCGCGCTGGTCGGCGTCATCGGCCACGGTGCGCTGCGCATCTACTTGAGCAGAAAGGCAGGTTAGGACCATGTCCGGACACAGCACCAAAATCTACGTCTTCAAGCGCTTCGAGCGTCTCTGGCACTGGTCCCAGGCGGGCCTGATCATCTTCCTGCTACTCACCGGTTTCGAGATCCACGGCGCCTATGCCAACTTCGGCTTCCAGAAAGCGGTACATCATCACATCGTCGCCGCCTGGTCACTGGTCGGCCTGTGGGTGTTTGCGATCTTCTGGCACCTGACCACGGGCGAATGGAAGCAGTACATCCCGACCATGAAGAAGGTCGATGCCATGTTCAAGTACTACCTGACCGGCATCTTCACCGATGCGCCGCACCCGTTTCGGGCCACCGTGCCGAAGAAGCACAACCCGCTGCAACGTCTGGCTTACCTTGGCGTGTTGCTGTTCATCAGCCCGATGATCTGGATCTCCGGTTGGGCCTATATCTTCTACGGCACCTGGCATGAATGGGGCTGGGACAAGTACCTGTCCCTGGAGTGGGTCGCCTTCTTCCACACGGCGGCGGCCTTCATGATGCTGATCTTCCTGATCGCCCACGTCTACCTGACGACGGCCGGCCACACGCCGACCGCCCACATCACGGCCATGATCACCGGCTGGGAGGAAGTCGACGCGGAAGAACCGGCCGAGGCCAAGTAGCCCGACCGACAACCCCGGCGGAGAGAGACGGGCCACCCGGACAACCGGGTGGCCTTTTTTTCATCTCAGCGTCGTCATTCGGACCACGGCGTCGCCGTAAAGATAAGTCGCCAGTGCAAGGCCGGGCAGAACGTAGAAATACGCCCGCATAAGGCGACGTATGCGCCGGTTGCAAGTGGCCAGTTCCAGGAAATGGTCGATCACCAGGCGCCCCTTGACGGCCATCGAAACGATGACGATCAGCGCCACCCACGGGCCCGGTTCGGCGGCCTCGCCCAGCCAGGCGCCGACCAGCGTCAGCGCCACCAGCACGATCCAGACGACGTGGACGACCTTGCCGTGGCTCATCGCAGTAAGTAGACCAGCGGAAAGATGATCAGCCACGCCAGGTCGGTGGCGTGCCAGTAACAGCCGAAGGCCTCGATTCCTTCGTAGTCCGCCGGCGAATAGACG
>Ga0187786_10000203_pt1 | contig 19038 bp, 19 predicted proteins | sample 0815_BV2_10_20_M_FD_132449 | JGI IMG/M metagenome (GOLD analysis project Ga0187786, IMG submission 132449) | Tropical peat soil microbial communities from peatlands in Department of Meta, Colombia - 0815_BV2_10_20_MG | ecosystem: Environmental > Terrestrial > Soil > Wetlands > Peat | place...
ATCGCACTCCACAATAAGTTCATACATGCGGTTGCGATCCCGTCCTGCGGGATCGGCCAGCGCGAATATTTTGGCAGCCCTGTCCGCAAGACGCGTGATATCGGTCCTGAGCGCCGGTGCCATGCGGCTGCTTCCGGCTCCCTGTCCATAGCGCTCGATATCATCGAGTGTCTTGAGCACGAACTCCTGCTTCTCCACGTAGAGAGCGCGGGACGCGGTATTCCTGTCTGCCGCAAAACGGTGAAGTTCCGCCGACATGACGCTCACTGCCTTTCCGATCTCGCCGATGCGGTGTGTTTCCTGCGACGTCTGCTCCATCTCGCCGGCAATCGATGAAAAAACGCCCGTCGTGCGCCATAAGGACAGTACGACAATGGATGTAAATACCAGCAGACCGAGGGCGACCAGGGCGATTATCTTTCTATGCAGGGACATGATCCCGCATTCCTCCATTGGTTTCCGGATCGGAAAAGCCACGTGCATGATACCATGAAGTTCTCGTAAAAGTACAGAGTACACAGTACAAAGTACAGAGGAAACGTACCATAGCGGTGATTCGGATATTTTTCTTGCTCCTCTGCACCCGGTACGTTGTATCGGATGTTAAAACGTATTCCCGATATTGAAATGCAGCTCGCCCGGGCTTTCCCCGGAGCGCCGGTGGATTTTCTGGCCGTAGTCGATCCGGAGCGGGCCGATGGGCGTCCCGTAGCGGATGCCTGCGCCGTAGGAGGCGCGCAAGTCATGGAGATCGATCGAACGTCCGGGCCAGACGTTTCCTGCGTCGGAAAAGAGCACAAAGCCGAGCCCCTCTCCCGGGTTCACCCTGAATTCGGCGTTGAAGATTGCCATGCTCTGGCCGCCCTGCGGGATCAGGTTTCCGCTCGCATCCTTGGCGCCCGGACCGATGGAGTCCTGGGTGTAGCCGCGGACCGTCGTGCTGCCGCCGGCATAGAAACGCTCGTGGATGGGGGTTTCCGACGTGTTGCTGTACGGCCATGACCAGCCGCCGCGGCCGGACAGCGCGACGACCGATGTCCCGACGGGCAGGAAAACACTGCCCTGGACCGTGAGCTTCGTGAAGTCAGCCTGTGACCATAAAAGGCGCGTCGCCTCCTTGATCACAAAGCCGAACAGCGCGCCTTTGTGGGGGTTGAAAACGTCATCGCGCAGATCCCAGATGAGCGCCGGGTTCAGGCTGCTGACGAGCACGCGGCCGCTGTCCTCGGGGGTGAGCTCGGCCTGGGACTTGACATTGTAGTTGACGACATTTTCAAACTGGTACGAGATCGACGGTTTGAATTGTTCGATGGTTTTCTCGATGCCGAAGGTGGCTGTTGTCTTTCGCGTCTGATAATAGATCTCACGCGTGTCCGAGTTCAGATTCTTGGCATCGGACCACACGAGGCTGAATACTGCGTCGATGCGCCGGTTCAGGAACCACGGCTTTTTATAGTTGAAAATGGCCCGCTTGAGGATGTCGCTCTCCTCGTAGCGCACGCTCGTGTACTCTGCATCGCCCCAGAGATTGCGGTATCCCGCCTCCACACTTGCACGGAGCCGGTCAAGGTCACCGTATCCGACCGCGATTTCCCCGTATCCGGCAGGCCGTTCCTCCACGGTGAAGAGGAGGTCCTTGACATATTCACGTTCGGCGGGATGGACCGGTTCAAACTTGGCAATACTGAAGTAGCCGAGGTGGTAGATGCGCTGCTGGCTTGTGAGCATCGCACCGTAGTCATAGGCATCGCCCTGCTTCAGCGTAAATTCACGCATGATCACATAGTCCTTGGTCCGTTCGTTGCCCCGGAGGATGATCCGTCCAACGGACACGGGCTTGTCCTCAATGATCCGGTACCGGATGTCGACGGCGCCGTCGCGCGCGGTTTTTTCCGCATCCACCCGCGCGTATAAATAGCCTTTGTTCGAGTATGCGGTGAGGATGTTGTAGCGGTCGTCATCCACGAGCCGCTCGTTGTACGGCGCGCCGGGCCTGAGTGAAATTGCCGACAGGAGCTCGGCGGCTGAAAAAGCCGTATTGCCTTCGAAGGTGATGGCGCCCGTCATAGTGCGGCTTCCCTCGGTGATATCAATCCGGATGTCGGCGTGCTTCCCGTCGGCGCTGCGGACAACCTTTCGTTTCACGGTAGCAGAAAGAAAGCCTGCCTCGATGAACCGGTCCCGGAGGCTGTCGATGTCCCGTGCAAGCAGATCTTCACGGAACGGTGGGGACGAGAACCAGCCGGGCCCGCGCAGGGCCATTCCGCTTTTCAGCTCTGCAGTTGAGAAGGCGGTATTGCCGCTGAATTCGATCGATCCGACGGCGACGCGGGGACCTTCCGTGACGGCGAACGTGAGGGCAAGTTCGGTCTGCTCCGCCTTTTTCCCGATTTCCACGGCGACATCGGGATATCCTGCATCGCGATACAGTTCCTTGATCTTCTCAGCGCTGCCTTCGAGGGCTGAGTCAGAAATATCATGCTCCGTCCAGATCAGCAGCGTCTGGCGGAGCTTTGACGAGCTGAATTCCTTGTTTCCCCTGAACAGAACGGATACATGCGGACCTTCGGTTTCAGCGAGGGTGACAAAGGCATCATGGCCTTCGAAGCGGACGTTCACCGGGCCGGGCTTCGCAGCCGGATACCCGGCAGCCTCATACTTGTTCTGAATGGCCTCTTTGTCGTGGTCGAGCAGCAGATCGCGGTCCGCAGGCTTGCCTACACGGCTTTTCATGACCGCACGCAGCTGCCGGTCGGTGAATACCGTGACGCCGGTAAAGGAGATGTCACGGATGATCGTGGGTGTGCCTTCAGCTATATCGATATGGATCGCGACACGATGCGGGGTCCGGAGGCGTTCTACGCGGAACGACACTTCTGCATCAAAGAAACCATGGGCCTGATACAGGGCGACCAGATCGGCTTTCAGGCCCGGGAGTTTGTCTTCGCGCAGCTCCCTGCCTTCCAGCCGCGGAAGTGATTCGCTGATAAGCGTTGATGAGAGTGTGGAGTTGCCGCGGACAACGATGGAATCGATCAGCGTGACGGGGGAAAACGTGTATTCCAGCCGTACGCCCCCCCGGTCCGGAAAACCGTCCACACGGATATTCCTGAAGGCCCCCTTGAGATAGAGCAGTTCCAAGCCGCGCCGGATCGCGGCGCCTGAGAACACATCGCCCGGCTTGACGTTGATGAGCTCGGAAATCTGGTCGGTTCCCTGCCAGGGATCACCATGGTCGTCTTTCAGGGTGATACCGGTCACCGTGAGCCCTTCGAATCCCGTGGGACCGGCATCAGCCGGCCGCACCAGCATGAGAAGACAGAAAACAGTCAGGACCGGACGGAGCGGGATCATAACGATTTTTTTAACATATCATGCCAGGAATGTAAAGAAAGAAAGGCCGGTGAGGGCGGTCAACGGATGGGAAAACAGCCTGTTTTTCGCGCACCGGAAGCGGTGAGGCGGTGATGAGCCTCACTGTACAGGAGGGGTGTTTCGTGCTACGTTTATAAAGAGAGGCGGCAACATATCATGCCGTCGGAAACGAGACGGGCATGCCGGATACCTACAATATTCTTATAACATACCGTCCCGGAGAGGAAAAAAGGAACAGGCTCGGACGGCTGTTCGGCAGTGAGGCGAAGCTGACATTTCTGGCCGACCTGCCGCCTGTTGTGCGAGAGCAGGCCCTGCAGGATACTGATGTTGTCCTCACCTGGAACCTCCGCAGGGAACTCGTGCAGAGTGAACTCGGGCTGCTCAAGAAGGTGCGGCTGATACAGCTCCTGTCCGCGGGTGCGGATGCAGTGCCGTTTGACGGTCTGCGCAGCGATATTACGATAGCGAGCAACGCGGGGGCATACGCGGAGGCCATGGCCGAACATGTTCTTGCGATGGCGCTTGCTTTATCGAAAAATCTGGTGAGCGAGCATCAGAACCTCGGACGGGGAGAATTCAACCAAACGAGGCTGAATACGGTGCTGCGCGGGGGGATCTGCGGGATCGTGGGATACGGCGGCATCGGCCGGGCAACGGCGAGGCTGATGCGGGCATTGGGTATGCGCATCTACGCCATCAATTCGAACGGCCGCGCCGAGGAAGCGGCGGACTTCATCGGCACGCTTGCGGACCTGCGAACCGTGCTGTCGTTGTCGGACGTTGTCGTGCTGTCCCTTCCTTTGACAAAGAGAACACGGGGACGTATCGGGAAAACGGAACTCGACTGGATGAAGCATGACGCCGTCCTCATTAACGTGGCGCGCGCTGCGATCGTCGATGAAGCGGCGCTGTACGCCCACCTGGTGAATTATCCGCGCTTCAGGGCGGGCATCGACGTGTGGTGGATCGAACCGTTTTCCGAAGGAGAATTCAGGACGGATTATCCATTCCTGACGCTGCCAAACGTCGTCGGTTCTCCTCATAATGCGGCAATGGCGCCCGGCGTGACGGACGAGGGCACCAGGCGTGCCGTCGAGAATGTGAAGCAGTTCATGAGCAACGGACAGGTCAAGGGAATCGTACAGCGGGATGATTATCTATGAGCACACAACCCGAACAGCAGTGCGCGGCGCGCGTCACGGGGGGGTGTCTTTGTCCACGGTTGCAATGCCGGGAACCGCGGCAAAGTGCTGGAGCGCTGCGATAAATTCCTCCCCCTGCTCGATTTGCGGCATATGACCAGCACGATCGATGAGCGTCAGCACGGAGCCGGGTATCCATTCATGCATGATGAGCGCGTGCTTGAGCGGCGCCACGGTGTCCTGCGCACCCCAGAGCAGGAGCGTGGGCACAGCGGGTTTGCGGGGCGGATTCTTCATGGCGAACCACGCGTCGCGCACGATCGCCGAGTATAACGCCGCGTTCCTTCCGACCCGGTCGATAAACCCGGGCGGCAGGTTCGCGGGGTGGACGAAGGCTCCTTTGAGTGCGCGCGGTGAATAGGTGACGGTTCGCATCGCCCATCCCAGGGTCTGGCGAAGGAGGGGGAGAGAAAGCATCTTGCGAACCGGCTCCGGGACCGAAGGGGTGTAGCCGCCGTTTACGAGAACGAGACGATCGCAGCGCTGCGGATAGGCGGCTGCGAAATGCAGCGCAACGGAAGCGCCGAATGAGTTGCCCAGGGCAATGACGCGTGAAACGTTTATTTCATCCATGAGCTGGTTGAGCAGTTCAACCATGACGGGGACGGAAGGGTGCGGAAGGGACGATGACCGACCGAACCCGGGAAGATCCGGCGCGATGAGAGTGAAGGTGCGGGCAAGCTCCGACCACACGGAACTCCAGCTCATTTCCGCATCGCCCCATGCCGCATGGATCAGCAGCAGGTGCGGGCCCGATCCGCCAAGCCAGCAATGAATTCTGTGGCCGGAAATGGTAAAATGCTCCGACTGCGGCTGTCTCGTCTCTTCCATGATACCGGTCCTTCATGTTCAGGCAACGGCAGGGAACTGCGCAGCAGATACGAACGATGGTCGAATGCATCCCGAAACAGACACCCCCCTCTTCCCGGGGTTGCAGAAAAACCTGTATTCTATTATAGACTATTTGACAGCTCCCCGGGCGATTCCCGAAACGGCGGGTTACAGGCTGAAACAGGATAAATAATCGCCATGTTCAGTACGAAGCGCTCCTTGTCGGGGTCTGCAGAAGAGCAGCAGAAGAAAAAGGGGCGCGGGGTTCGGATCCCTGCGCGGCGTGCACGCGGGGTCCTCTCCTCCCTTGTCCGGGACAGCATCCATGGCTCCAGAAAGGAATGGCGAATGAGCATAGATTTATTTCATGCAGCCGTAGGTTTTGCAACATGCTTCGTGCTGGCATCTTGTTCCGGCAGCATGCCTCAGAACCTCGGCGTCAGAGACGGCAGACTCGCGCCTTGCCCCGCGTCGCCCAATTGTGTATCGAGCAGGAGCGAAGATAAGGAACACACATGTGCCCCGCTTCCCTTGAGCGTGCCGCCGACCGAGGCGATGGCGCGGCTGAAGACCATCATAACACGGATGCCGCGGGCGAAGATCGTGACGGAGACGGATACCTATCTGCACGTGGAATTCCGGAGCGCGGTGTTCAGGTTTGTGGATGATGCGGAGTTCTTCATCGATCAGAAAGAGCGCGTCATACATCTGCGGTCTGCAGCACGGACGGGATATTCCGACTTCGGAGTGAACCGGAAGCGGATGAACCAGATCATCGCCGACTGGAGGGCTTTTTCGCAATGACAGCAGCTGAAACAGGCATGCGGCATCATCTGCCCGTGATTTCAGTCGTCATTCCCGTGCTGCATGAAGAAGAGGGAATCAATGAGGTTATTGATCACGTCCGGTCGCTGGAAACCGGTGTTTCCGCGGAAATCATTGTAGTCGACGGGGACCCGCGGGGAACGACTATCGCGGCGGTGAAGGACGGCTCTGTGCGGACGGCACGAGCGGAAAAAGGCCGGGGAAATCAGATGAACTGCGGTGCTTCCCAGGCAAGGGGGGAGATTTTGCTTTTCCTGCACGCGGATACGCGCCTGCCGGACAAGGCATTATCGCTTATTGAAACCCGCATCGGCGAGGACCGTCGTATTGTTGCAGGCGCATTCGATCTCGGTTTTGCCACCAGCAGGCGGGTGTTCCGCCTAACAGAAGCATACGTGTTCCTCAGAACACGGATAACACGGATTCCGTTCGGCGATCAGGCGATCTTTGTCCGCAGGGACTATTTTCAAAAGATCGGCGGTTTTCGTCCGATCCCGATCATGGAAGACGTGGAACTGATGAGGCGAATCAAGAGCAACGGAATGGCTATAGCTGTCATACCCGAAAAAACGCTCACCTCCATCCGGCGCTATGCACAGGAAGGGCTCCTCTTCTGTACGTTCAGGAACTGGACGCTTCAGGTTCTGTATTCGGTCGGCGTACCACCAGAAAAACTGGCAAAGTGGTATCGCTGATGAGTTCGGAAAAGAAGTCAGCTTCCAAATAGGTCAGTCAGCTGATGGCATTCCTTAAGTTGCAAAAAGATACATAATACTGGTAAGAAATGTATGTTTCATGCTATAGTACACAAAATATTTTGCGGTGTTTTGGTCTTCCTGACTGTTGATTGGTGATCTGAAAGGTCGCTGATGTTTCAGACAGCCCTAGAAATTTCACCCTATGTCCTGAGTCCTCTTGCGCTCCAGACCATCGTTGTAGCGCTTGCCATTTTTTCGCTGGGCGTATTCGCAGTAGCCAAAGAGCAGGGGTCGCCGGTGAGCATTGCGTTTTTTATGCTGACGCTCGGCATCGGAATCTGGCTTTTTGCGTTCTCCTGGATGTACAGCTCAGTGGATGAACGGCTTGCCCTGTGGTGGGCTCGGGTCGGTTACGCCGGCATAGCGATCATTCCTGCTGCTGCCTATCATTTCCGCATATATCTGTTTCAGGAACCCGCCTCAGCGCACAGGCGCGCCAAGGTCATATGGAGCCTGAGCGCATTGTTTGCGATGCTGGCGGTCCTGACCGATTTTATGTTTCATTCCCTGTATCGCTATGAATGGGGGTTTTATCCCAAGGCGGGTTTAGGGGATATGCCCTTCCTGGCCTTCTTTTTTGGTGTCATGTCCGACTCGATACTGGGTTATTTCAGGGTCTACCAACGCAGTGGAAAGGGGTCAGTCGAATCGCTGCGAATCAGATACCTGCTGATCACCTTCATTGTCGGCTCAGCTGCATCGCTTGATTTCCTCGCGTCTTTCAATATCCGGTGGTATCCTATCGGATACATCGCGATCTTTTTCTTCTTTGTGCTTTCCGCCGATTCGATCCGTCGCTACCAGTTCATGGCGATCACACCCTCCTTTGCCGCACCCCAGATCATCGACACGATGAATGATGCGCTGATCGTGCTCAACCCCGACGGCATTATCAAGGTCGTGAACAAGGCCGCCTGCATGCTATTCGGCATTGCTTCGCAGGATTTTGTGGAGAAGAGGCCGCTTGAGGCGATATCAGCATGCAGCACATTCGGTGAAAAACTGGAATCGATCATACACCTCGGTGAGGCGAAAAACACTGAAATTCTCTGCCAACCGCGCGAATTTGAATTGAAAACCCTGAGCATTACCGCCACGATCATGCGGAATCCGGCGGGAGATCCGCTTGCCACGGTCTGCGTCATAAGTGATGTGACTGAACAGCGCCGCGCAGAAGAGGACCGCGAAAAACTGATTGTGCAGCTTCAGGAGGCACTCGCGAACATCAAACGGCTGAGCGGCATGCTGCCCATCTGCGCGTCATGCAAGAAGATCCGCGATGATCGCGGATACTGGAACCAGATAGAAAAGTACATCACGGAACATTCGGAAGCAGAATTCACTCACGGCATTTGCCCCGCCTGTGCACAGAAACAGTACTCTGAGCTGTCTCGCCTCAAGGAACGAGGTGCTGCAGACGAGTAAAAGGGCGGCGTCGTGTCAGAGTATTTTGTACTTCTTTCCTGGTATCATCTCCCCCGCACATGATGCAAGAAACGCAGAATGAACACTGCCGGAACAAATGCGAGTTCGGGTTGCGGCTGGAGGCTGCGTCGTGGTATAGTTGCACGGCACTGCCTATTTAGGTAAGTGTCTCTTTCGCTAGGAGGGTCATGAAAAAGGGCTTCCCCGCATCCCGCCGCTCCGTTTTCAGCCTGCCGGTCATAGTGGCGGCATTGGGCTATTTTGTGGATATCTACGACCTCGTGCTGTTCAGCATCGTGCGCGTACCAAGCCTCAAATCCCTGGGTTTGTCGGGTCAGGATCTGATCGATTCCGGAGTCTTCCTTCTGAACATGCAGATGGCCGGCATGCTCATCGGGGGCATCATTTGGGGAATTCTGGGCGACCGGAAAGGGCGGCTCAAGATCCTGTTCGGTTCTATTTTCCTGTATTCCGCGGCCAATATGGCGAACGGCATGGTATCGTCGCTTCAGTCATTCGCGATCCTGCGGTTTCTGGCAGGCATCGGGCTCGCCGGCGAACTGGGCGCGGGCATCACACTCGTTGCCGAGATCCTTCACGCGAGCGTCCGGGGGTACGGCACCATGCTTGTGGCCTCCGTAGGAGTTTCAGGTGCGATCCTGGCGAACATCGTCGCCGGCGCTTACAGCTGGCGGAACGCTTTCATCATAGGCGGCGTGCTCGGTCTCCTGCTGCTCGCCGCGCGCGTCACGGTTGCAGAATCCGGCATGTTCCGATCGATGGATGCAAAGAAGGACATGAGGCGAGGCGCCTTTTCCGCGCTTTTCAACGACCGCGGCAGGTTCCTGCGCTATCTCAACTCGATCCTGATCGGCGTGCCGATCTGGTTTGTTGTCGGCATTCTCATTACCTTTTCACCGGAGTTTGCGAAGTCGCTCGGGACAACAGGTCCGGTGTCCGCCGGCAACGCGGTTATGTTCTGCTACCTGGGACTCGTCTTCGGGGACCTGACGAGCGGGCTTCTGAGCCAGGCGTTCAAGAGCAGGAAGAAGGTCGTGCTCCTGTTCATGATTCTGACGCTTGCTGCCATTGCCGTTTATTTCCATCAGGGAAGCAGGAGTCCGGCGTACTTCTACGGGGTCTGTCTGGGGCTTGGGTTCGCAGCCGGGTACTGGGCCATCTTTGTGACCATTGCTGCTGAGCAGTACGGCACGAACCTGCGCGCCACGGTTGCGACAACGGTGCCAAATTTTGTGCGAGGCATGGTCGTTCCCATAACGCTCCTGTTCCAGCTCTTCCGCAGATATGTGGGGCTCGAACTCGGTGCGCTTGCGGTGGGAGGCATCTGCTTCGCCGCAGGATTCATCGCCCTGGCCTTTCTCGAGGAAACGTTCCACAAGGACCTGGACTATTACGAGGAGCTCCCTTGATTCACCGATACGGCAGCCATTTCTCCGCTGCACCGCGGTATGTGCAAGAATAGCGAGGCCCATCATGATTATGCTCAGACAACGAGCATTCATGTTTCATTTTCTCTGCAACCCGTGATATACTTGTTGAAGTTGGATAGTCTCGATTCCTGGTATGCTGATCCCCCTGAAACGATGGCCGCTGAAAGCCGTGATATTAATTCTCTTTCTTCTGGCGGCAGTGCCGTTAATTTGCCTCGCGGGGGAAAGGACCGTTCTCTTTCACGAGGATTTTCAGACACTCGACAACTGGAGGCCTTTCTATTTTCCAAAAATCGAGAAGCATTCAGTGTATTCCATTGTTCATCAGGACGGTCGTACGGTCCTGAAAGCGGAAAGCAATGCCTCCGCATCGGCGATGGTGTTCAAGGAATCCTACTCCGTGTACGAGTATCCCATGGTCCGGTGGCGGTGGAAGGTGGATAACGTATACGCAAAAGGCTTGTCAGGGGTGAAGGCCGGTGACGATTATCCAATGCGCGTGTACATCATGTTCGAGTACGATCCGGAACAGGCCGGCGCGTTCGAGCGTCTGGAGTACGGCATTGCGAAAAAAATCTACGGCTACTATCCGCCGCAGAGCAGCATCAATTACGTCTGGGCGAACAAGGAAGAAGGCGAGCGGATTGTAACAAGCCCGTACACGGATCGGGCGAAGATGGTTCTCCTGCAGCGGGGCAAAAAAAATGTCGGCGTGTGGCAGGATGAACTCGTGGATGTGCTTGCTGATTACGAAAAGGCATTCGGTACGAAACCGCCTGTACGAGCCCGGATCGCGATCATGAACGATTCGGACAATACGGGCGAACAATCGGTATCTTACATGGAGTTTATCGAGGTGTTCCGATGACAGATCAAACCTGCATTCTGCTCTTTGTGAAAGCCCCGGAAAAGGGACAAGTAAAAACGCGCCTCGCCGCGGACATAGGCGGCGACAGCGCACTTCGTTTGTATGAGTGCCTGGTGCTGGATTCCGTTGAAATCCTGAAGCGATCAGGGATTCCATTTCGTATTTGCTATTCGCCGCCCGAGGCGCTTGATAAGCTTCAGAACTGGCTCGGCAGGGATATCGTCTTCCTGCCTCAATCAGGCGCGGATGTCGGCGAGCGGATGGAGCGTGCGTTTATCCACTTGTTCCAGGAGGGGATGCAGCGAGTTATTATTATCGGCAGCGATATCCTGGGTTTGTGTAACGAGATGCTCGAGCATGCCTTGCATGAACTCGACTCCCACGATACCATCATCGGCCCCGCACTCGACGGTGGCTATTACCTTATCGGGTTCACGGAGAAAGGATTTGAACGAGCGGTATTCCAAAATATGACCTGGAGCACGGACACCGTCTTCGAGGAGACGATGAGGAGATTGGCAAAATCGGGACACAAAGTCAGCGTGCTTCCTCAACTGAGGGATATTGATCGTAAGGAAGATATGGAGGAGTTCCTCGAATGCTCGTGCAGGCAGGATGAAATTCCAAGGACGATGGCGTTTCTCCTCGATGAGATGCGCGCAGGTTTGTCGTGATGCAATGGACACGAAACCGGTTATTCTCTTTTCAGTTCTTGTCGTCATTTTTATTTTTGAAGGCATCTTTCCTCACCGAAACGGAACGCGGCACCGGTTCCAGCATGGGCTGCCCCATGTTGTCACCGCCGTGCTGAACGGCCTGATCACGCGCTTTCTCCTGCTCGGAATAACGGTCCTGGTCATCGGGTGGGCAGAGCACCGCACCCTGGGACTGGCGCGCCTGGGAGCGCTTTCCGGTGCCGGCCGGATGATCACCGTTTTCATCCTGTTCGATATCTGGATGTATGTCTGGCACCGCGCGAATCATCAAATCGGGTTTCTCTGGCGCTTTCACCGGGCTCATCACTCCGACACCGCAATGGACACGACAACTGCCTTGCGCTTCCATCCAGGGGAACTTGTGCTGTCAACGTTCATTCGGCTTCCCATCATCGTGCTGCTCGGCATGAGCGTGGAAGAACTCGTCATGTTCGAACTGGTTTTGAACATCTCCACATATTTTCACCACAGCAATCTCGCCATCCCGGATGCGGCAGACCGCATTCTGCGCATCGTCATCGTAACCCCCAATATGCACCGGGTGCACCATTCTGTTGTATTCGATCAAACGAACTCGAACTACACCAGTTTGCTGTCTGTCTGGGACCGTCTTGCACGATCGTTCCGGATGCGGCACGACATCACTGCAATTACCTTCGGTTTGCCATGGTTCAGGGAGGAACGGTATCAGCGGTTCTGGGGATTCCTGATAACGCCCTTCATATGACGTATGCACAGGCTCTGCCTTTGAAAGTAAACAAGATTTTGGTATAATAACGCCGTAATGCTTCGACGGGATTACCGGATAAAGTCCGACGAAGAAGTAAAATTTTATTAGTCCCGTTATCCAGACAGTCATTTATTCATTTCGTCTTATGACGATCAGGAGGAAAACGATGAATCTGAAACCGATGCATGATTGGGCCGTGATCCGGCCGTCAGAAGCAATGGCGGTGTCCGCGGGAGGGCTTTACATCCCTGATACGGCAAAGGACAAACCGCAGGAAGGCACAGTAGAGGCCATCGGTCCGGGTGCATACGAAGAGGAAAAGCGCACGAAGAAAACCGACGAAAAGAAGGAACGGCGGTTCATCCCCACCACCGTGAAGCCAGGGGACCGTGTGCTCTACGAAAAATACGCCGGCCAAACCTACAAAATTGCAAACGAGGAGCTGGTCCTTGTTCGCGAGCGCGACATCCTCGGCATCCTGCTCGAAAAAGCGGTTGCACCGAAACCTTTGCCGCCTCTCCAGATTCCGGCGACTACGGCACAGAAGACTTCGTCTGATATAATGGTCCGTGCTGCTGACAAGGGTGCATTGACAGGCAAGACCGGAGCGCCCAAAAAAGCAGCCAAGAAACCTGCTCCCAAAAAGGCTGCACCGGCAAAGGCCAAGCTGAAAAAAAACGCTGCGAAGAACAAGGCTGCAGCGAAGCCGTCCCGAAAAACCGCAAAGAAGAAAAAAACGAAGACGAAGAAAAAATGAGAATACGGAAAAGTTTGCCGCTGGATGTACACGAAGCGTAAAGGAACAGCTATTGTTGTTCCTTTGCGCCTCTCTGAGGCAGATCCAGCGTTGTTTTTTTCGCATTAATATGATTGCGATGGGCAGCATAAGATGTGGGAAAGGATGCACATGGAAGACGAATTTGTTTCACGGGAAAAGAAGGTCCTTTCAATCATTGAGCAGGAGATCAAGGACGGCGAAGAAATGGCCGCAGCAGTCCGGCATATCGCCGAGAAGCTGTTGTTCACCGAAAAAGGTTACGATGCAGCCGATGTGCGCAAGAACGTCGTTTTCGATGTGACTCTCGGCACGGAGACCGTGCAGTCGGGTGTGGATTTCCTTATCTCGCTTGACAGCCGGAACGCCATGATCATCAAGTGCGCCGCAGGCTCGTTGTCATCACGCGAGCGGCAAGTAGTTGCAGCAGCGCGCGTGCTCGGCGGCGTACCCCTGGCAGCGGTTATGGACCCGTTGAGCGCGGTCGTGCTCGATTCAGCAACCGGAAAGACGATCGGTGAAGGATTCGAGGCGATACCCACGAAAAAACAGCTGTCTTCGCTGATCGCCGGCCGGGAGATCAAACCGCTCGCGCCTGAGAAACTGGAGCGGGAAAAGCGGGTATTGCTTGCGTTCGACGCCATCGCATGCTGTGTGCCGCAGGGAGCGGACGGCGGTGTTGCGCTGGACCGTGATGATCCCTGCAGCCATGGGTAGCGGAAAAAGGAGACAATGAACAGGGCATCGAGGGCTGTTATTCTCTTTATTGCACAGGGCGCCTATTCCGGCAAATTTCCCATCGCACCCGGCACCGCGGGTACGTTGGTGGGCATCATTTTCTATTTGGGTATTAAAGAATTTTCCCTCCTGTTTTATAGCATCGCGTGCACAGTTGTGCTCCTCCTTGGAACATGGTCCGCGGGTAGGGCGGAAGACCTTCTCGGGTGCAAGGATTGTCCATCTATCGTAATAGATGAAATCGCGGGGTATCTCATTTCACTTTTCCTCATTCCTTTTTCCTGGACAGCCGTGGCTGCGGCATTCTTCCTTTTCCGTTTTTTCGACATCGTGAAACCCTGGCCCCTGCATGACCTCCAGAGCATCAAGGGAGGCCCCGGCGTCATGCTCGACGATATTGGTGCGGGCATCTATACGAATCTTATCCTCCAGGCCGGCGTGCGCCTCGTGTTCTCATGAACCAGATAACTGAAGAAACGTTTGAACGGCTGCTTCGCTCTTTTATCGGCGCCGAACAGATTGACCTTCGGAGTGTTTCCTTCATCGATCCGTATGGCATGCTGGGACTTCTGGAAATCGGCGAGCTGTGCATGCTCGAAGACGTGAAGAAAACCATCCTGCTTCCGAACGCAGGCGAGGTCTGCACGTATCTCTCTCGGATGAACTTCTTCCCTCACGCAAAGAGATATTTCTCATTTGATGAGCAGTGCGCGGGAGCCGCGAAGACAAATAGCAAATCGGATTCCGACGTGCTGCTTGAGATCACACCCATCGAGCGTTCGAATGATATTCACCATATCGTGGGCGTGGTGCGCGACCGCGCTCAGGCAATCCTTGCCAGACACCTGCATTACGATGACCGGGCGATCAACGGCTTCATCGTCGCCCTGTCCGAGGTCTGCCAGAACATCATCGAGCACAGCGAGAACAAGGGGTTCGTGGGAATTCAGAAATACCGGTACCAGAGCCTGAACAAGAACATCGTCAAGATCGCGGTCATGGATGTGGGCGTCGGGTTCCGGAAGTCCCTGTCTGCGAGGTTCCGCTTAAAAAGCGACCTCGATGCCATCGACAAGGCCCTGCTGCACGGCGCATCCCGGTACGAGGACGAGGGCAGGGGCCACGGCCTCGCAGGCGTGCGCAAGTTCGTGACGCAATGGCAGGGCAAGCTCTCGATCCGCTCAGGCACCGCGCGTCTCGCCATCATTCCTTCCTGGGCCCGTGGCAAGCCGCAAGAGCGCGGCCTCACAAAATTCCCCGGCGCGCAGATCAATATCATACTTCCCGAGGTCGTGAAATAACTCTTACGAGGAGCCTCTCCCAATACACCCGACCGTCATTCCCGAATGCCTCTATCGGGAATCCAAAAGCCTTATTCTTTTATTCCAATTTTTCCCCTTGACAAACCTCTCCTAATATGGTTCAATTGAATCAATTGAATTTAAATGATTCTGAAACAGGAGGCAACCATGGTGGAGAGGCTGAATCATGAAGAATTCGTGAAGAAGGCGATCGTGAGCCTGAGAAAAGAAGGGTTCAAGGGCATTCATACGGTCTATTCCGGTTTTAACGATGCTTTTAAAAAGTATTATGAGGGGGATAACCCCATTGAGGCGACGAACAAACTGGCCAAGGACGGCAAAATCGTGCTCCGGCCGGTCAAGGGCGGGGTGATGCTCTATCTTCCGGAAAACGCCCCTGCGTCGGCAGGCAGGAGCGCGGAGGAAATTTTAAAGAAGATGGGGTTGTGATGACATATTAAGATGTTATGGTCTTAAGGTCACAAATTGTGACCTTAAAGGCGCAGACGTGAGGGCCGCATGAAGGCAATTGTACATTCAGAGATGATTACGCGAAAAATCTACCTGATCCGCGGGCAGAAGGTCATGCTTGATAGCGATCTCGCAGAACTTTATGGAGTGACAACAAAGAGGCTTAATGAGCAGGTACGGCGTAATGCTGAACGATTTCCAGCAGACTTTATATTTCAGCTTTCGCCGGAGGAGTACGATATCTTGAGGTCGCATTTTGCGACCTCAAGTTTAAAGCACGGCGGGCGCAGACACCCGCCCTATGTATTCACCGAAACAAGCTACGGACGCTATCTGGAAACAGGCTGAACCAGTCATTTATGGAGCTTATGCCGTCAAGTAGATTGTATTAACGAAGTCAAGGTTTCCTATGCCCACTAAAACCGAAGATAAAGTCACCTACGACTTGTATAAGCTGCTCAAAGACGAACTCGGCAACGGGTCCAAGGACCTTGTCACCCGGCCGTCAGGCCAGACGATCCGGGAGCGGATCGAGCAGGATCTCGAGAAGGAGCCGGACGGGACGGTGATTGCGCTCGATTTTTCGAAGATCGGGGTGATTGACTACTCCTGCGCCGACGAGATTGTGACCAAGCTTCTGTCGCGGCTCCTGTCCGGGGAATACGGGGACAAGTACCTGCTGCTTACCGGGCTGAACGAGAACCAGAAAGAGAACATCGAGGTCGCGATCGAGCGCAAGGATCTTGCCATTGCAGCGGATCTCAGGAACGACGGCCGGGTGGTGCTGGGAAGCCTGAACAATTATCTCAAGGACACCCTCGACTTCATCATGAAGAAAAAGAAGGCGACGGCAAAGGACCTCGCTGAAGCGAAGAAGATCGAGGCGAATACGAGCGGCACGCGGCTTTTGAACCTGTACAAAAAGCGGCTCGTGAAACGGGTCGAGGAACTCCGCAGCGACGGAAAAGTATGGTCCTATGAACTTCTGTAAGGGGTCTCAAGTTGACTGCGTTCGAAAGGCGATGAAAAAATGATTGCTGTTTATCGATTCAGAAGTAATCTGCTTTGTAATTATCCATGGTTACGAGGTTTCTCATGCGCGCTGAAATCATAGCAACAGGCACCGAATTGCTGACCGGCGGTTCCGTGGAAACGAACTCCATCTTTCTCGCCGAGGAACTCATGCTCCTGGGTCTCGGCACCGCATTCAAGACCGTGGTCGGAGATGATGAGAAGGACATGGAAGATGTGCTCCGGCGTGCTTTGGAACGCTCTGATGCGGTGATCATCACCGGCGGGCTCGGGCCTACGGAAGACGACATCACGCGCAAGGTGATTGCAAAAATAACCAAAAAAAGGCTCATCCTGAACGAAGACGCGCTCAAGTCCATTCATGCGCGGCTCTCCGGCAGGCCGCGGGACATCGTCATGGCAAACGAGCGGCAGGCGCTCATTCCTTCGGGTGCGCGGCTGCTCCAGAATCCGGCCGGCATTGCGCCGGGTTTCTATATCGACGAAGAAGGGCCGTTCCTCGCAGTGCTTCCCGGCGTGCCGAACGAGATGCGCGCCATGTTCAGCGAAGGACTGAAGCCTGCACTGGCAAATCGCTTCAGCCCGAAGGGCGCGGTCAGAAGAAAAGTGCTCCGCACCTGCTCGCTGTCGGAATCGGCAGTGAACCAGGCGCTTCAGGACATCCTGCGCCGGAGCGAACCCATGGTCGGCCTGTCCGTGAAGGGCGCGGGCGTGGATGTTCGCATTATTGCCCGCGGTCTGAACGCGGAGCAGGCGCAGGCGGGCATCGACCGTACCGAGGCAGCAATCCGGGAAAAGCTCGGGGACGCAGTGTACGGTGTGGACGGCGTGGAAATGGAAGAGGTGGTCGGCGCGCTCCTGAAGCAGCGCAGGATGAACCTGGCGGTCGCGGAATCCTGCACCGGTGGCCTGATCGGCGCGCGCATCACGAACATCGCCGGGAGCTCCGAGTATTTTGAACGCGGCGCGATGGTGTACAGCAATATTGCGAAAACAGAGATGCTCGGCGTGCCGGAGAAACTCATCGAGAAACACGGCGCGGTGAGCAGCGAAGTCGCGGCGGCCATGGCCAGGGGAATCAGGGATGCAGCGCGAACATCACTGGGACTTTCCGCGACCGGCATCGCCGGTCCGGGCGGCGGGACTGAAAAAAAACCGGTGGGACTGGTGTACGTAGGCCTTGCTTCGCCGTCGGGTGTTACAACCGAAAAATTTCAGTTCCTCGGCAACCGCGAACAGATCCGCATGCGCGCTTCGCAGATGGCGCTCGATATGGTGAGACGGTACTTGATCTCGTAGAGAGAAAATAAGGTGGGGTATGAGAGCCTTTATCGCCATAGAAATCCCCGATGAGATTAAGAGGGAGATCATCGGGCTCCAGGAGCAGTTGAGGGAGACGAAAGTTGATGCGAGCTGGCCGCGGCCCGAGGGGGTGCACCTGACGCTTAAGTTCCTGGGCGAGACCGCTGAAGCGCGGATCGCCGAAATCATGAACGGCATCAGAACGGCTGCCCGGGGCACAGGTCCGTTCCGGCTCGAGGTGAAGGGAATGGGCACGTTCCCCAACCCCAGGAACGCGCGGGTCGTCTGGATTGGCTTCGGAGGTGAAATCGAGAAACTGACGAGGCTTCAGGTTGCGGTCGAGGACGCTATGGCATTCATCGGCATGGCGCGGGAGGAGCGGGCCTTCACGCCGCACCTTACCGTGGGAAGAATCAAATTCATCCGCGCGCGCGACAAATGGCTCAAAGCGCTGGATGAGGTGAAGGACATTATCCTGCCGGGATTCGATGTGGAAGCCGTGAGCCTGATGAAAAGCGAACTCAAGCCGTCAGGCGCAGTATATACGGAGATGGGAAGGGTGGAGTTGAAATGACAGCATATCCGGTCAGCACGAAGCGGAGAAGTCAACCCCTCGCTCGGCCGCGCAAATCGCGCTGATTGCGTGCTGCGATTATAGAGGCCGGAGAAGAGGGATCACATAAACATTTTACTTATTCGTACCGGGGGAGCAGCGCTCCCGTGCGCGTCTTTCGTTCAGGGCTGACTTCTCCGGGATCACCAATATGCAGGGTAGGGAAGGTCTAAGTCACATAAACGGCGAGCCGCGCGGCGGCGAAAGGAGAAGGAACATGGCGGACAAGGAGAAAATAAAAGCATTGGAACTGGCGGTAGGCCAGATTGAGAAGCAGATCGGCAAGGGGTCGGTCATGCGGATGAGCGACCGGCCGCAGGTATCCGTGGGCGCCGTCTCGACCGGCTCGCTCGCGCTCGATCTCGCCCTCGGCATCGGCGGCCTTCCGCGGGGCCGCATCGTCGAGATCTTCGGCCCGGAGGCCTCGGGCAAGACCACGCTGGTCTACCACGTGATCGCGGAGGCGCAGCGGCGCGGCGGGATCTGCGCCTTCATCGACGCCGAGCACGCGATGGACCCGACGTACGCGAAGAAGATCGGCGTCAACATCGACGACCTGCTGGTCTCGCAGCCCGACACGGGCGAGCAGGCGCTCGAGATCGCCGAGCTGCTGATCCGCTCC
>Ga0187786_10000204_pt1 | contig 19023 bp, 20 predicted proteins | sample 0815_BV2_10_20_M_FD_132449 | JGI IMG/M metagenome (GOLD analysis project Ga0187786, IMG submission 132449) | Tropical peat soil microbial communities from peatlands in Department of Meta, Colombia - 0815_BV2_10_20_MG | ecosystem: Environmental > Terrestrial > Soil > Wetlands > Peat | place...
CCTGCCGGAAGGGTGACCGGCAGCAGGGCCGGAATACCGCCCGGGCCATTCGCAGTGGCGACAGAGTACGAAGTGCCGTCTGTCCGGATCAGGATCGTCCCGTCATGGTCCGTGCGATACACAGCCGGGACAAGGGCCGACAGGGTGTCGAGGGTCTCGCGGTGGGGGTGCCCGTAGGGGTTGTCTTTCCCGACAGAGATGACCGCGACCTCCGGCCGCACAGCGGCAATGAAGGCACGCGAGCTCGCATCGGAACTCCCGTGGTGGGCAACTTTCAGGACCGTTGAACGGAGGGGGGAGCTGCCATCCAGCAGTCTTTCTTCAGCGGGATTGCCCGCATCCCCGGTGAAGAGGAAGCTGATATTCCCATAGCTCATGCGGAGCACGATGCTGTTCGTATTGGGGTCATCCCCGATCCGCTCCTCCGGCGGGGAGAGGACGAGGACCTGCAGGGAGGGATCGAGGTCGATGGTCTTTCCCGCTTCGGCGACCGTATAAGGGATGTTCTTCCGGTCGACCGTTTCAAGGAAATGCTCGTAGAGTGCCGATGTCGAAGGCATCCCGCTATCGAGCACTTCCCCGACCGGGAAGGCCGCGAGCACGCTCTGCATACCGCCGATATGGTCGGAGTGGGGATGGGTTGCCACGAGGAGGTCGATCTTCTGTACGCCCAACGCGTTCAGGTACCTGACGACCCGGTCTCCCTGGTCGATCTCACCGGCATCGATCAGGATGACCTTGTCGCGAAAGAGGACCAGGGAAGAATCGCCCTGCCCGACATCGAGGAAACAGACGCGGAGGTCGCCGGAGTTATCAGCCTGGTGCGAAGGGACCGCAAGCGTTGCCGGCAGCCCGGTGCAACCGGCGCCAAGGATACCGACTACAAGAAGGAGAATGCAGGCCGCAGCAGCCACCGCCGGCCTGGCCTGCACGGGTGCCCTCTGCATCCTTTCAGGAATCCCCTTTGCAGGATCCGGCACGTTTCACGAGCGCAGACGCAGCCCCTGCCGCACCCGCAAGCACCTCATCCTCTCCCGGGATCTCCCGGTTCAGCATCAGCACGCGGCCGTTGCAGAGCGTGGTCTCGACCTCGCCACCGCTGCAGGCATAGACGAGGTTCGATGTCGCATGGTGGAGCGGGGTGTTGGCGGCGGCCCGGGTCGCAACGAGCACGATATCTGCCGGGGCACCCTTCACGAGCCGCCCGGTGGGGAGACCCAGTGCTTTCGCCCCGTTGATGGTCGCCATGCGGAGCGCTTCCGGGGCTGGGAGCAGGGTCGGGTTGTTCCAGAAGAACTTCTGGAGGAGGGCTGCGGTCTTTGCCGCCCCGAACATGTCGAGGCTGTTGTTCGAGGCGCAGCCATCCGTACCGAGCGTGATATTCGCTCCCGCCAGGCTGAGCCAGTGGTACGGCATTGCACGGTTGGTCGCCAGTTTCATATTGCTGGCCGGGTTGTGGGAAGGGGAGGTTCCCCGCTCTCCCAGCAGGGCACACTCGGCCTCGTTGAGCCAGCAGCAGTGTGCCACTAGGGTACGGGGGGTCAGGACACCGCAGGCATCGAGGTGGGCTGCCGGGCGTTTCCCGTGCTGCTCCACGCAGTCGGTCACCTCTTTTTCGGTCTCGGCGAGGTGGATATGGATCCCGATCTTCTCTTCCCGGGCGAATTCCGCACACCACTGCAGTCCCTCGGGAGAGACCGTGTAGACTGCATGGGGTCCGGCCGCAGCAGCGATGCGGGGGTTGCCGAGGGTGCGGATCCGGGCTGCAAGGCTCTCGGTGGCCCGGCACTCCTTCTCGCGTTTTTCGGGGTCGTTAAGGTCGATGAAACCATAGGAGAGGACGGCACGGACGCCGGCATCGTCGACTGCCCGGGCCGCCTCGTCCATGAAGAAGTACATATCGTTGAAGGCCGTGGTGCCGGTCCGGATCATCTCGAGGCAGGCAAGGCGCGTTCCCCAGTACACGTCCTCACCGGTCAGGTGGGCTTCGAGGGGCCAGATCTTCTGCACGAGCCAGTCCTGGAGGACCATATCGTCCGCATACCCCCGCAGGAGGGTCATGGCAGCATGGGTGTGGGTATTCACGAATCCCGGGATTGCAATGGCACCATCGCCATCGATCACAAAGTCCGCCTCGCCCTGGTGGTGCTTCCGCACGCCGGGGCCGATACTCCCGATGGTCCCTTTCTCGTCAACGAAGATATCGACCGTGCGGTTCTCCACGGTTACTCCCGTAATCAGGATTGACCGGTTCTTTTCGAAAATCTCCGCCATTTCGTGTTCTGTCATGGTACTCCTCTGCTGTTAACCCATTTCTGTGATGATCGAGCTCACGATCTCCTCGTTGCGGTGCCGGTGGTCCCGGGAGACGGCAACAATATGGTCGTAGGTCAGGACCTCGTCGCCCAGCCCATTGGCGTAGTTCTCGATGGTGCAGAGCGCTGCAAACTGCATGCCGAGCTCGCGGGCAAGGGTCGCTTCCGATGCCACGGTCATGCCAACGACGTCTGCGATCCAGGCAAGTGCCCTGACCTCGGCCACGGTCTCGATCCGGGGACCACGGGTCTGGACGTATACACCCCCGTAGCGTGCCGACGGCACGACTTCACCGAGCCGCTTGACCAGGTGTTCCGAGAGTTCCGGGCGGACATGCTCGATCGCATGGTCGTGGATAGAAGGGATGTCTGTGATACTGATATAGTCCGTGGGGATGAGCAGTGAGCCCGGGGCAATCTTCGGCTTGAGCGAACCCGAAGACCCGAAAGCAACGATATCCGTAACACCTTCGATGGCCAGGGCAGCAAGGTTCGCCCGGTGGTTGATCCGGTGCGGGGGAAGGCCCCGCTGGTGGCGCATCAGCATCACGAGGTGGTCGCCGCGGAGCACCTCGGCAGTGCCAAAGGGGGTGGCAACCTCGCGCTTCTCCAGCTCCGGAAGGGTGGAGAAGAGCAGGCTGGTGCCGCCGATGATCCCAAGCATCAGGCACTCCTGCATGCCTGTGCCCCTGCACCGTGAACGGTAACGGTAAACTGCATGTAACCGGTGAAATGGTTGTCCGCGACGGTACTAATAAGTAGCGCACTTCTGGCATGGCGGAATCAAAAAACGATCCAGAGAATCTTTTGCCCGCGCTAGAGCCTCAACCGCTCTGGCATCTCCTGGCATCGCGCAAGTCACCCGGGAGGGTACCGGGATACCGTTAGAAAGGAGAAAGGCGGTTGGGTGATCGTTTTATTAAAGCTACCGGAAATTTTTGTTTCAGGTGTTCATTCCAGAGGCTCTGGAGAAAACCTGTTTGACCAATTATATGAGATCGCTTTTGGAGCCACGGGCACTTCGCCTGACTCGTCGGGGCTCGCCCCGTGGAATCTGGCCATTTATGGGAATATTCTGGAATAAATAATTCGGAAGGGGGTCAGGGTGTGCACCCCTTGGACTGCCTCCCCCTCTGGGGGAGAGAGGGGGTCACCCTCACAAATTTGATGACGTGTCACTGATTCGATGACGTGCCACTGGAATGATTTCTCCAAAGCCATTCCGGAGTTATCCTATCAGACATGCTTGGGGGATTTTTGTTCCACATCCGCCCCGCCACGTTGGCATCCCATAGTGCGATGACGACGTATTCCCTGATACAGACTTCGTCCAATCATAATCCGCACTGTTCCCACCGGGGACTCAGACTCATTGGCGCGGGAGGGGGGCTGGTTTTAACGAGCTGCTTATTATTTCGAAACTCGCCAGGAAAATAGTCCTGACACAAACCCCCCGCCCCGCCGGGGCAGAAACGGGCAAGGGGGCCGATCATCTGGCGAAAAAGATTTTACAAAAAATACGGCTCCAGCACTATCCAACAAGATGAGGGTAAGCGTAAATTCCTTGGACGCTCCAGATCTACAGCATGGGCAGATTCGAGACGGTCGGTGACGACAAGATCCAGCGCGGCGCATGCACGGATATCTATTTTGAGCGCACGGAAGAGATCCTTGCGGCCGATAACCTCAACCCGCCGGTCACCATGGAAGTGACCGCCGCATCCCTGCCGGACGACTGGGCCGTCTTCTGCGGGCTTGCCGATGTCCTCACGCTTCTCGAAGGCCTGCCGGTGGCCGTGGACGCCATGCCCGAGGGTACGGTCTTCTTCAGCAACGAACCCGTGCTGCGCATTACCGGGAACTACCGCGACTTCTGCCGGTACGAGACTGCGATCCTCGGGTTTCTCTGCCATGCCTCAGGGATTGCGACAGCTGCTGCCCACATACGGGTCGCCGCAGCCGGCCGCCCGGTCTACTCCTTCGGCTCGCGGCGCCAGCACCCCGCGATCGCTGCCATGATCGAGCGGGCGGCATGGATCGGCGGTGTCGACGGGGTTTCCAATACCTGCGCCCCGGAGGGGATGCCGGTCGTAGGGACCATGCCCCATGCCTTCGTGATGTGCTACCCGAAACCTGAGGACGCGTGGCGGGCATTCGACCGGCACGCCCCGGAAGAAGTTCCCCGGATCATGCTCTGCGACACGTACTGTGACGAGAAGTCCGAGTCTCTCCGGGCAGCGGAGTGCGGGGCCACTGCGGTCCGGCTCGATACCCCGCGGTCACGCCGCGGCAACATGCGGGCAATCATCGAGGAGGTGCGCTGGGAACTTGACGCCCACGGCTTCCGGGACGTGAAGATCTTCCTCTCCGGCGGGGTGACCCGGGAGGATGTGATTGCGTACCGCGACTGTATCGATGCGTTCGGTATCGGCGGTGCCATCGCCAACGCACCGGTCATTGATTTTGGCATGGACATTGTCGCGATCCGGGGCAAACCGCGGGCAAAGCGGGGGAAGCGGAGCGGCGTCAAACAGGTGTGGGCGAAGAGATCCGGGCAGCACACCGTACTGCCGGCAGACCGGGAGGGGCCGGAGGGAGCACGCCCGTTGATCGAGCCGTTCATTACGAAAGGAAAGGTGGTGCAGGACTCCTGGATGCAGCCGGCCCGGGGCCGGGTTGCAGCGACCCTCGCGGAGCGGGGGCTCACCGTGGAAGAAGGTTCCGGTGCGAACCTGCCGAAAATATCCCGGTCCGGCAGAGGAAAGAAAAAGCAGCAACCGGAATGAGGGACCTTTTGAAGATAAGGAACAGCTTTTATCTCCGGAATCCCGGCCCAGCCGGCAAACAAACCCATCTTTTTTTATAACGTGACGATCTAACAGCGTTTCATGGAGAGTACGGGACCCCCTCCCCTTCAAAGAACCTGTCCTGCCTGTGGCAGCCGTATCGATGCCGTGCACACCTTCTGCGAGATCTGCGGGGCAAAGATGCCGGACCTGCCATCCTGCAGCAACTGCGGTGCCCGCTTCATCGCACCGGTGAAATTCTGCGAGATGTGCGGGACACCGGTCAACCCGCCGGTCGCTGACGCAGACCGGCAGGTACCATCTGCTCCGGCAGCACCTGCGAAGACCGCGGTGCCGGAACAGGCCCTGCCTCCCGGGCCTGCCGCAACGCCACCGCCTCCCCGGGAATTCATCCCGTCCCGGGAACCAGCATCCAAGCCCGCGACTTCTTCCGGGCCCCTCCCCGGCCTGAGACCTGCAGTTCAGGAAAAAACCACTGAGAGGATGGAGTCTGCAAAACCTGGCCAGGGGCCTGAAAGCAGGGCGGGGAACGAACCGGCAGCCCATGACCAGCCGGCGGAAAAAACCGAGACTGGCCCTGTGACCCTGCCGGGTGAAGTATCCGGCACCGCGGACAATGTCTTATTCTTCCCTCCCGGGGATACAGGCCAAAAACCACCTGCGGGCAAAGGGAAATGGATTGCCGCCGGGATCGTTCTGCTGGTCGTCATCGCAGCCGGTGCATTGTTTGCCCTGCCTGCCCTCACCGGCAAGGGCGGGCCGTCCCCCCTTGCGGGACCTGTCCCGTCAGCAGCAACCCCGCTCCCGCAGGCGATCGCTACCGTGACACCTGCCCCAACCCCCGTGGAAACACCTGTTCCCACACCGACGGTCTCCAGAGCGCTCGTCCCCGAGCCGACCCAGGCACTGCCGGGCGGCCAGAAGGTGTACTTCCAGGTGCAGAAGGATGCAGTTTCAGCGCGGATATCGGTCATTTACGCTGGCGGCACTGTCGCCAGCAGCGTCACCGGTGCCGACGTCACGGTCACGCAGCCGGGGGGTGCGGTGGCATCGGGCATCATTATGCCGCAAAAAGGCGTGAACGAACTGGCCCTCGATGGTTCGAAAGGGGCGGACCGGGTTGAGATCCTCGTGCATATGACCAACGGCCAGACCTACCGGGTCTATGACCAGCTGTTGCCCTTACGGAGCTAATTTCCGCACCATGCTCCTTCGGGAACAATCCGGAATCGCCGGGCCATAAACAATTCTTTTAACCTATGGCATCCTAGTAGTTAGGAGCGGGCTGGTAGATCAGTGGTAGATCGCTTCCTTGGCATGGAAGAGGCCGCGGGTTCAATTCCCGCCCAGTCCATCACCCTTCTCTGATTTTTCCCCTGCCTCGTGCAGCCCGGCTAACTTGTGTCCCATGTCGCCGGCATAATTGTTCCTGGCGCACCAATAAAAAGAACAGGTCATGTTGTCTCGAGATCCCATAACAATCCTGTCAGGCATCCAGGATTCAGGAGAGGGTATACCCATCGTCTGCCTGAGACAGGGACGCACAGGCGGGAATCCCGACCGATTAAAACAGGTTGAACGGTAATGAACCAGTAAAAACCGTTCCCCTTCCGGACCATCTTTCCCCCATCTGGGAGGTACTATATATCATGGAAGGATAACCTCTCACCTATCATGCGAGTCCGTGACCTGATCCTCCCGGAAGATAAGGTATTTTTTACCCTGTTCAAGGAAATGGCGGAAAAGATTGCTGAGGCGTCAGCCACGCTCAACGAGATCACCCACGAGCTCCCCGGCGGGACAGAGAAGGCACACAAGGTACGCCAGATCGAACATCACGGGGACGAGATCACGCGGAAGATCTACGAGCAGCTGAACGAGTCGCTGATTACCCCGCTCGAGCCTGACGAGATCGCCCGGCTCGCGCCGGTCTTCGACGATGTGCTCGACAGGCTCGACTGGGTCACCCACCAGCTCTGCAACTACGGGATCCCCGAGACCAACGACGTGCTGAAGGAATACTCGTACCTGATCCTCCTCTCCAGTAATGAGATAACCCATGCCGTGGAGAGCCTGTCAACCCTCAAGAATTCTGAGGACGTGAAGACCCATGTGCTCGAGATCAGCCGTCTCTACAACCTCTCCACCGAGCTCCTCTCGCGGGCAATCCTCGACCTCTTCAAGACCAAGGACCTCCTGATGATCATCAAGCTCAAGGATATCTACGAGGGGTTTGCCAAGGTCATGGAGAAGTGCAATGACGTCGGCCACGCTCTCAACGATATTGCGATGGCCCATTCATGACCGGCCTCGACCCCCTGATCCTCTTCGGCATCATCCTTGCCCTTGCGCTGAACTTCGTCAACGGGCTCAACGATGCCTCGCATTCAATCGCCACAGTCGTCGCGACAAAAGCACTCACCCCCATAAAAGCGGTTTTTTATACGGCGATCTGTAACCTGATCGGCCCGTTCCTCCTTACAACCGCGGTTGCAGCCACGATCGGGACAGCCATCGTGACCCGGAGCGGCCTCACTCCTCTCTCGATTGTCGTCGCTATGGGCGCATCCATCACGCTCGTGTTCGTGGCAACAAGGGCGGGGATCCCGCTCTCGAGCAGCCATGCCATGGTCGGCGGTCTGCTCGGCGCCGGGATCGCCGTAGGGGGGCTTTCTGCTGTCATCCTTCCCAGTGGTTCGGTCCTGGTCGCGGTTGTCGGGTACGGGCTGCTCGGCGCTCTCATCGGGGCGGTCCTGCTCGGGTTCTTTGCCGCTTCGTTCCACGAGGACTTCCGTCTCGGCATCCTCCTCGGGTCGATCTGCGGGGCAGCCCTGATCATCCCCTTCCTCATGGTTGTCGGCGTCCTGAAGATCTCGGGGCTCCTGGGGATCGTGCTCTTCATCTTCATCTCACCCATCATCGGCATCACCGGGGCATTTCTCTTCGATGTGATCGTCTCCCAGCTCTTCAAGCACTCCCGCCAGAACCGGATGAAACGGATCTTCCAGCCGCTCCATGTCCTCGCCTGTCTCGTCCAGGCCACCGCCCACGGGGCAAACGATGGCCAGCACGCGGTGGGTGTGATCACGGCCCTTCTCGTTTCATCGGGGATCCTGCTAACGTTCAATGTCCCGATGTGGGTACTCCTTTCCTCCGGTATCGCGATCGGCCTCGGAACCTGTTTCGGCGGGTGGCAGGTCGTTGACAAGATGGCAAAGGAGATCACCAAGATCCGACCGTACCAGGGCTTCTGTGCAGCCACTGCAAGCAGCGCCATCCTTGTCGCGGTTACGGAAGTGGGGATCCCGGTCTCCTCGACCCATGCCATCAACGGGGCGATCATCGGCGTCGGGGCGACCCGGGGAAAGAATGCCGTCCAGTGGAAGGTGGTTCGCGAGATGATGACTGCCTGGATCATCACTATCCCGCTTGCCATCGTTGTCGCATGGACAGGGTACTTCCTTGCTGACTTTGCCCTTCACGTGCTCTAGGCCGGACAATATTTCGCTATATTTTTAAGATCTACCGGCGATTACCAGTGGGTTTGTTATGGGTCTCCGGGAATTGCTGATACCACAGGACAAGATCTTTTTCGACCTGTTCGAGAAGCAGGCAGGCATCGTGAAGGAGGCTGCATGGCAGCTCGTTGCGCTCACAGAGGATTTTACGAGCGTGAAAGAGAAACGCCACTCGATCGAGAAGCTCGAGCATAAGGGGGACATGGTCACCCACGATATCTACGACCAGCTGAACCGCACTTTCATAACGCCTCTTGATCCCGAAGAGATCTCCCGCCTCGCCTCGGCGCTTGACGAAGTGCTGGACTATATCGACGGTGCGACCGAGAAGATGTATTATTACGGTATCAATGGGACCGACTCGCACATGATCGAGCTGGCCAAGCTGATCCACATGTCGACCGTCGAGATCGAGAGCGCGGTCAAGGGGATCCGCTCGATCAAGGACCCGCGGTACGTGGAGGAACGCTGCATCGAGGTGAACCGTCTCGAAAATCTCGCCGATGACGTGCTTGCCCATGCCGTGACGGACCTGTTCAGGACCACCGATGCCATCACGATCATCAAGCTCAAGGACATCTACGAGCACCTCGAGACCGCGACAGACTACTGCGAGGATGTGGCAAACGTGCTCTCCGATATCGCAATCCGGCACTCATGAAGGGTTCTTGGTGAGGGACTCGTATGATCGCCGCAACCTGGGAACTGATCGTCGTCATCATCGGTATCGCGCTTGTCTTTGATTTCACCAACGGGTTCCACGACTCTGCCAATTCCATCTCCACTGTGGTATCCACCAAGGTGCTCTCCCCCCGGAACGCGGTCGTCTTTGCCGCCTTCTTCAATTTCGTTGCCGCCTTCGGGTTCGGGGTTGCCGTAGCCAATACCATCAGCAAGATCATCGAATTGAATTATGTCCAGACTGCCGTTGTACCCTATATCGTGCTCGGGGCCCTTGCCGGGGCGATAACCTGGAACCTGATCACCTGGTTCTTCGGCCTTCCGACCTCCTCCTCCCATGCTCTTATCGGGGGCCTGGCCGGCGCCGGGATTTCAGCAGCCGGACTTGCGGCAATCCGGTGGGATACTGTCGGGCAGGTGACCCTCTTCATGGTCCTTTCCCCCATGATCGGGCTTGCGTGCGGCTTCCTCTTCATGGCGGCAATCCTCAATATCACAAAAAAAGCCAACAAGGAGACCGCCGAAGGACATTTCAAGCGGCTCCAGCTCTGTTCAGCCGCGGCGTACAGCTTTTCCCACGGGACAAACGATGCCCAGAAGACCATGGGAATTATCCTGCCGCTCCTCTTCTCCATCGGGTACTTCGGCGCAGGAGTGAACCCCAACCACCTGCCGATGCCGTTATGGGTAATCCTGATATCCTACTCCGTTATCGCTCTCGGAACCTTGTCCGGCGGATGGCGGATCGTCAAGACCATGGGCTACAAGATCACCAAGCTCCGGCCTGTCCATGGGTTCGCAGCAGAGACTGCCGGCGCAACCACGATCCTCGGCGCATCGGTAGCAGGTATTCCGGTGAGTACGACCCATGTCATCTGCTCATCGATCATGGGTGTCGGGTCAACCATGGGGGCCAGCACGGTCAAGTGGGGCGTCGCCCGGAGCATCATGATCGCCTGGGTGCTCACGATCCCGATCAGCGCATTCATCGGGTTTGTTGCATTTGCGATCATACGGGTCATTATCGGGTACTAAAAGGGCGGGCTGGCCCCCGGAGGTATCTGACGGGGAAACCTCACAGGAAGAGAAAAACCATGAACGGAGATCCTCCGCAACCCCGGACAGGCACCTGGAAGCGGTTCGCAATGGTGCTGTCGGCGCTGGGAAGCGCCCCCCTCATTGCAGGGTTCACCTTTCTTTTTTTGAGCCACCTGATGGCTCACGGAACCTTGTTCCTTCTTTTTTCTGCTACCGGGGTCTTGTTTGCCGGGATCCTGCCGGTCCTTCTCACCATCTACTGGAGCATGCTGGTCAGGAACATTCCCTATGATATCCCGGAAAAAGGGGACCGGACATGGCTCCTGGTCATGGTCATTGTCTCCTATGGCATCGGGTCAGCAGCATTCATCCTCCTGCATGCTCCCTGGCTCATCACCGCACTGATGGTCTGCTATTGCACCAATACGACCATCGTCCTCCTGATCAACCACTGGTGGAAGATCAGTGTCCATGCCATGGGTATTGCCGGGCCGATGGCAATAATGGTCTTTGCTGTCGGCCCGCCGGGCCTTTTGCTCTTCGTGTTTCTCGTGCCGGTGATGTGGAGCCGGGTGTACCTGCAGCGTCACACCCCAGGACAGGTCGTCCTCGGGGCCCTGCTCGGCTGCCTCCTCACAGCGGTCCAGGTATTCCTGATGAGGCCGGTTCTTTCCTGATCACCGTCAGAAAAGGCTGCCTTGTAAGCAACGGGCAACCATGTTCCGGGAGCACGGGAGATGGTACATTCAACCCTAGCATTTTTTCTTCTTGCACGGAGAAGAGGGGAATAGAGCAGCTGCTGTAGTGCCGGCATTATGGGCAACGCAGCCAAAAACCATGATCCCCGCAAACCCGTGACCTTATGGAACCCATCATCCTCTTTGGTATCATCCTTGCTCTCAGCCTTGCTTTCGTCAACGGGCTCAACGATGCCTCCCATTCCATCGCGACTGTCGTCGCCACCCGGGCGCTTTCACCGGCAAAAGCGGTCTTCCTCACCGCAGTATGTAACATGCTGGGCCCATTCATATTTACTACAGCGGTGGCAGCCACGATAGGGACAGCCATCGTGACAAAGAGTGCCCTGACACCGCTTTCCATCATCGTGGCCATGGGTGCAGCGATTCTGCTGATCTTCGCTGCTACCCGGGCCGGGATCCCGCTCTCCAGCAGTAACGCGATGGTCGGTGGCCTGATGGGGGCGGGAGTCGCAGCCGGCGGAATCGGGGCAATCATCCTCCCGGGATTTGAGACGGTCATTCATGTCACTGTCTTCGGACTGGCCGGCGCTGCAGCAGGTTCCCTTGCCCTCGCCGTGCTGATGGTACTACTCGGCACGGATATCAGGCTTGGTGCGGTCATCGGCGCCATCTGCGGGGGAGCGCTCATCATCCCGATCCTGATGGTAATCGGACTCCTGAAACTTTCCGGCCTGCTGGTTGTCGTGCTCTTTATCTTTATTTCCCCGATCATCGGCATGGTCTCGGCGTTCTTACTGGATCTTATCATCTCCCACCTCTTCCGACACTCCCGTCAGAACCGGATGAAACGGATCTTCCAGCCGCTGCATGTCCTCTCCTGCCTCCTCCAGGCGGCAGCCCACGGTGGGAACGACGGGCAGAATGCCGTGGGGCTCATCACCGCCCTGCTCGTGGCATCCGGTTTCCTTGCGAGTTTCGTCGTTCCTCCCTGGGTCATCCTTACCGCGGCTCTCGCTATCGGCCTCGGCACCTGCTTTGGTGGATGGCAGGTGGTGGAGAAAATGGCCAGGGGGATCACAAAGATCCGCCCGTACCAGGGTTTCTGTGCCGCTGCTGCCAGCAGCGGTACGCTCGTGATGGAGACACTCTATGGCATTCCCGTCTCCTCAACTCATGCGATCAATGGGGCGATTGTCGGTGTCGGGGCCACGCGTGGAAAGGATGCGGTCCGGTGGCAGGTGGTCCGGGAGATGATGACAGCATGGATCATCACTATCCCGCTTGCGTTTATCTGCGCTTTTAGCGGCTACTTTCTTGTTGCCCTGATCCTCCCGTTCGTTGGCGGGGGCTGAAAGTGAACGGGGGAGAATCCGGTAGCGATCCATCGGCAGTTTTAACCAATGCTGGCGAAAACAACACAAATGAGACCGGGCAGGTGCTTCGCATGCAGGGAGACATGGCCATGGGAGAAAGTGATTCACCGGAGAAGTCTCTGAAACGAACCGAGGCAACTATCGGTTTCGGCAAGAACCGGATCGAGTCCCTTACCGACGGGATCTTCGCATTCGGGATGACCCTCCTTGTCCTCGGGGCCGGCTATCCCTTCGCCGTTGAAACACTCGCGGGAAGGCCGGTCTCGCAGATCCTCATGCAGTCCGTGCCGGATATCGTCCTGTATGTCATCTCCTTTCTGATCCTTGCCACATTCTGGGTCTCGCACCATACCCAGTTCCACCATATCCGGTATATCGACCGGACGATGCTCTGGCTCAACATCATCATCCTGATGTTTATCGCGTTTATTCCTTTCAGCAGCTCGATCGCCGGCGTCTTTCCTGCCAATCCGCTGGCAGCCGGGGTGCTCGAGGTCCACCTGCTCCTCACCGGGCTGCTCTTCCATATCCAGTGGCGGTATGCAACCGGCCATCACCGTCTCGTTAACCCCAACCTTTCCCCGTTCATCATCCGAAGGGGATCCGAGGTCACTCTCATCATTCCAGCACTGTCCTGTATCGGTCTGGTCCTTGCATTGTTCTCGGTCCCGTACGGGCTGGCAGTATATGTTCTCGTACCTCCGCTGTATTACCTCCGGCTCAAGAGAATTCAGTAAGGGCCTGGCCAAAAGGAGAGATGGTTCCGGAGAGGTTCCGGTTTCCCTCAGGGCGGATACCATATCGGATGGAACGGGGAGTGGCAGGGGTACTTTCCCCTCGCCCGGGAAGGTCAGGAACCGAAAGTTCAGCGTAACGGGAGCACCGATTATTCCCATGCCCTCCCGACCAACGGGCCAGCTGGACCGGAAAAGAACACCGGCTCCAGACCTGAAAAGAGGGGATCGGATCTACCGGTTCGTGATCGGAACATACGGCAGAGGCTGAATTCAGCCCTTCCCGGGAACCTTCCGGATCACCTGGACATCCTGAAGGATCACCAGCCCGTCTTCGATCATCGTTTCCACTTCGGGGAGGATCGCCAGGATCTTCTCTTTCGTATCGATGACGTCGATGATAACGGGCAGATCGAGCGAGAACTGGAAGACATCAACGGTCCGTACCCGGTGCTCATGACCAAAACCGCTCATCCCGCGATAGACCGTGCACCCCGTGAGACCTTTCTCCATGAAGTAATCGATCAGGAACCTGCTTCCCGGCTTGTCGCGGACCTTTGTTGATTCCGCGATATAGATCCGCATCAGTAACCCGTCCTGCATGCTCTTTTCCCCCGTGCTACAACCCTGCAAGGAGAAAACCGCATCCGGCGCCGGCAACACTCCCTGCCATGTTCAGCAGGATGTTGATTCCCATGGTATAATAATCCTGATTTTCCATCATCCGGAAGGTCTCGTAGGAGAAGGTCGAAAAGGTCGTGAATCCCCCGAGACCGCCGATGCCGGCCAGGTACAGGATATCAGGGGGGGCATGGACGGAGATGATGAGCGCAAATGCACAACTGCCGGTCACGTTCACGAGCAGGGTCCCGAGCGGGATGCCCCGATGGGCCTGGATCTTCGAGAGCTCGAAACGGAGGAGGGATCCGATTCCCCCTCCGATCCCGACAAGAATGGCCGGTTCCATCTTTTTAGATCCCCCGCTGGTAGGAGACGATATGTCTTCCGGCAAGGATTCCGACAAAACCCAGCAGGAGGTTTGCGCCGAGGTTCAGGATCCCGGTCGTGGCCCCGGCCGCGAGGCTCTGGACGGCAAGCGCCGAGAAGGTCGTGAAGGCCCCGATAACACCTACACCGAAAAAGACCCGGGTGTCGCGGCTGAATTCCCCGATATAGATCGACTCGTACATGAAGACCCCCATGAAAAAACACCCGGCGAAGTTCACGACAAGGGTCCCTGCAAGCGATGGGATCTGCAGGTCGACGAACCAGCGGAGGACTGCGCCGAAAAATCCCCCGCTCCCGATGAGGGCATACGAACGATAATCCGGTATCATCCGGGGATTGCCACTCCTCTTTTTTCCCGGGTCCTTCCGCCCCGGGCCATGCACCAGGTTATCGGTTTTATCGTGTTGTCTTTAGCGGGTTTTACCCCATTTCCAGAGGGCTGCCGGATACAAAACCATGCGGCGGAGCTTTCCACGTTCCCGTTCATTCCATGAACTCCTGGTCCCGGACCAGCAGGTTTGCCGTTATGGTACGGACAAGCAGCGGGTTCACCACCTGGGGAGGGAGACCAAGGGAGACCGCGGTCATCCTCGTAACTTCGAGCGGGTCGGAGATTCCCCGGGCCGTGCATTCGCGGACTGCTGCATGGATCCTCCTGAGGTAACCGGCACCGCTCTCCATCCTCAGGTATGCTTCCCTGCCGGTTGCCGGTTCGTCCCATGCCGGAAGAAGCGTGCGGATACCCTTCAGCCGCAGGAGCCGGTCCACGGATTGCAGGGAGAGGGGGGCATCGTCGTAGACGGGCTGGTCGCCGGCAACCGGGACCGCGTCACCGGAAAAGAGTACTCCCTCGCCTTGCAGGAAGAGCGAGAGCGATCCCGCTGAATGGCCGGGCGTATGGAGCGCCAGGATCTCACATCCTCCCGATTCGCTGAGTTCGACCACGTCCCCGTCCACGAGTTCATGGTCGACCTTCACCGGTCCTTCGACAAGCGACGTGAACCCCGGTACCGGTCGCTCCCGGTTCTGGCGTTCGACATCCTCGATCCAGGTTTTCTCGGCCGGATGGGCCGCTATGGTGCAGCCGGTGGCTTTCCGGATACCCGGCGCTGAGCCGATATGGTCGGGATGGGAATGGGTCAGGAGTACAAGAGCAACCTCCGACGGGTCACGGCCGGAAGACCGGATCTCCGAAAAGATCCGTTCTTCCGATCCCGCAACGCCGGTATCGATCAGGGTAACCGTCTCGCCACTGATGAAGTACGAGTAAACGAAGCGGTCGAGGGAGATTCCCGGAGCGACGGGGATCCTGAAGGAATGCCTGATCGCGTGGAGGGAGGGGGTTATCTGCATAGGCATAGGAACCTTCGTGCCAAAAGTATGGACGCCGAAGAGTATTGTACCTTCGGGTGCGCCGGGAAAAATGGCTTACGGGAAACGTGCGTAACATGGAGTCAAAAGAAATCAGGAAATCAAACGCTCCCAGGCCTCCGCCAACGCTCTGCCCCTTGCCTCTGCACCACCACCGCAATAGGAGGGCACAGAATGTTTTCTGCTGCACTGTTCAGCAAAGAAGACGGGCCGATCGCCGGCAACCCCGCCCCCGGCTGGAGCGGGTTCGTGCAGGGGTTCGATCACAAGTGAGAAATGGGAGAACCACCAGGAAGGAAAAAGGAGTATCCCCTGTTCAGATGCAGTTCACGGCGCCACATTGATCCTCGCCCCGCAGTTGTCACAGAACCGGGAGCCGGGGGGAACAACGTGGGCACATCTGGGACAGGAGAGCGGGGCCTCCGGAAGGATATTCCCTGCCTTCTTCCGCTGCATGGGATCGGGGGAGGGGGCGGGGATCGAGTCCTCCCGGATCTTTCGCGAAGGATGGATCCATTCCTTCCCCCTGACTACCGTAGGCCGGGCAGGTTCTTTTGCCTTCGGCAGTACAGGTTCCCCGCCGGTACCAGCAGCGGGTGATTTCGGCGGCGTTATTTTTTGCGGGGTAGTCAAGCGGGACGAAGAACGCAGAGTAATCAGGGAAGGATCTGCCGTTTGCGACGTTTCCGGTTTCTTCGCGGGCGCGACCGGGGGTGCAGGCTTGCGAGTGACCGTTGTCACGCTACCACCCTTCTTCGGTGCGGGTGCCGGGGGTTTCAGGATCTCACGGGCGACGGTCGTTACCGAAGGGGCTGCCTTCTTCGGGGTGGGTTCTGGGGGGGCCGGAGACGTACGGCTCTCTCCTGACAAGGAACTCCCCGTCTTCTTCGGCATGGATGCCGGAGGTTGCCGGGCCGCACCGGGGCCAGCTCCGGAAGGAGCAGCCTTCTTCGATGCCGGTACGGTTGACGGAGCCGCTGGCCCGGCTGCGTTTGCAATGTCAGGATTCTGCGCCACCGAAGCCGGCAGTGTTGCAGCAGTACCGGGAGGGGTCGTCCCCGGTCTGGATGCATGCTTCGGGATTGCAGCGGGATTCGGGATCGTCGGGCCGGGGATGACTGATCCGGGACCAGCGCTCTTCTTCACCGGCTCGGGCAAAGCTCCTGCACGGGGACCTGGTGATGGCGGTGCAACCATCATCTTTGCCGCGGGCACCGGAGAGGGGGCTGGTTTGCCAGAGCCGGATGGCAGGGAGACGCCCGTTCTTTTCGTGGCGGGTGCCGGTTTGGCCGGGGGAGAGATACTCCCCGTTCCGGTTCCGGTATCCTGCTTCAGAGCCGGCCCGGGTCTGGTGACGGTCTTAGGGATTTTTTTCTCGGGCGCCGGTGACGTTGCCTTCCGGATCTTCTTCACCCAGTCATCCCGTTCCCTTGTCGGATTCGCCCGGATCAGGCGCTGAAACGTGAGCACGATCTGGCGGGTAACTCCCGTAGGTGCCATAACCCCCAGGGTTAATGTCGGCGCTGCGTTCCGGTCTTCACCACAGAAGGTTTCAGTAATATTAGTGAGGGGGATCTTCTTGGGAGGCAGAAGGTTCTTCTCCCGGTCGATCAGGAGTATACGCCTGTTCGTGAGTATTGCTTCAAACGGTATCGATTTTACTGAGATCCTCTGGGCTTTTGCAAGTACTGTTTCGTCGCTGCTGAGTTCCGGGTCGTCCATGGTATCACCGTAGCCGGTAATGGGTAACCTTAACCTGTGCTCAGGATATGATAAACGTTGTTGAATAACACCGGAAAAGTGCGGGGAGAACAAAAAAATTCCCGGGGATCTATCAGTTCCCTTCTTCCATCCGGCTTTTCTTCGGATATACAATATCCGGCTATACTGCAGTTCACTTTCACGCAGCGCTCAGGATCTTTTGATACCCTCCTTTAGGCAACATGCTGGCGATGGAGAGCCAGTACACGAGTTGCCGTCTTACCTGCCATAAATGCGGTCATGAGTGGACCTACATGGGAATCCGCCTTGCCGGCCTGAACCGCTCGCGAAAGCCGGTCAGGGCCCGGTGCCCCCGGTGTACCGTGAACGTGGTCATGGATGTCAGGAATGCACGATAAGCGGTACCCGGAGGAGAAGATCACGCTCTGGTGCTGCAGGCGGAGAGCAGGCGAGGAGCTGAAAAGCCAGGCCATGGTTCCCTGCAGCAGGACATCCTGTAACGAGTACCGGCAGGACTACCCGTACTGCCTCTTTATGACACGGGTGGGGAAGCGTGGAAGGCTTTAATAACGGGTTCCTCCTGTTCACCCGGCACCGGAACCGTGCCCACCGGAGCCATCACTCCTGAGGATGATTCTTTGGACGACGACAACATCATCCAAAGAGAAAAGAATGTTGGGGGGAGTCTGATAGTTTTGGCAAACTGACTAGATCAAGAAGATGAGTTCTCCTTGATGAGACTATATTAGATAGTTGTTAGTTATAAATTTTTTCTTTTTGAATTAATTCAAAAACAATAAAATTTTACGATTTAATCAGAATCTATTCAACAATTTTTCCTTATCCCGAATATTCTGAGAGATTCCTTGTATGTGTCCGCAGACAACGAAGGGGCAGCCCCGGGACCCGGGGAACAAAACGGTTTTCAGGTCCTGGTAAAAGCGATCCAGAAGTCTTTCATTCAATGAAACTTCCGGAAACGTTTAAACGATCATCCGTGCACAGCGCTAGCTGTTATGATCGAGAAGATGGCAGCACGGGGAAACATCCAATGGTTCCGCTTTATGGGAAAGCTCACGGAGGAAGATTACGCGGACAACCTGATCCCGGAACTGGTACGGGCCCTCGAACAGTACAAGAAGATACGCCTGCTCGTCCAGGTCGAATATTTCGGGGGCTGGACGGAAGGAGGAGCCTGGGAAGAACTGAAAGGATGGCCGCAGTTCTCGAAGGTCGAACGCATGGCGATCGTTGCGGACGATTCCTGGGACGAATGGATGACATGGATGGTCCGCATCACCGGGATCTTTACCGGACTCTCGGTTAAGTTCTTCAAGACAGGCAGGATTGAGGAAGCCTGGGACTGGCTCGAATCCCGGTAAATGCCATTCATTCTTTTTTACTTCGTTGATTTCATGAGATTCTTCCCATCGTTCCCGCAATAAAACCATTGAATACCCTGCTGCCGTGAAGACCGTCGAAGGATGGCCGGGGGCAGGAAGGACAATTCGGGCACAAAATGCCGGCGTTATTCATAAATCGTCTTGCTGATGAAAGACCCCCCTAAGCAAGCCCTGCACCCTCCAATGAGGACTGGTCGCTTACGAGATTCCCCGGTGCCCGTTCCCACGATCAACAGCGTGTGATCGTTATGGGGGGGCAACAGCTGCTGGACGAGCCCGCATTGTCATTGGGGAAAGAGAAGAATCACTCCAGGCCAAAAATTTTAATACCTCATATTCTGAACGCCAGACC
>Ga0187786_10000205_pt1 | contig 18971 bp, 18 predicted proteins | sample 0815_BV2_10_20_M_FD_132449 | JGI IMG/M metagenome (GOLD analysis project Ga0187786, IMG submission 132449) | Tropical peat soil microbial communities from peatlands in Department of Meta, Colombia - 0815_BV2_10_20_MG | ecosystem: Environmental > Terrestrial > Soil > Wetlands > Peat | place...
CAAGGGGCGGACAAAAAGAAGCAGGCGGTCGTGGCCGGGCTCATGGTGCCGAAGACCGTCCTGCGGCAGCACCTGGACCTCCTGGCGTCAGCCGGGGTCGATCCCCAGGTCGTGGTGCCGTCGTTTGCGGGACTTGCCGAAATGGCGAGGATGACTCCCTCGGACGGCTGCGCGCTGTTCCTGAGCGACGGCGATCTTTGCCTCAAAAACGGCGCGGACATCATCGCATGCAGGAGCTTCTCGCCCGCGCACCCGACGCGGGGGGTGCGGCATTCGGTAAAATCACTCGAAACTGAACATGGTGTCACGATCGAAAAAGCCTATCTGTTCGCCGGCAGCCCCGCTGAGGCGCAGGAGCTGGTCGGGCTGGGCGTCGCCGTGGAACGGCTGGAGCCCGATTTCCACGGGAAAAAGGCCGATGACCCCGTGAGCCTCGGGCTCGCGCTGTCCGAGCAGGCCAACTTCCGCAAAGGCGAATTCGCCTATCGACTGGCGGATGAAGGCAGCCGGAAACGCCGGAACGCGCTCATCACCGCCGGCACGTTCGCCCTTGTTTTCTTTCTCGCGAACGTCGGCGTCAAATACTACCTGGTCCAGTCGAGCTATGCCGCTCTGGACCGCGAGATCAGGGAGCTCTACCTCCAGACGTTCCCGGGCTCGAAATCGGCAGCTGATCCGCTGCGCCAGCTCCGGTCGGGCGTGGACGAGGCTCGCAAGAAGTTCGGCGCACTCGGTTCGGGCACGTCGGCCCTGGACGTCATGAAGGCCGTGACCGACGGCGTTCCGCCGGAAGTGCGCGTAAGCTTCCAGGACTTTCTGCTTGAAGGGGACCGGCTGAAACTGGCGGGTGAGGTGTCATCATTCGAGTCCGTGGACAAGCTGAAGGCGCAGCTTGCGCAGGCGCCGCCCTTTGCCGACATCCAGGTCCAGGACACGCGCATGGGCGTGGACAACAAGGTGAAGTTCCGGCTGGACATCAAGCTGAAGCAGGCGATGTAATACAAGAGGTGTTATTTGAAGTTAGAAGAACGTGACAAAAAAACGCTCGTCATCGGCGGGATCATAGCGGCGGTTATCGTGCTGTACGCATTTGTTTTCTCCCCGCTCATGGCGGACCTGTCGCGCAAGCGCGATGCGATCCCGAAGAAGGAGAAGGATCTCGCCGAGATGAAAGTTCTGAAGTCGGAATATCAGAGCATCCAGCAGCAGCTCCAGGCTGCCCAGGCTGCGGCGGCGAAGCGCGGCCCCCTGCTCACGGAGATCGAGAACATCACGAAGCAGACCAACCTGAGCGGCAAGATCGTATCGCTCAAGCCCCAGGCCGGTGTACAGACTGCGGGTTTCAGAGAGAACACCGTCGAGGTAAGGCTGGAAAACGTCGCGCTGTATGATATTGTCAACTACGTGTTCCAGCTCGAACAGGGGACCCTGCGCATCCGGAAGCTCCAGTTCAAACCGCGCTACGACAATCCCAAACTCCTGAACGCGACGCTTTTGGTTTCCAGCGCGGAATCATCATGATCGATAAATCAGTTCTCTTCAAGCGCCTGTCTCTTGCGGTGTACTTCATAGCCGCCTTTCTCGTGTTCGTTGTCCTCCTGCTGCCCTATGACAGGATCAAGGCGAAGATCGAGCAGGAAACGCGAACGCGCACAGGCCTCGATCTTTCCATTGCCCGCATTTCGCCCCTGTTCATTAACAGCGTCGTGCTGACGGATGTGGTCGTCTCCGATCCGAAAGGGGCGGTTCTGTTCGAAAGTCCGTCTGCGCGGGCTGCTGTTTCGCTTTTCAGCCTGCTCGGCGGCAAGCTCGGCACCGACGTGAAGGCGAAAGCATACGGCGGAACCGTGCTGATCAGGGCGACGCTTGGTACGACGCAGCAGCAGTATCAAATCGATGCGGAAGGGCTGGATATCGGGGCCTATACCCTGCTCAGGAATCTCGGTTTCAAGCTGACGGGAAAACTCGGCGGTAATTTCGAAATGACCGGCGAAGCCGGCAAGGGCAGATTCTGGCTCAAGAGCGCGACGTCGCGTGAATTGAAAATCAAGGGGTTCACCGTTCCGGATCTCGACTTCGATCAAGGCTGGCTTGAGGCTGACCTGAAAGGAGACCGGCTTACGATAAAAAAACTCGAGTTGGACGGCAAAGAATTGAAAGTCCGCTGCCTCGGGGATGTCATATTGCGTGAACGCGGTTCAATCAACGTAACGATCAGGCTGAAGCCCTCCGAGCGGATTGCCCACGAACAGGCCGCGCTGCTGTCCCTTCTCAAGACCAAGGACGCCGAGGGATTTTATCAGTTCAGCGTTGGCGGCACGCTCGCGGAACCCTTTCCCCGGCTGTAACCGCTTTTCATTTCTGACCAGTCTGCAGACCAGTCACATTTCCCGCTGTTTCCCTGCTTATTGCGACCACCTCCTCTTCATTCAGCAAGGCTGCGTTTTGCCGGATATAAGACGGCGAAAGAGCGATTGTGCGATCCATTGCTCGACCGTGTGCACAATTATTGGGCTCATGCATAAATAAGAGTCTCATTCCTGTTGTGGTAACGGAAATATCTTCCGGAGCCGTGGAACGGGAAAAGCATAAAAACAAGACATTATCAGGATGCTCCCGTACTTCCCGGCTGGCACGACCATTGCTAAACAGGATTACAACGCACAAATAAGGCAACTGGCAACATCCTGAAGGTTGAAACAGTGCTTCGCACAGCGGGCACCCATATTCCATGAAGTACTGAGGAGGAGAGCATGAAAAAATTTTTCGGTTTTATGTGCTCCGCGCTGCTCGCGGGCACGGCAGTATGCACAGCACCGGTCTTCGCGGAAGACGCGAAACCGGCGGGACTTAAACCGGACGATGTGAAGAATGCACTGGGGATGAGCATCTATCTGCAGGCCGGTTATACGTACAACGGCAAGGCCAGCGACAGCAGCCCCTTTGGCACGGGCTCGGAAAACGATCTGCGCATCTATGACCACAAGGCGAACAGTTTCGGACTGGACCTGGCTGAGCTGATCTTTTCGCGCGACACGACCACGACTTCGCTGGGCTATCGGGTGAAGATTTCCGCAGGCGAAACAGCGAAGCTCATTCATGCCGCAGGCCTCGGCGCTTCGACGGAATCATTCGATATCACCGAAGCCTATGTGAGCTACACCGCGCCGGTCGGCAAGGGACTGCGATTCGACATCGGTAAGATGATGACCTTTGTGGGCGCTGAAGTGATGGAAGCGCTCGACAACCCGAACTATTCTCGGTCTTTCCTGTATAACTACGCCGAGCCGCTCACGCACACAGGCGTCAAGGCGAGCTACGTGTTCACGGACAACCTGAACGCAGCGCTTCTCATCGCGAACGGCTGGGACAATGCCACGGACAACAATGACGGGAAGACCGCGGGAGTGAGCGTTAATATAACGGCCGGCGATCCATTCTCCGCATATATCAATTATCTCCAGGGACCGGAGCAGGCGAACAATACGAGAGACAACCGATCTCTCATCGACCTGGTGGCCACCATCAAACCCGTAAAGCCGCTCACGATCATTCTGAATTATGACGACGGGAAGGAGGATCACGCGGTCGCCTCCGGCACCGCCAAGTGGTCGGGTGCATCAGGCATCGTGAAATATGACGTGAACGACACCTTCAGCATAGCGGTCAGGGGCGAGTACTTCGACGACAAGGACGGTTTCAGAACAGGTTTAAAACAGAAACTGACCGAAATCACGCTGACGCCTGAGTTCAGGCTCGCGGGCGGTCTCACGGTACGGCCCGAGTACCGCCACGATTCATCGGATTATGATCAGGCGGGCGTGAAGGCCTTTCACAACGGCACCAAGAAGACGCAAGACACCTTCGCTTTGGCCGCGATGTACCGTTGGTAATGGCTTCGCAGCCGTCGATTCAGCATCAAAGAAAACGATAGTTTGCTGACGGAACAACAGCGATTTGAGAGATCGCTGTTTATCCTCCCTGCCGGCATGTTCCATTGCATGCCGGCTTTTTTTCCGAACGGCCTGTTCATGATCGCAACGCCCGGCGGGAGTTGTCATCTCATCTTCTCACCATCAACGAATTATTTCCCATTCTCTGATAGCGTGATCACTCACGCAGCAGACAATGCCTTCTTATTCATCGCGCTGTTGTTCGACATCTTCACTCTTCAGTAGTCTAATATTTTTTCAGACTGCGTGACCAACTTTTCATCATGTGCGTATTTTCACGTCGCGCGAAGGGTTGTTGCGGCTGTTGCTTCACTTTTCCTCAATGAATTGATCGTTCGATCAGCAGCAAAATCAATACAATGGTGATGAAGATCGGTTTTCTTGTTATTGGCACAAGCATTGCTTAATAAACACCAAGGCAATCGTACGTACTATTCTTGTTCGAGGAGGATTGAATCATGAAGGCAGCACTAATGAAGTCAACAGTAGCAATTATGATGTGCTTGATGCTGGCATCAATGCTTGCAGCCGTAGCCATCGCAGATGAGCCGGCGGCCCCCGCCCCAGCACCCGCAGCTGCGGCTCCGGCAGCCCCCGCGCTTCTGCCCGATCCGTCGGGAGCAAACACAGGCGGCGCGGCGGACGTTGTCGGTGCATCGGCGGGGGCTCCAACTGCGGATGACCTGAAGAATCTCGGGCCGAAGGAGCCCCTCGCAGCAAAGCTTGCGGACGTCATCGGGCACAACCGCATCGCCATCAACATCGTCTGGACGCTTTTCTGCGGTTTCCTGGTCATGTTCATGCAGGCCGGATTCGCCATGGTTGAAACAGGCTTCACCCAGGCAAAGAACGCGGGCCATACCATGGCTATGAACTTTATGGTTTACCCGCTCGGCATGCTGGGTTACTGGATCTGCGGGTTCGCGCTCCAGATGGGTGGTGTGGGCGCAGGAACGCTGAGCGGCGGGACCGGTCTTCTGACGAATGAATTCACAATTCATCTGTTCGGCAAGGATTTCGGCCTGTTCGGTACGACAGGTTTCTTCCTGTCAGGCGTATCGTACGATGCCGCCATATTTGCGCTGTTCCTGTTCCAGATGGTGTTCATGGACACGACCGCGACGATCCCGACCGGTTCCATGGCCGAACGCTGGAACTTCAAGTCTTTTGTCGTGTACGGCTTCATCATCGGCGGACTGATCTATCCACTGTACGGCAACTGGGTATGGGGGGGCGGCTGGCTGTCGCAGCTCGGCAAGAATTTCGGGCTCGGCCACGGTCATGTCGACTATGCAGGATCATCCGTCGTGCACATGGTGGGCGGTGTATGCGCCCTGGCCGGTGCCCTGGTCATCGGCCCCAGAATCGGGAAATACCGGGACGGCAAGGCCATGGCGATCCCCGGTCACCACATTCCCATGGCGATCGTCGGAACGTTCATCCTGGCCTTCGGCTGGTTCGGATTCAATGCGGGCTCCTCTCTTGCCGGTACCGACCTGCGGATCGGCGTCATCGCCACCAACACCATGCTGGCTTCGGCTGGCGGCGCTTTCGCCTCAATGATGTATATGTGGTTCAAATACGGCAAGCCCGACATCAGCATGATCGCCAACGGCATGCTCGCAGGTCTCGTGGCCATTACGGCGCCCTGCGCTTTCGTGACCGCCCCTGTGGCGGTTCTGATCGGCGCGATCGCGGGCGTTCTGGTCTGCATTTCGGTGTTCTTTATCGACCGTACGCTCAAGATCGACGACCCGGTGGGTGCGATTTCTGTCCACGGCGTGAACGGCGCATGGGGCGTCATCTCCCTCGGACTTTTTGCGGACGGTGCATACGGTGACGGCCTGAATGGTGTGGCCGGCGGAGTAAAAGGACTGTTCTACGGCGGCGGTTCCCAGTTCGCGGCGCAGTTGATCGGAACGGCTACCAACATCATTTTCGTCTTCATTGCGTCCTACATCATGTTTAAGGTTCTGGACATGACCATCGGCCTGAGGGTTCCCCCGGACGTTGAACAGGAAGGACTTGACCAGGCAGAGGTGGCGGTAAGCGCTTATCCCGATTTCCAGACGCGGCACACGCACCGATAGGAGGATACGATGAAAAAAATCGAAGCAATCATTAAACCATTCAAGCTCGATGAAGTAAAGGATGCGCTGAACGCAATCGGCATCCAGGGTATGACCATCACGGAAGTCAAGGGGTTCGGACGGCAGAAAGGTCACGTAGAGCTGTACCGCGGTGCGGAGTATGACATCACCTTCATCCCCAAGGTGAAGATCGAGGTCATCGTGGCCGACAGCATTGCCGACAAAGTCCTCGCCGTGGTGCAGGAAAAAGCCAAAACAGGCAAGATCGGCGACGGCAAGATCTTCATATCGAAGATCGAGGACATCATCAGGATCAGAACAGGCGAACGCGGAGAAACGGCGATTTGAGAGCGAGCTGTCTATCCTCCCAGGGCCGGCATGTTTCATTGCATGCCGGCCTGTTTTAGCGCCCGTTCAGGGAACAGGTCCCCGCAGCAACACGGATCGGCTTGTCGTTCGTTTGCATCGGTGAGCTTGTCATACAGTTTGGAAACAATGGGTGATAACGCGAGGATTTTGTGCTAAAGTACAGGCGAATATGATCAGTATTATTCTCGGCATAATATTTCTTCTCATCCTCGTCCTGCCGATCACCGTGAAGCGGGTTGAACACAACCTCGAATTGTTTCTGCTCGTGATCGGCGGCGTAACCCTCGTCGTTTCCCACTTCTTCGGGCCGGAGCCGCTTATCACGCTCCGGGTTGCTGAATCCGCCCTGCTCGAGCCGGTAAAGCTCACGATCGCGACGCTCATTTTCGGGCTTGCATTCCGGGCGATCCGCGATCCCCTGAAAAAGAGGATTTCAGCGATCGAGCTCAAGTTCGGCCCGCGCCTGTTTGCTTCTCTGGTTATATTTTTTCTCGGCCTGCTTTCGAGTGTCATCACCGCTATCATTGCAGCGCTTATTCTGTGCGAGATCGTGAGCGCAATCAATCTTGATAAGAAATATGAGGTCAGGCTTGTTATTTTTGCCTGCTTTGCGATCGGGATGGGTGCCGCGCTCACGCCCATCGGAGAGCCGCTCTCGACCATTGCTGTGGCTAAGCTTCGTGGCGGGGCCATGGACGGCGACTTCTGGATGCTGCTTCGCGTGTTCGGTCTGTACATCATGCCGGGATTGATCCTCATTGCGGCGATCGGCGGTTTTTTCCGGGGGAGGCAGGTCGGGAGGTCCGAGAGTCTTGTGGAGGACATGCCCGAGACTTTCGTTCATATCGCCCTCAGGGCGTTCAAAGTATATGTGTTCGTAATGGCGCTCGTGCTGCTCGGCACGGGATTCAAGCCCATGATCGATCTGTATATCTCGAAGATGCCCGCGCCGGTCCTGTACTGGGTCAACATCACGTCCGCCATCCTGGATAATGCAACCCTTGCGGCAGCCGAACTGGGCCCGCACATGACTGCTGCACAGGTCAAGGGCATCATGATGGGCATCATCATCTCGGGCGGGATGCTCATCCCGGGCAACATCCCGAACATCATCGCGGCAAGCAAGCTCGGCATTTCGAGCAGGGCGTGGGCAGCGGTGGGTGTGCCGTTCGGACTGGTCGTCATGGTAATCTATTTCGGGATTTTGTATTTTTAATCCGCGCGGCAAGGCTTCGGCAAGCATTGTCGCACACGACAGCAGCGTCACCCCCTCTTTTCCCCTCACCAAGGTCCCCCGTCCAGCAGATACCAAAGATATGTTCTTGTACACGGACGCACCCCGGAACGGCTTGCCTTGCGGATCGTTTATTGAAAAATGTGTTGCTGAAAGCGGAAAAAAGTTATAATGTACAGCCTGCACGCAATTATGAAATCCTGGAAATTCATTCTCATACTCGGCGCTATTCTTACGGCAGTGCTGGCATCTAAGTTACTGAAGCAGTTCATATACCTGTCGTTCACGCTGCTTTCATTGAAAATTGTCTGGATCGGCATTGGCCTGATCTCCATTCTTACGTTATTGAAAAAGCGCGACGCCGCCCGTCGCGAAAAATAGAAATAATCAGCTGTCCAAGGAGGAGTTGACCCATGGGAAGGGGACTTTTTCAACCAATGCACCTGATTTTGCTCTTGGCAATCGTTTTGATCATTTTCGGCCCGGGAAAGCTGCCGGCACTCGGCGAGAGTCTCGGAAAGAGCATCCGGGGCTTCAAGAAGGCAATGTCTGAAAAGGGAGAGGAGAAAACAGACGCGAAGAAAGAAGAAATAAAATCGTAACCCCTCCTGGTTGCCTTAGGATGATCACCTGCCGGAGGGAGATCATTTTAGAAAGCAGCGCACATCACCCGAACAGCCCGGCTCGGACGAAATGCAGCCGGGCTTCCTTTTTCTTCCGCTTATTAAGTTGACTCTGACACCGCTCTCGGTAAGCGTGTATGGACACTGTATGCAGTCCATGCCTATCTTTTAGTCATGTGCTTAAAACTGCATCGTGTACGCCTTCATTCTGTAATAACTGCATCCCTGTACATCCCGCTGTATCTATAAATCGCGCAATAAAATCAATGTGATTATGAATCTGACAAACGCCTCCTTTTTTGGCATATGCATTGCTAATAGTCATATGCATGGCAATTCAGCATGTATTTAAAGGGAGGATAGAATCATGAAAGAAGCATTGATGAAGTCTGTCGTAGCAGTCATGATGTGCCTGATGCTTGTCGCAGTGCTCTCACCTGCATCAGCCATCGCGGAAGAAGCAGCAGCGCCGGCTGCAGCAGCTCCCGCAGCACCCGCGCCGGCACCGGCACCCAAGATCGACACGGGCGACACGGCGTGGATGATCGTGGCCACGGCGCTGGTCATGCTCATGTCCATTCCGGGGTTGGCGCTTTTTTACGGCGGTCTGGCCAAAACCAAGGATGCATTGAACACCATGGCGATGACGTTCGTGACCTTCTGTATCGTGAGCGTTCTGTGGGTCATTTACGGATATACCTTCTCGTTCGGCGATGATGTCCGGGGCCTCATCGGCAGCGCTTCAAAGCTGTTCCTGAAAGGCGTCGGACCGAACAGTATTTCCGATCTTGCCAAGACCATCCCTGAGTACATCTTTATCGTGTACCAGCTCACCTTTGCTGCGATTACCGTGGCGCTTGCGAGCGGTGCCTATATTGAACGCATGAAGTTTACGGCCTGGGTGCTGTTCTCCGTGTTCTGGATGACGCTCGTGTACATGCCCGTAGCGCACTGGGTCTGGGGCAACGGCTTCCTGGCAAAGCTGGGGGCGCTTGATTTTGCGGGCGGCACGGTGGTGCACATCAATGCCGGTATCGCGGCTCTTGTTGGCGCTCTCATGCTGGGCAAGCGCCGCGTCAAGGCGATCATCCCGGGAAATCTTACCCTCGTGGTCACCGGCGCGGGTCTGCTCTGGTTCGGCTGGTTCGGGTTTAATGCCGGCTCTGCCCTTGCCGCAAGCGGCTTGGCCGGCGCGGCGTTCATCAACACCAATACGGCAACGGCCGTGGCTGCACTCGCCTGGATGTTCGTGGAATGGAAACATTCCGGCAAACCCACGGTGCTCGGCTTGGCATCGGGCGCAGTGGGCGGCCTTGTCGCGATCACTCCGGCGGCAGGCTTCGTGAATATTACCGGCGCTATCTTTATCGGTATTGCAGCAGGCATCATCCCCTTCTACGCAGTGGCCAAGCTCAAGCCCCTGTTCGGCTATGATGATACGCTTGATGCATTCGGCATCCACGGCGTTGGCGGGACGATTGGAGCGCTATTAACGGGTATTTTCGCAGATCCGGCCATCAATGAAGCGGGCAAAGGCCTCCTCTATGGGAACCCGGGCCAGCTCTGGACGCAGTTTATCGCCGTCGCGGTGACGCTGGTGTACAGCGGCGTTATGACTGCGGTGATCTTCCTGGTTATTAAGGCCATCGTCGGCATTCGTGTGGAACCTGAAGATGAAACCGTCGGTCTCGACGAAAGTCAGCATGGAGAACGTGCGTATAATTCCTGACGTACTGTGGGACCGTTCGTTGTGCCGCATACTCTGAGCTGTAAACTTTGAACTATTCAATCAGGAGGTCGTATGAAAAAGATCGAGGCGATTATCAAGCCTTTCAAACTTGATGAAGTGAAGGACGCACTGAACGCACTCGGCGTACAGGGCATGACGGTGACCGAGGTCAAGGGGTTCGGCAGACAGAAGGGACATGTCGAACTCTACCGGGGCGCTGAGTATGACATTACATTTATTCCCAAAGTAAAGATCGAGGTCGTTGTCGCCGACAGCGTGGCCGACAAGGTTGTGTCGACAATTCAGGAAAAGGCCAAGTCCGGCAAGATCGGCGACGGTAAAATATTCATTTCGCCGGTCGAAGAAATCATCCGCATCCGGACCGGAGAACGCGGAGAAGCGGCAATTTAAGAGAATAGTATTATTCTTCACGCCGGCATGAGTAATCTCATGCCGGTTTTTTTTATGATGCGGGTGGTTCCTGCCCGGTAGTGGGTAATACTATGCATGATTAAAAAAAATCTTGTAAGTCACGGTCAGTCATGCTATACATTATTTTAAGAATTTATAAAAAAATGAACCCGGAGTTGTCGATGACTGTTGTCTGTGAAAAAGGGCATGCCTTGTCAGCCTCAATAAACGCCGCTGCGGCATTGGAGCCGCCGCGCAGTATTTTGAACGCACCTTATCGTAAAACCCCTGCTGATCAAGTGTCAGCAGGGTTTTTTTTGGGCCCGGGGAGGAATGCATCTGCAAAGGAGGAAATAATGAAAGAACAGGAGCGTTGTGCACAGGGGGGGGAAAACTCGACCAAAGCCGTCACTCCCCTGCAGGTGAGGAAGATGGTGACGCGGATTATTTCGGATATCACGAAGATACCGGAGCCGGAAATCACCGGAGACAAGCTGATCCGGGACGACCTCGGAGTTGATTCCATGCGGGCCATCGAGAGCCTGGCGGTGATTGAAAAGGAATTCAGCATCGTTATCGATCCTGACAAGGCGTTTCTTGTGGCAACGGTGAACGACCTTGTCAAACTGATCGAAGATACATGCGAATCTCTTAAAAAGGGAGCTGTGTAATCTCATGCAATGTACTTTTATAACCGGGGGAACTGGACTTCTGGGCGTCAATATCGTCAAGGAGCTTTTGCAGCATACATCCGGAAAAATCGTTCTCCTGATGAGGAAGGTGACCGTTGAAAAGCGCACCGGCCTGTTCAGGGATCTGCTGGCCTTTAACGGCGATCAGCCGCTCGATCTTCTTTCCCTCCAGCGAATCGAGTTTGTGGAGGGCGATGTGACGCTGCCCCGATTCGGCTTGAAGCCGACCCGGTGGGACCGTCTCGTGAAGGAAGTGGATATGGTATATCATTCGGCCGCAGTCATCACCCTTTCGGGGGCGGAGCACGAGACGTATTCCGTCAATGTTCAGGGTACGAAGAACGTGCTCGATTTCGCCCTTGCATGCAGGGAGCGTGGTGTCCTCGACAGGGTCGTGCACGTCAGCACCGTGGCGGTTTCCGGTAACCGGCAGGGAACGGTCCTCGAGGATGAACTCGACAACGGACAGGTGTTTAATAATCCGTATGAAAAAAGCAAATTCGAAGCAGAAAAGCTGGTGATGAAATACCGGAGCATCGGCCTCCCGGTCACGGTAGTGAGGCCGTCCATGGTTATCGGAAGTTCGCGGACGGGATTCACGAACAACTTCAATATATTTTATTTCCAGCTCCGCCTGCTCTCGCAGGGCGTGTTCGACACGGTGCCGATTACGGAAGGGGCCGTGTTTAACTTTGTCCCCGCAGACCTTGCTGCGCGCGCGATTTGTCTGATTTCCGGCAGCCGTGAATCGGTGAATAACAATCATCACATCGTCAACGACCACAGCATACCGGTAAGGAATTTCTTTGAAAAAGTCAGCGCCTATCTGGGATATAAGAAACCGCACTTTGTCTCTCCGGCAGACATAAGCCCCGCGGCACTTGCCGGCGTGCGTGGAAAGATACTGAGCATCTACTATCCGTACGTTACCGCCCGGAAAGCATTCGATTCCTCCCGTGCACGGCAGATCCTGGAGTCCCGCGGTTTTGTCTGGCCGGCGATGAACGACGCGTCGCTTACGAAAATGCTCGATTACTGCATCTATTCGGGATACACCACACTGGGAAGCGAGGTGGGGCATGAAACTGGCGCTTATAACGCCTAAGGGCGTGTATTTCAGCAATGATCCGGCCATAGCGGAGTTTTTCAAATCCAACCTGGAGGCGAACGATCATAATTCATTCGCCCCCCGGTATGCCTACTGGACCGGCGGCAGTCTCGGCCTGCTGATCGTTGCGGCGCTCACGCCGCAAGAAATTGAAGTCGAATTTATCGACGAGAATTACGAAGCCATCGATTTCGACAAACCATACGATGTGGTCGCTCTTTCAGCGATGACGCAGCAGGCGGTGCGGGCGTATGAAATCGCGGACCGGTTCAGGGCGAAAGGCAGCACGGTCGTCATCGGGGGAATGCATGCCACGGTTCTGCCTGAGGAAGCGAAGGAGCACGCGGATGCCGTCGTCATCGGAGAGGCGGAACATACATGGCCGGTTCTGATCAATGATCTGTCGGAAGGCGCACTCAAGCCTTTTTATAAAAGCGATACGCTGGCGGACATGACGAAATCGCCGCTTCCTCGCTACGAACTGCTCAAAAAATACAATTATTCGATGATCTGGGTGCAGACGACGAGGGGCTGTCCGCGAAGCTGCGATTTCTGCGCAGCTTCCAATATCTACGGGAAAGCATACCGGCACAAAACAATTACGCAGGTGCTGAACGAAATCAACTACATTCGCGGCCTGTGGAACGAACCGCTCATCAATTTCGCCGATGACAATATGTTCGTCGATAAAAAGTATGCGGCGGATTTGGTTGCCCGGCTGTCACGCATGGATTTACGCTGGACCGCGCAGACCGACGTCTCTGTCGCAGACGACGGGAGCTTCCTGGACCTGCTGCAAAAGAGCAATTGCAAAATCCTTTTTATCGGCTTTGAGACACTGTCAAAAAGCGGGATCATTGATGCGCATGGATGGAAGCGGAACAGAATTGATGCTTATCCCGAAATCATCAGGAAAATCCAGTCGCGCGGCATCGGGGTTCTGGGCGCCTTCATCATCGGCCTGGACAGCGATGACACCTCGGTTGTTGATGACGTTTCGCGCTTTATCGTCGACAACCGAATGTATGCCGCGCAAATATCCGTCTTGACGCCGCTGCCCGGAACGAGGCTGCGCGAAAGGCTCGAGCGGGAAGGGCGGATCATTCCCTCGAAATGGAACAACTATACCTTTACGGATGTGAATTATCTTCCGGCACGGTTGACGCCGGCTGAACTGCAAAATGGGCTCCTGGATGTATATAAGAGAGTGTACAGCAAGGAAGCCCGACGGGCGGTCGTGCTGCATTTTAAAGACATCTATCTGAAGCTTCACGTTCAGCGGGTCGCTGAGTGAAAACAATGAACCTGGCCGATATATTTTTGCGAACAATAGTGCAGTACAGCAAGAAAACCGCACTCATAGAGAACGAAACAATAATTACCTATGGTGATCTCCGCAGGAGAATAGATTCGCTGTCAATGGTTTACCGCGCCATTGGCATTCGAGAAAATCACCGTATCGCCCTGATCCTCCCGAACGGGGCGGACTTTATATGCTCCTTTTTTGCACTTCTCAAACTCAAGGCAATTATTTCACCGCTGAGCCCTGAGTGCACTCCTTATGAACTGAAGGGGATATTCAATAATCTGAATCCGCATGCTATAATTACGCAGCACACAGTGGCGGAAAAAATGGGGGGGGCATATCCGGAATTGTTGAACAAAAGACGGATGATGATAACCCCGGATGTAATCGCCGCATATCGGGAGCGGCTGGGCGAAGGCGGAGATTCCGGCGTTCAAAACGCGGAGGTGAGCGGATGCGGTGAACCGAAGCAAAATGATTCCGTTGCGACGATCAACTATACCTATCGGGGGCTGGGTTTCCCGCTTGGAGCGCAGCTATCGCATAATAATTATTTTCAGGCTATTTTGTTTTATATAACCAGAACCGAACTCGACGAACAGCAGAGAGTTTTGCTGGTGCTTCCGTCCTACCACGTATTCGCGCTTATGGGCGGCATATTGGCGCCATTGTTTGCAGGTGCTACGGTCGTCATAGCGAAGAGTCTTATCATCAGCCACATTGTAAGCGTTATCAAACATTCTCAGATCACCATGTTGTTGGCCGTGCCGACCCTTTACCGGCTGCTGCTGGATTACTGCCGAGACCCTTCTGATCTGCGTTCTGTGCGATTTTGTATAACCGGCGGTGATATCATGTCGGCGGAGATGCATGAGGAGTTTTTCAGTACATTTAATGTTCCGGTCCTCCAGGGCTACGGTCTTACTGAATGCCTCCCCGTAACATGCAACCCTTCGTTGAACAATAGGGTCGGCTCACTCGGTTTGCCGGGACGGGCTGATGTCAGAATACGAATCGTGAACGAGTCCGGCTCCGATATGGAGCCGGGCAAAACTGGTGAAATAATCGTGCAGAGCCCCACCGTTATGCTGGGTTATTACCGCCAGGATGACGCAACCCGCGAGGTGTTGAAAGGAAATTGGCTTTATACGGGCGATTACGGCTTTCTTGATGCTGCCGGCTATCTTCACTTTGCGGGCCGCAAAAAAAATGTCGTAAAGGTCGGCGGGAAACTGGTGGATCCGTTAGAAGTAAAGGCCGTGCTCCTGTCATATCCTGGAATTGAAGAGGTTTCTCTCTCTGCGGTCGAGGACCGGCTTTGGGGGAATATCATTGCAGCGGAAATACTGATGCGCCTGAAAATGCAGCCTTCGACGCGGGAAATCCAACTGTTCTGCTCCCGGAAACTTTCGTCCTATAAGGTTCCTAAGTTGATAACATGTCTTGAACGGGTGGAGGTCTGCTAGAAAATGAATCCGTACGCAATACCACCGCTCATCACCTCTGTTTTGATATTTCTGCTGGGACTGTTTGTTTTGCTTAAAAATAGAACATCAAGGACGAATGTTCTTTTTTTCCTTGAAAAGTTTGTGATTTCGGTCTGGCTTTTTTCTGATTATAGAATGTTCATCGCCCGAACGCCGGACGACGCATATTTTTGGTGCAAACTGTCCTATGTCGCAATTATTTTCATTCCTGTTTTTTACTTCCACTTTACACAGGCATTTCTGGGAATTCAACGATTTCGAAATATTCTCCTGACCGTTTACGTCCTTGGTATCGTGTTCGAAGTATTACTTTTCTCGACAAATTATTTCATCAGCGGCGTTACAAAACACTACTGGGGGTATTATGCCAAAGTAGGGCTCCTTCATTCGGTGTTTTTGGCATATCTCGCCCTCCTGGTCGCCTTTTCTCTCTGGTTACTCTATGCCGGCGTACGCGACAGAACACGATCGCCCGAAGAACGGAATAAAATCAAGCTGGTGCTCCTGGCATACCTTGTTGCCTATCAGGCGTGGATGGATTTTTTGCCAAAATACGGCATTGAATTGTATCCAATAGGCTCCATTCTTGTCGGGAGTTGGGTGCTCATGGTGACGTATGCGATTGTCAGGCATCGTCTCTTCGATATTCAGGTCGTAATCAGCCAAGGGACAACCTATTCTCTCACCGTTATCCTCGGCCTCCTGCCGGTTGCCGGTATCGTATATTTCCTCCAGGAAGTATTTCCTCTGACTGTCCCGATCGCGCTTGTGTTTGCGCTTGCCGTTCTTCTTTCGTTCGTATTTCATAATATCTACCCGTATGCAGAACGCTTTGTTCAAAAAAGACTTTTTAAAAGTCGTTTGGATTACTACCACGTATTGCGGAATTTTACCAACGACATGGTGGCCGCCCTCGATCTGCAGCAGCTTCTGCAGCGCTTCGATCAGACACTTCGCGATACGCTTCAAGTCAGCTCCGTTGCCGTGTATCTCACCGGCCCCCTGAACGGGAAATATCCGCTCATTCACATTTCCGACCAGATGAACTTCATCCCGGGCAGGATACAAAAAAGCCTGGGCCTTTCCGACCATCGCGAAAGCGTGGAAGTTCCGACCACGGACCTGAGCGGTCTGATTCCGCAGTGGACCTCGGGTGACGCGCTTGTCGAAACAGCATACAAGGCGAAAGACGTTCTCGTGCTGGGCGAGATGGAGATGCTGGCGCGGGAGCGAAAGAACGAAACGCTTGAACAGGCTATCCTGCAGATGCGCGAAACCAAATCGGAGGTCTGCATCCCCCTCAAACGCGACGGCCGGATGATAGGGATCGCGCTCCTGGGACCGCGTGAGAACAACAAGTACTACACGCCGGGCGATCTCGAACTGCTGCACAGCATAGGGCAGAACGCCTGCGTCGCGATCCAGAACGCCCTGCTCGTCGAGGACATGAAACGATCGTTCCAGCTGCTGCATCGTACGCAGCGGTTCGCAGCCATCGGCGAACTGGTTGCCGGCATGTCGCACGAGATACGAAACCCGCTGATGCCGATTACCTACCTCCTCGAGCTGGCTGGCAACCCGACGATCGACCGGGAGCGCATTAAACGCCAGACGGAAACATCCTGGCTTGCGCTCCGCCGCATTACGGGTGTGCTGAACGAAATCGAGATGCTTGCTGCACCCTACCGCCCCGAGCTCAAGCCAGTCGACATCGAGATGTTGCTGGATGACGTCATAACGGTCCTCGAGCCCCAGATCAAAGAAAAGGCCCAGAAAGTGATCCGGCAGTACGCCGCCCTGCCCGAGCCCCTAGTGGACTCAGACCGGCTTTCACAAGCGTTTCTTGACGTTCTGCTGAACGCAATCGAGGCGAACCCGGAAGGCGGCTCAATATGGGTCCGTACGCGCGAGATTGTGCTGCGGGGAGACCTTATGGGGCTGCAGGTTGAAATCGAGGACTGCGGGAACGGCATTGCTCCGGAGAACATCGAACGTGTGTTCGACCCCTTTTTCACGACAAAATACAAAAGCATCATGCGGGGAGGCACGGGCCTCGGGCTTTCACTCGCACAGCGCATCATGCAAGACCATCGGGGAACAATCGAATTGGTGAGTACGGAGGGCAAGGGGACGAGAGTCCTGATGAATCTCCCGATGCGGGGAGCGAACGATTAGACGGGGTTAAAAAAAAAGCAGAGGCGAGCACCTGTGCTGCGCCTCCCGAAGATTGTCAAGATTTTCACTCAGCTGTCGGAGTTGGTGAAACTAGTTTTTTTACTGCGTCGTGCCGCATCCGTGATACAAGCTGGCAGCGTGCCGGTTTGTTCGTTTATTCAGCCTTTTTAAACGCCTGTTTCCTTGCTTTGCAGACCGGGCAGGTATCGGGGGCCTCGCCTTCGGCAGTGTAGCCGCAGACGGAGCAGACATAATAATCGGGGGCTGGCCCTTTGCTGAGGCTGTTGAGGACCTTTTGATAGAGCGCAGCGTGAATCTTTTCCACTTCATTGGCCATCGTGAAGCTGCGGAGCGCATAGTCCTCGCCCTCCGATTTTGCATCGTTGATCATCTGCGGGTACATTTTCTGAAATTCATAAGATTCCCCGCTGATGGCCGTCATAAGATTCTCCTTCGTGGATTTGACGCCGTTCAAGCCTTTCAAGTGGTTGTGGGCGTGAATCGTTTCCGCTGCTGCTGCTGCGCGAAAGAGCTTCGCAGCCTGGAGATACCCTTCCTCCTCCGCTTTCTTCGCAAAGGCGAGGTATTTCCTGTTCGCCTGTGACTCACCTGCGAATGCGTCTTTGAGGTTCTGCTCGGTTTTGGACATCGTCTTTTTCTCCTTGTGCCTATTATGATTATTTGAACCGGGCCTCAACCGACGCCCAGTTGATGTTCTTGAAAAACGCTTCGATATAGTCCGCGCGCTTCAAACCGTAATCGATCATGAAGGCATGCTCGAACACATCCATGATAAGTAGCGGATTGCATCCGGCGGGATGCGCCGTGTCGTGTTCGTTAATCCAAAAATTGATAAGCCTGCCTGACGTCGTGTCCTGGTACAATACCACCCAGCCGATGCCACGCATGGCACCCGTTGCGCGGAAATCCTTTTCCCAGGAATCAACACTACCGAAACTTTCCGCTAACTTTTTTGCGAGTTTCCCGTTTTTGTCGATACCGCCCTTGCCGCCGAGGTTCTCGAAATACAATTCGTGCAGCCGCATTCCGTTAAACTCCCAGCCGAGCCTTCGTTTGAGCTCAGCGAATTCAGGCGCCGCCGTCTTTCCGTCCTTGACGAACTGGTCGAGCGTATCGAGCACTTTGTTCGTGTTCGTTACATACCCCTGATACAGGGTGAAATGGTTTTTCAGCAGTGTTTCGCTGAAACCTTCTATCCCAATGAGCTTTGCATAGTCCTTTGGCGCATACGCCATGGCGTGTTCCTCCCTCGTTACCGTTTAGATTTAAGGCCGATGTGCTTAAGTATACCAGAATCGAACGGGGCTGGCCTGCATCCGGTTTTTCCGGCCATACAGAACGTATGTGCCCCTGGGCCATGGATTCAATGGGTCGTTCCCTCGCGCGTAAACAGTCGGAATTGGCAGAATACGCACACTGGTTCCGAAGCACGGGTCCACAGGTTCATTTCTCCACCGCACTTGGGGCACGTTGTAACAAACTCCCCGTTCAGCGCAGGTGCCTGCGCAGTCGGCCGTCGCTGAGGTTTAGGCTTTGACGGGTTGCCTTTCATTTGCTTTTCTCCATCCCTCCTGCGCGAGCCGCGCCATGCGGTTGTTCGCCCAGGACTTGATCGCCTCAAAATATCGTCTTCGATCCGTTTTCGCGAGTTCCGACAACTCGTTTCGCTCCCGCACCGAGTCGATATGATCCGAAGGGGTCACGCCGCGCCAGGTGCAGTAGCCCTCATCAAAAATGAATTCCGGAGTGATTTTATTGCCTGCCGCATGCTTC
>Ga0187786_10000206_pt1 | contig 18917 bp, 18 predicted proteins | sample 0815_BV2_10_20_M_FD_132449 | JGI IMG/M metagenome (GOLD analysis project Ga0187786, IMG submission 132449) | Tropical peat soil microbial communities from peatlands in Department of Meta, Colombia - 0815_BV2_10_20_MG | ecosystem: Environmental > Terrestrial > Soil > Wetlands > Peat | place...
CGAAGACTATGCCACAGCGCGCGGGCGCTTCGTCAAGGAGGGTCTGCTACCCGCCGTTGAGGCCATCGACAAGGGTGACAACGGGGTGGCATGGGCCCTGTTTCAGGAAAAGGTCAATCCACTGTACATCGCCGCTGTCGCCAAGGCTGACATATTGCGTGAAAGGCACGTCAGGCTCGGCAAGGCGGAAATGTCCGATTCGCAGGACCGATACGTCCTGACGCGCAACATCCTGATCGGCATGATGATCGCTCTTCTGGTTGTTGGCATTGTTTTGTCTGTCTGGCTGATCCGCGTTGTCCGGCGCGATTTGCGCGTCGTGGTAGACGTGTTGCGAAACGTTGCCCAAGGCGATTATTCGAATGCGATTGACATCTCGCGTGACGACGAGGTTGGCAAGCTGCTGCAGGGATTGCAGTCCATGCAGACCCGTTCCGGTTTTGAGGTAGCTGACACCAAGCGCCAGGCCGACGAGATGACACGCATCAAGATCGCCTTGGACAACGTGTCGACCGGGGTGATGATCGCCGATACCGGCCGCAACATCATCTACACCAACAGGTCGGTGCAGGGGATTCTGAAAGCGGCGGAGGCAGACATCCGCACACAGCTGCCGAACTTCGACGCCGATCATCTGGTGGGCGCCAACATCGACGTATTCCACAAGAATCCGGCGCATCAGGCGGTGCTGCTGGCGAAGCTCAATGGCACGCATACCGCCAGTCTGGTGATCGGCGATCGGCACATGGTCGTGTCGGCCAATCCGGTGATCAACGACAAGGGCGAGCGGCTGGGCTCGGTCGCCGAGTGGCGTGATCGCACCGACGAAATCGCCGTCGAGCAGGAAGTCGAATCGATTGTCGCCGCTGCCGGCGATGGCGACTTGGGCAAGCGCTTGCAGATGGAAGGCAAGACCGGTTTCTTCGAGATATTGGCCCGGGCACTGAACCAGTTGCTGAACAACACCGAGCAGGCCTTGCACGCTACTTCCGAAGTGCTGTCCAGGGTTGCCCGCGGCGATCTGACAAAGACGATCGATGCAGATTATCAGGGCACGTTTGGCCAGTTGAAGGACGACACCAACACCACCGTGGCGCGTTTGCGAGAAGTGGTGGGGCGGATCAAGGAAGCGACCGACGCCATCAATACCGCGGCACAGGAAATTGCCGCCGGCAATCAGGACCTGTCGAGCCGAACGGAAGAGCAGGCGAGCAGTCTGGAAGAGACCGCCAGTTCTATGGAACAGCTCAATGCCACGGTTCGCCAGAACGCCGAGAACGCCCGACAGGCGAACGAACTGGCCAAGACATCCAACGACGGTGCGGTACGCGGTGGCGAGGTCGTCAAGCGTGTTGTGGTCACCATGGGCGAGATTCAGGGCAGCTCGAAGAAGATTGCCGACATCATCGGCGTCATCGACAGCATTGCCTTCCAGACCAACATCCTGGCGTTGAATGCCGCGGTCGAAGCGGCGCGGGCAGGCGAACAGGGCAGGGGTTTTGCCGTCGTCGCCACCGAAGTGCGGAACCTGGCACAGCGCAGCGCCACCGCGGCGAAGGAGATCAAGACACTAATCGCCGAATCGGTGGGCAAGGTGGAAAGCGGCGCCAAGCTGGTGGGCGAAGCCGGCAGCACCATGGACGAGGTCGTGACCTCGTTCCGGAGCGTGGCCAATCTGGTCACCGAGATCAGCAATGCCAGTCGCGAGCAGAGCAGTGGCATTGAGCAGGTGACGCACGCGGTGGGGCAGATGGATGAAGTGACGCAACAGAACGCTGCGCTGGTGGAACAGGCGGCGGCGGCGGCGGAGAGCCTGGAAGAGCAGGCGCGTGGACTGGTGCAGGCGGTGGGCATGTTCAAGCTGTCGGCAGGTGGCGGCACCACCCTTCCCGGTCCGGTGCTGCGCGATGCCACGCCCAGGCAGCTGGAACGGAAAGTCAGTGGTGGCGACACGCCGGCGCCGACGAAGCTGGCCCACAAGGGCCCGCCCGCCCACCTTTCGGACGACCAGGACGAGTGGGAAGAGTTCTGACCGACATGGCCGTTCTTCAGCCACATCCGACGACGACGCTCCTGCCGGAGCGTGAATTCCATTTCACCCAGGCGAACTTCGATCGCGTGCGGGAACTGATCTACCAGCATGCCGGCATCTCGCTGGCGCCGGTCAAGCAGGACATGGTCTATTCGCGTCTGGCGCGGCGCTTGAGGGCGCTCCGGCTGAGTAGCTTCGAGGATTACCTGGCGCGACTGGAGGCCGGCGACGGGCAGGAGTGGGAAACCTTCGTCAATTCGCTGACGACCAACCTGACGGCCTTCTTCCGCGAAGCCCACCATTTCGAAATCCTCAACAAGCAGTTGCGCGAACAGCGCCACCGGCCGCTGCGCATCTGGTGTTCAGCAGCCTCGACCGGCGAGGAGCCTTATTCCCTCGCCATGACTGCATGCGAAGCCTTCGATACCCTGACTCCGCCCGTCGAAATCGTCGCCAGCGACATCGATACCAACGTCCTGGCGACGGCTCGTGCCGGCGTCTATACGATGGATCGGGTCGAGCGCATGACGCCGGCCCGGCTTCAGCGTTTCTTCCTCAAAGGCAAGGGCGCGCAGACCGGTCATGCCCGCGTGCGGCCGGAGTTGCAGCGTTTGGTCACATTTACTCGCGTCAATCTGCTGGATGCCCGCTGGCCGGTCCATGGGCCGCTGGATGCGCTCTTCTGTCGCAACGTGATGATCTATTTCGACAAGCCGACCCAGTACCAGATCCTGAAGAAATTCGTGCCGCTGCTGCGCGACGATGGCTTCCTCTACGCCGGCCATTCGGAGAGTTTTCTCCATGCCGCCGACCTTTTCCGTTCCCTCGGCCGCACCGTCTACGAGCGGGCCGATCGTCACCCGACAGGTGGACGCACCCTCAAATGAACAGCGAACCCGGTTTTGTCGAGCACCTGGCGAACAACCGCTACTTCGACCGCCATTTCGAAGTCGAGGCCGTGAAGGTGCTGCCGGGCGAGTATTACGTGACGACCTCGGAAATGGTGCTGGTGACGGTGCTCGGCTCCTGTGTTGCCGCCTGCATCCGCGATCGCGACAAGGGGCTGGGCGGCATGAATCATTTCATGCTGGCGGATTCGGCCGACTCCAACAGTCTGTCGACCTCGGCGCGCTATGGCACCTACGCCATGGAGATTCTGATCAACCACCTGCTCAAGTTGGGCGCCCGGCGCAGCAGTCTGGAAGCCAAGGTTTTCGGTGGCGGCCGCGTCATGGCCAGCCTGTCGAGTTCCCAGGTGGGCGAGCGCAATGCCAGCTTCGTTCTCGGCTACCTGGAAACCGAGGGTATTCCTGTCAAGGCGCAGGACCTGCTCGATGTGCACCCGCGCAAGGTTTATTTTTTCCCCTCCAGCGGCCGAGTGCTGGTGAAAAAACTTGTGCGCCAGCACAACGACACCCTGGCGCGCCGCGAGAAGGAGTACGCGGCACGTCTTACCGAAGGCCCGGTGGTGGGCGATATCGAACTGTTTACCTGATGAGCATCAAAGTACTGATCGTCGACGATTCCGCGCTGATGCGCGCCTTGCTCACCGACATCATCGGCGGGGCGGCCGACATCGAAGTGGTCGGCACGGCGCCCGATCCCTTGCAGGCTCGGGAAATGATCAAGTCGCTGAATCCGGATGTGCTGACGCTCGACATCGAAATGCCGAAGATGGACGGCCTGGAATTTCTAAGTCGCCTGATGCGTTTGCGGCCAATGCCGGTGGTGATGATTTCATCCCATACCGCGCGCGGTTCGGAGGTGACACTGCAGGCCCTGGAGACCGGCGCCTTTGATTTCGTCACCAAGCCGCAGGCCGACAATGCCGCTGTCTTGCATGCCTACACCGAGGAAGTGCGTGAAAAGATCCGCGCTGCTTACCATGCCCGGGGCCACCTCGCAGCGTCGCGCCGGGCAGCGACGGCGGCGCGGCCATCAGGTAGCGGATCGCCAGCGCTGACTTTCACCCTGTCCCAGCGATTACTGAACAATCATGTCATCGCCATCGGCGCGTCGACGGGTGGCACGGAAGCGATCAAGGACGTGCTGACCCGACTGCCGGCGGAGATGCCGCCCATCGTCATGGTGCAACACATGCCAGAATCCTTCACCCCATCGTTCGCCAGGCGGCTCGACAGCCTGTCGGCGATTCGGGTTGTCGAATCCCAGGGTGGCGAGCGGTTGCGGCCCGGGACGGCCTATCTGGCGCCCGGCCACTCACACCTTCTGGTCAAGAAGGCGGGGGGCGGCTACGTGACCGATCTGGATACCTCGGATCCCGTCAATCGCCACCGGCCCGCGGTCGATGTCCTGTTTCGCTCGGTGGCAGCGGCCGCCGAAGCCAGCGCGACCGCGATTATTCTGACCGGCATGGGCAAGGATGGCGCCCAGGGCATGCTCGAGATGCGCGCGGCCGGTGCCTGGACCATCGGTCAGGATGAGGCCAGTTGTGTCGTCTATGGCATGCCCAGGGAGGCAGCCAAAGTGGGCGCGGTGGCCGAAGTGGCGCCGCTCGACGATGTTGCGGCGCGGTTGCTGGCGCATCTTCACGGGCTGGATCGGGCTTGAGCAGCGTATACTGGCGGGTGAATTGCACTCTGGAGTCTTGTTATGCAGGCGAATGTAGCTAACGCCAATGGGCGTTCGGTGATCCGGCTTCAGGGCCGATTCGATTTCAATGCGCACCGTGAATTCCGCGAGGCGATCGATGCGGCATTGGCAGATACTGCCAGTCACGAAGTGGTCGTGGATCTGGCGGAAGTCGATTACCTCGACAGTTCCGCTCTGGGCATGCTCCTGATGCTGCGCGACAAGGCGAAAGGCCTGGGCAGGAGCGTTTCCCTGACCAATTGTCGCGGCGCGGTCAAACAGGTGCTGGACATCGCGAATTTCGGCAAGCTGTTTGCCATCGGCTAAGACAACGAGGTTGCCTCATGTCCGAGCTGCTCAAGAACATTGATGCGCGCACCCGCCTGGCGGGCACCAACAAGCTCGAGATTCTGCTGTTCTCGCTTGGCAAGGACGTTCGCACAGGCCGCCACGAGACCTATGGCATCAATGTTTTCAAGGTTCGCGAGGTGATGCGTACACCGCCGATCACGGCGGCGCCGGACATGCCTGCCGCAGTCAAAGGGATGGTGTCCCTGCGCGGGATCCTCGTGCCGGTGGTTGATCTGGCCGAGTACGCCGGCATACAGCACGATTCATCGCGCGACATCATGATCGTCACCGAGTACAACGGCCATACGCAAGGATTTCTGGTCGAGGCGGTCGATACCATCCTGCGCCTGGACTGGTCGCAAATGCGGGTGCCACCCGAGATGCTGATTTCGTCGAACCTGGGTGGTTTGGTGACCGCCATCACGGAGTTGCCGGACGGTCGGCTGGTGATGATGCTGGACGTCGAACGGGTACTGGCGGAGACGACCAAGATCGACGACGAGTTCCTGTTCACCAACATCCGGCCGCTGGGTCTCGAGGGTGTTACCGTCTTGTTCGCCGATGACTCGTCGATCGCGCGCAACCAGATTCAGCGGACGCTTGGTGCTCTGGGCATCCGCTCCATTGCGACCGTAAATGGCCGCATGGCCTGGGAAGAGCTCCAGAAGCTGGCCAGCTACGCCGAGTCGAGCGGCCGCAAGACCAAGGATGTGGTGCAGTTGATCCTGACCGACGTCGAGATGCCGGAGATGGATGGCTACATCCTGACCAAGACCATCAAGTCCGACCCCAGATTTGCCGGGATACCGGTCGTCATGCATTCCTCGTTGTCATCCATGTCAAATCAGCAGCTCGGCAAATCGGTCGGAATAGACGAATACGTACCGAAGTTCGAGCCGCAACGCCTGGCCGAAACCCTGAGCCGCCTGGTGCTCGGCAAAGCGGCGCCGGCAGTCGTGTAGCGAGGGAACAAGGTCATGAACGCAACTGCCTTGAGTCAGCCCGCCAGCGCCACCCTGATGGAAAGCGTCGATGCCCGCACCAAGCTGGCCGGCTCGAACCGCATGGAGATCCTGCTGTTTTCCCTGGGCACGCATGAGACGTTTGGCATCAATGTCTTCAAAGTGCGGGAAGTCTGCAAGACGCCAACGATCACCAAGGCGCCCAACATGCCGGACGGTGTCGAGGGTCTGATCAGCTTGCGCGGCAACGTCATTCCGGTGCTTTCGCTCTCGAAGGTCATGCGGCTGTCGGATGCACCGAGCAGCCTTGGCGGTTCGATGATGGTGACCGAGTACAGCAAGCGGACGCTCGGCTTTCTGGTTCATGGTGTCGATCGCATCATTCGTGTCGATTGGAACAAGGTACGGGCACCGGAGGCGGTGGTCAGCAACGACCTTCATTCCTACATTACCGCGATCACGGAGTTGCCGGACGGCAAGTTGGTGTCGATCGTCGATGTCGAGCAGATCCTCGCCAATACTTTTGGCGACTCGATCATCGGCCAGATCGATAGCCTCGATGGGGCGGGCGAGTACAACGTGTTTTTTGTCGACGACTCGGCCGTGGCGCGCAAGAAGATTGCCGGGGTGTTGGACAAGCTGGGCGTTAAGCACAAGCATGCCCTGAATGGCCTTGAAGCCTGGACGCGGCTGTCGGGGATGGCGGCGCACTGCCAGCAACTGGGCCGCAGCCTGCGCGACGAAGTCAGCCTGATCCTGGTCGATGCAGAAATGCCGGAAATGGACGGCTACGTCCTGACCAAGAACGTAAAGTCGGATCCCCGTTTCCATGGCATCCCGGTCGTCATGCATTCCTCCCTGTCCTCGGAGGCCAACCGGGCCATGGGCAAGAGCGTCGGCGTCGATGCCTACGTCGCCAAGTTCGACGCCGAGATGCTGGCCGGAACGATCCGGCCCATGCTGCTACAAGCCACGCGAGATTGATTTCCGGAGAAAGTGATTGATGCCCCCAGATCCAAGCAAGATCAAGTTCCTCGTCGTCGATGATTTTTCAACGATGCGCCGCATCGTCCGCAACCTGCTCAAGGAACTCGGCTTTACCAATGTCGACGAGGCCGAGGACGGTGTCGTGGCCTTGCAGAAGCTCAAGGCGGGCGGCTTCGATTTTGTCGTCACGGACTGGAACATGCCCAACATGGATGGGCTGACCTTGCTGCAGTCGGTGCGCGCCGATGCGGCCCTGAAGCATCTGCCGGTGCTGATGATCACCGCCGAGGCCAAGAAGGAAAACATCATTGCCGCTGCACAGGCAGGTGCTTCCGGTTATATCGTCAAGCCATTCACGGCGGCGACCCTGAACGAGAAACTGACCAAGATTTTCGAGAAGATCGGAGTCTGAGCATGGTTAATCCGGTCAAATTTGATGAGGCGGGCGATTCCGGGGACTTGCAGGCGCTGTTCGACAGCATCGCCGCGGGTGGCAGCGTTCCGGAACCCGCCCCCATCGCGGCTCCCGACAACTCCGGCGATTCGGACGACTTGCAGGCGCTTTTCGACAGCGTGGCTGCCCAGGTGGGATCGGTCGCCGTCGAAAGCGGCGAGGCCACGGCGGATGTTGGCGCCGAGGAGGATGTGTTCAATCGTCTCGGCCACATGGCTCGCCAGTTGCACGAAAGCCTGCGCCAACTGGGTTACGACAAAGCCCTGGAGGCGAGTGCCAGACAAATTCCCGATGCCCGGCAGCGGCTCGCCTACATCGCCCAGATGACCGAACAGGCCGCATCCCGCGTGCTGAATGCCACGGATATCGCCAAGCCCTTGCAGGATGAATTGCTGGCCAGGTCCGAGTCCATGTCCAGCCGTTGGGACCGCATGTTTGCCAGCCAGTTGTCCGTCGACGAATTCAAGGCCCTGGCGGCCGATACGCGCACCTTCTTTCAGGAGGCGCCGGGCCGGATCAAGGCCACCAATAATCAGCTGACGGAAATCATGATGGCGCAGGATTTCCAGGACCTGACCGGCCAGGTCATCCGCAAGGTGGTCGATATGGTCCAAGGCCTCGAAACGCAGCTGCTGCAAGTCCTGATCGAGGCCATGCCCGCTGAGCGGAGGGTGGATGTGTCGCCCGGACTGATGAATGGCCCGGTGATCAGCACCGAAGGTCGACAGGACGTGGTTTCTTCCCAATCCCAGGTGGATGAATTGCTGGAGAGCCTTGGCTTCTAGGCATTGCAGGAGTATCGGACGATGAGCGACTTTCAGGGCATGGAAGATCTGCTGCAGGATTTCCTGGTCGAAGCCACCGATCTGCTCTCGGGCGTCGATAACAAGCTGGTCGACCTGGAGAAGAATCCCCACGACAAGGGACTGCTGAATGACATCTTCCGGGGTTTTCATACCATCAAGGGTGGTGCCGGTTTCCTCAACGCCACGGAACTGGTGACGCTTTGCCATTTGACCGAGAACCTGTTCGACAAGCTGCGCAATGGCGAGATGGCGATCAGCAACGAGGCAATGGACGTCATCATGGCGGCCACCGGCACAGTGCGCGACATGTTCGGCTCTCTCGAGCAAGGCGTACAGCCGCCGGCGGCTGACGTTGGGTTATTGGCGAATCTGCGCGCGGTCATTGCCGGGGAACTGGGTAGTGGCCGTGCCACCGCCGCGCAGGTGTCGGCGGTGAATCTGGCTGTACCAGCGCCGGCTACATCGACTACGCCTGTCGCCGGCCCCGACTGGGAACAGTTCTACCAGGCTGTCACGGCGACCCCGGCGAGTGAGGCCAAACCGGTGGTCCAGCAACCGCCAGCCGTGGCAGCCGTGCCTGTCGCCGTCAGCGGCGAATCTCCGGAGCAGATCATCCAGCACGCCGTTGGTCGCCGAGCCAGCGACAAGCCCGGCTACCAGGGTCCGGTCGGCGGCCGGCGCGACAACGAGAAGACTCGCGATACTGCCATTCGCGTCGATACCGCCCGACTCGATCAGGTGCTGAACCTGTCGGGTGAAATCGGCCTGACCAAGAACCGTCTGACCTCGTTGCGCTCGGACATTCTCAACGGCCGGTCCGATACCGAAACGCTGCACGCCCTCGATCAGGCGGTCAGCCAACTCGACCTGCTGGTGTCCGACCTGCAGAACGCGGTGATGAAGACCCGCATGCAGCCGATCGGCAGGCTGTTCCAGAAATATCCGCGCATCGCCCGCGATCTCGCGCGCAATCTGGGCAAGGATGTTGAACTGGTGCTGGCCGGTGAAGACACCGAGATCGACAAGACGATGATCGAGGACTTGTCGGACCCGATCATTCACCTGATCCGCAACGCGGTCGATCATGGCATTGAGCCGCCGGCGGAGCGCCTGGCGTGCGGCAAGCCGGAGAAGTCGGAGGTGCGTCTGGAAGCGCGTCAGGAAGGCGACCACATAGTGCTGGTCGTCGCCGACGACGGTCGTGGCATGAATGCGGAACGGCTGCGCGCCAAGGCGATCGAGAAGGGCCTCATTACCGACGAGGAGGCCAACACCATGGACGAGCGCCAGAGCTTCAGCCTGGTGTTCCTGCCGGGATTCTCGACCAAGGATGTGGCGTCCGACGTCTCCGGTCGCGGCGTCGGCATGGATGTGGTGAAGACCAATATCCAGAAGCTCAACGGCTCGATCGATATCCGCTCTTATCCTGGCAAAGGGACGACCTTCATCATCTCCCTGCCGTTGACGCTGGCGATCCTGCCTGTATTGCTGGTGCAGTTGGGCGACCAGCCCTTCGCCGTACCGCTGTCGATGGTACGCGAAATTCTGCCGGTGGGGATCGATGCCATCCAGGAAGTCGGCGGCCGGGCCACCATGGTCGTGCGCGGCGAGGTGATGCCGGTTTACCCACTTTCCTACCTGCTCGGCTGGAGCCCCGAGGGGGTACCGGAATATGGCGTACTGATGCAGGTGGCCGAAAGTGCCTTCATCCTGGCCATCGACGGCTTCATGGGTCGCGAGGATGCCGTGATCAAGTCGCTGGACGATTTCCGACCCAAGGGTGTGGCCGGGGTAACCACGCTGTCCAACGGCCAGATCGTCCTTATCCTCGAAATCAAGGAACTCCTCGCTGCGCTCGGCGATGGCCGTGGCGTGCCGCGTTCGTTGTTTCTCCCGGCCGCAGATATCGCTGCCTGAAAAGGCCGTCTAATCTACCTCTAATCCAATCATAGGCCTCCTCCATGCCGGCAATAATTGCCGCCATGGAGGAAGCCGGCATTGGCTGAAGAGAGCGATCTCGAACGAACGGAACCGGCGTCGGCAAGACGTCTGGAGAAGGCGCGCGCCGAGGGTCAGGTTCCGCAGTCGAGAGAGTTGATGGCGTTTCTGGTCATGGCCTCCGCGGTCGGCGGTTTCTGGGTCCTCGGTGACTGGCTGACGCACCACGCCAGCAGTCTTGTTCGTCATGGCCTGTCCTTCAACCGGGATGCCGCCTTCAATCCAGAGGCCATGACCACCGTCTTCGCCGAACTCTCCTGGGAGGCGCTGATTTTCACGGCACCACTGTTTCTGCTGACTATCGTGGCGGCGGTAGCGACGCCAGTCGCGCTCGGCGGCTGGTTGTTTTCGCCGCAGGCGTTGTCGCCAAAGTTCGGCCGCATGGACCCGCTCAAGGGCATCAAGCGGATGTTTTCCTGGCACAGCCTTGGCGAACTGGTGAAAGCGATCCTGAAGGCGATGCTGATCGGCGGCGTCATCTATTGGGTGGTGCGCAAACAGCAGGACCAGCTATTCGCGCTCGCCGTTCAGCCTCTCGATACGGCGCTGCCCGCTTTCGGGCACATGTTGATCTTCGCCGTCATCGCCCTGGTTGCCGGCCTGGCGGTGATCGCCGCCATCGACGTGCCTTTTCAGCTCTGGCGCTACTACGCCGGCCTGCGCATGACCAGGGAAGAACTCCGGCAGGAAATGAAGGAGCTGGAGGGCGACCCACAACTGAAGGCGCGCATCCGCAGCCAGCAGCGCGAGATGGCTCGCAAGCGCATGATGGCCGAGGTGCCGAAAGCGGACGTGGTGGTGACCAACCCGACGCACTTCGCGGTCGCTCTCAAGTACGACCGCGAACGCATGGGGGCGCCGCAGGTGGTGGCCAAGGGCATGAACCTGGTGGCCGACAAGATCCGCGATCTTGCCGCCGAGCATCGGGTGCCGGTTCTGGAGGCGCCGCCACTGGCACGTGCCCTCTATCGGCATGCCGATGTCGGCGACCAGATTCCGGCGGCTTTGTATACGGCGGTGGCCGAAGTTCTCGCCTATGTCTACCAGCTTGGCCAGTACATGGCGGCCGGCGGCGGCATGGCAGTACCACAGCCGCCCGTCGCCATCGCCGTGCCCGAAGGCATGGATCCGGGCGTGGTCACGGAGGCTGAAGCGTGAACGGCAGCCTGACCCTGACGACATTCCTGAACCGCGGCAACCTCAAGGCGCTGGTGGCGCCGGGACTGATCATTGTCATCCTGTCGATGATGGTGCTGCCGCTGCCGCCGTTCGCGCTCGATCTGTTCTTCACCTTCAACATCGCGCTGGCGGTCATGGTGCTGATGGTCGCAATGTATACCCAGAAGCCGCTGGACTTCTCGATATTCCCGACCGTGCTGCTGGTGACGACCCTGCTGCGGCTGTCGCTGAACGTGGCCTCGACGCGGATCGTTCTGCTCCAGGGGCATACCGGGCCGGATGCGGCCGGCAAAGTCATCGAGTCGTTCGGTCACTTCCTGGTCGGCGGCAACTACACGGTCGGCATCGTCGTCTTCATCATCCTGACGGTGATCAACTTCGTCGTCATCACCAAGGGTGCCGGTCGCATCGCCGAAGTGTCGGCGCGCTTTACCCTCGATGCCATGCCCGGCAAGCAGATGGCCATCGACGCCGACCTCAATGCCGGCTTGATCGGCGAGGACGAGGCAAGAAAGCGCCGCAAGGAAGTCGCCCAGGAGGCCGATTTCTATGGCGCCATGGACGGTGCTTCGAAGTTCGTGCGCGGTGACGCCGTGGCCGGCATTCTGATCCTGGTCATCAACATTCTCGGTGGTCTCATCGTCGGCATACTCCAGCACGACATGGAGGCCGCGCAGGCGGCGAAGAACTACACCCTGCTGACCATCGGCGACGGTCTGGTGGCGCAGATTCCGGCACTGATCATTTCCACCGCCGCCGGCCTGGTGGTGACGCGCGTCGGTGACGGCGAAGGCGACATCGGCCAGCAATTCATCGGCCAGGTCTTCGGTAATCCGTCCGTCATGGTGCTTACCGGCGGCATCCTCGGCGTTCTCGGCCTGATTCCCGGCATGCCGCATGTTGCTTTCCTGCTGCTGGCGGCGGCAATCGGCTCGCTCGCCTGGTGGGCGTTGCAGAAGCAACAGGCTGAGCAGCAACGGCAGGCGGAGGCGATGCCGACTGCGCCGGCGCCCCAGGAGTCACTTGAGGCGAGTTGGGACGACGTGGCGCCGCTGGATGTGTTGGGCCTGGAGGTCGGCTATCGTCTGATCCCTCTCGTGGACAGAGGCCAGGATGGCGAGTTGCTGAAGCGCATTCGCGGCCTGAGGAAAAAGTTCGCCAACGAGGTCGGTTTCCTGTCGGCGCCGGTACATATCCGCGACAACCTGGAACTCAAGCCGAATGCCTATCGTATCGCGCTCAAAGGCGTCGAGGCCGGCAGCGGCGAGGCTTATCCGGGCATGTACCTGGCCATCAATCCCGGTCGCGTCAGCGGCACGCTGCCGGGCAATCAGACCAAGGATCCGGCGTTCGGACTGCCGGCCGTCTGGATCGAAGCCGCGCTGCGCGATCAGGCCCATGTCATGGGTTACACCGTGGTCGATGCAGGCACGGTGGTCGCCACCCATCTGAATCATCTGATCCTCTCGCACGCCGCCGAATTGCTCGGCCGCCAGGAGACCCAGCAACTGCTCGATCACATCGCCAAGGACTCGCCCAAACTGGTCGAGGACCTGGTGCCCAAGCAGTTGCCCCTGGCGACTGTCCAGCGCGTGTTGCAGAACCTGCTCGAGGAAGGAGTCAGCATTCGCGACACGCGGACCATCATCGACGTCCTTGCCGAACATTCGGCGCGCACCCAGGACCCGCTGGAACTGACCAGCCAGGTACGCATTGCCCTTGGCCGCGCGATTGTCCAGCAGCTATATCCGGGCGGCGCCGACATGCAGGTGATGGCGCTCGAACCGGGTCTGGAGCGATTGCTTGGGCAGGCCATGCAAGGCGGTGGTGGCGACACTTCGGGCATCGAACCCGGCCTGGCGGATACGCTGTTGCGCGAGACCGTCAAGGCTGCCCAGCGGCAGGAGGAAATCGGCCTGCCGGCGGTGCTGCTGGTGCCAGGCCCGCTACGCTGGTTGCTGTCGCGCTTCCTGCGGCGCGCGTGGCCGGCCTTGAAGGTGCTGGCCAATGCTGAAATCCCGGAAACCAAGACGATCAAGGTAACGACCGTAATCGGAGCTAAGACATGACAGTAAAGCGCTTTGTCGCCCCCTCGGCGCGTGAGGCCCTGCGCCGCGTGAAGGAAGAGTTGGGGCCGGACGCCATCGTCGTCGCCAACAAGTCGGTGCCCGGCGGCGTCGAGATCACGGCCATGTCGGCGGATAGGCTCGATGCCTTGGCGGTCGAGGCGGCCCCCCGTCCTGCGGCCCAGCCGGCCAGCCGGCCAGCGCCGGTGGCGGCCCCGGCAGTGCCGACGGATGACGACGACTACACGGTCAGCCTGTCGGCCAAGGCGCATGCCCAGGCGCCATTCCGCGCCTGGCAGCCGCAGACGCTGGCCATGCCGGTAGCGGAAACGAAGCCGCGCCTGCGGCCGCTGCCTTCGAAGAGCGAAAGGGATGTGCCGTCGGCCGACCACGTCGCCGCAACGCTGCGCCATGCGGCGACTGAGGGTGGCGTACCGCCACGACTGACTTCCGATGATGCTCCGTCACTGCGGCCGCCGCCTGTCGCCGCCGAGCCCCAGGTTTCCCAGTTGATGGCGGAAATGCAGACCATCAAGGCCCTTCTGGAGAGGCAGCTGGCTGGTTTCGCCTGGGGCGAGATGTCGCGCCAGAATCCGGCGCAGGCAATGCTGCTGGCTGAATTGCTCGACGCCGGCTTTTCCAGTGCCCTGTCCCGGCGGCTGATCGACGAGCTGCCCGGCACCCTGGCTGCCGGCGATGGTCGCAAGTGGCTGGTGAGCGCCATCAATCGGCGCCTGCGCACTCTGAGCGGTGACAACGACATCATCGACCAGGGTGGCGTCTTCGCCCTTGTCGGACCTACCGGCGTCGGCAAAACGACGACGACGGCGAAACTGGCTGCCCGTTGCGTGGTGCGTTATGGTGCCGACAAGCTGGCGCTGCTGACGACCGACGGCTACCGGATCGGCGCCCACGAGCAGCTGCGCATCTACGGCCGCATTCTCGGTGTGCCCGTTCATGTCGTGCGCGACAGCGAGGATCTGCGCCGCACCCTGGTCGATCTGCGCGACAAGCACATGATTCTCATCGATACCGTGGGCATGAGCCAGCGCGACCGGATGGTTGCGGAGCAGGCGGCGATGCTGACCCGGGCGGGCGAGGTCAGGCGCCTGCTGCTGCTCAATGCCGGCAGCCGTGGCGATACGCTCGACGATGTCGTGCGCGCCTATGCCGGCGAGGATCTGGCCGGCTGCATTCTGACCAAGGTGGACGAGGCGGCTGCGCTCGGGCCCGCGCTGGATGCCATCGTTCGTCATGGCCTGCTGCTTGCCTACGTCGCCAACGGTCAGCGCGTGCCGGAAGACCTGCATCTGCCCAATCGCAACTACTTGCTGCACCGCGCCTTCAAACTGCCGCAGGAAGCGTCGCCGCACCGCCTGCACGAGGATGACGTCGGCCTGGTGATGGCGCCGTCCCGTACTGTGGCGCCGTCACCGCTGGGAGCGACCCTTGGCTGAGCGAAACCCCTGGGGCGGCGATCAGGCCGACGGGTTGCGGCGCTTGTTCGGCAGCCGGACGCCGCAGGTAGTGGCCTTCGCTTCCGGCCGCGATGCCTGCGGCCGCACTACCCTGGTGGTGCAGACTGCGGCGGCGCTGGCGGCGACTGGCCACGGCGTGGTGATCGTCGATGAAAACCCGGCGCCGGACAACGCCCTGGCCGCTTTCGGCCTAACCGCCCGCCATGATTTCTTCAACGTGGTGCGCGGCGAGCGCAGCCTGACGCAGGTGGCGTTGTCGGCAGCGCCCCTCGTGCGTGTCGTGCCGGCGGCGCGGGCGGCGCGCGAACTTGACCATCTGAGTGTGGCCGCACAGCAACGACTTGCCGCCGGCCTGCGGGCGATGCAGCAGGGCGCGAGCTTTGTCCTGATCGATTGCGCCAGTAGGCGTGGCGGTCATTTGTCGACCGTCGCCGCTTCGGCGCGTCATCTGGCGGTCGTGGTCGCGGCCCAAGGCGCGGCCATCACCCAAGCCTACGCTCTCATCAAGCGGATCGCCCAGGATCATGGCCGGGACAATTTCCAGATTGCCATCACGCGCGCTCGCACGGACGAAGAGGCGCGGGCGATCTATGGCAACATGCGCCGCGTCGCCAAGGAACACCTCGGCGTCCGTCTCGACTACCTGGGCGCCGCCGCGGTGCCGGTGACGGACAACCTGGCTGACGCGCTGGTCCAGTGTTTGCCGCCGGCGCTGGACGCCGGCGACGCCGAAGGCTTTGCACCGATGCCGCAGGCGGCCCCACAGCGGTCGGGCCTGCTGGATTCGGTGCTATAGTTGGCCGCAATTTCAGGCTGCCGATTTCGCCCATGTATACCGCCCAGGGCGCGCCCGACAAGGAACAACTTGTTCACCAGTACGCCCAACTGGTCAAGCGCCTCGCCTTCCAGTTGTTGGCCAAGCTGCCCGCCAGCGTTCAAGCCGAGGATCTGATCCAGAACGGCATGATCGGCCTGCTGGATGCGATCGGCCGTTTCGAGGAGGGCTTGGGGGCGCAATTCGAGACTTATGCCGTCCAGCGCATCCGCGGCGCGATGCTGGACGGACTGCGCGAAAACGACTGGGTGCCGCGTGGCGTCCGGCGGGACATGCGTCGCGTCGAGGAGGCGATCCACCGTCTTGAGCACGAACACGGCCGCCCGCCCAGCGAAGGAGAGTTGGCCGAGTCACTGGATATGTCCCTGACGGATTACCAGAAGCTGTTGCACGAAGCGCGCGGCCACCAGCTGGTCTACCTCGAGGATCTGTCCGGCGACCAGGAGGAGGGCTATCTCGAACGCAATGTCGCTGCGCCGACACTCGATCCGATGGCACTGCTGGAGGATCAGGACATGCGGCAGGCACTGGTGCGGGGCATCGATGCGCTGCCAGAGCGGGAGAAGCTGCTCATGTCCCTGTATTACGACGATGACATGAACTTGAAAGAGATCGGCGAAGTGCTGGGCGTGACCGAATCGCGGGTCTGCCAGCTGCACAGCCAGGCGATTGCCCGTCTGCGTGCGGCCACCCAGGTGGGCGAAGCAGCGCCCGTGGCCAAGCGCCGCGGCCGCCCGCCGAAAAAGGCCCGTCCGGAGGGCTGAAAGGGCATGGACAAAATCAGCGTGGTCGGCTTGCTGCTCGGTTTCCTGGCCATCGTGGTCGGCCAGGTGATGGAGGGTGGGCATGTCGGCTCGCTGGTGCAGCCGACCGCGTTTCTGATCGTCATCGGCGGCACGCTCGGTGCCGTCATGTTGCAGAGTCCATTGCCGACATTCCTGCTCGGTGCACGCATGGCACGCTGGGTGATCTTTCCACCGCGCATTGTTCCGGCCGAGCTGATCGCCCAGATCGTGGCCTGGAGCCATGTTGCCCGTAAGGAAGGGCTGTTGGCGCTGGAAGCACAGATCGTCAATCTGGAGGATCCTTTCGCCCGCCGCGGTCTTCAGTTACTGGTGGATGGCGCCGAGCCGGATGGTCTGCGGGAGGTGCTGGAGGTGGAGATTGGCGCCTATGAGAAGCAGATGAAGCTGGCGTCGAAGATCTGGGAATCGGCAGGCGGATATTCGCCGACCATCGGTATTCTCGGCGCCGTCATGGGGCTGATTCATGTCATGGAAAACCTTTCCGATCCCGCCAAGCTGGGCAGCGGCATTGCGGTTGCGTTCGTCGCGACGATTTACGGTGTCGGAGCGGCGAACCTGATTTTCCTGCCGATTGCCAAGAAGCTGATGGCGAGCATTCAGCAGTTGGTGGCCGTGCGCGAGATGTATGTGGATGGCTTGGTGGGCATTGCCAATGGCGACAATCCACGCATCATCGAGACCCGGCTGCAGGGTTATTTCGTCTGACCATGGGCCGGCGCAGCCAGGGCGAGGAAGAACACGAGAACCACGAGCGCTGGCTCGTTTCCTATGCCGACTTCATCACCCTGCTGTTTGCCTTCTTCGTCGTGATGTATGCGATTTCCCAAGTCAACGAGGGCAAGTACCGCGTGCTGTCGGATACCCTGTCGTCGGCCTTCCGGCACATCCCCGGCAGCACTTCCGGTGCCCAGGTGGCCATCAATCCCAACGCGCCGATGCCGATGGCGATTCCTATCCGCAAACCCAATCTCGGCATCAAGACCGACGACAACCAGCGCCTCAAAAAGGAAAAGATGCGCAACATGGCCAAGGAGATCAACGATGCGCTGGCGCCGCTGGTCAAGCAAGGGCAGGTGCGCATCACCGAGGGAGCATTGGGCATCACGGTGGATATCAACGCCAGCGTGCTTTTCGCGCCAGGTGACGCGCGGCTGGACATCGGCGCCATACAGGCGCTGACCGCGGTCGCCCGCATCATGGCGCCGACGGATTTCCCTGTCACGGTCGAAGGGCATACCGACAATACGCCGATCAATACCGCCATGTTTCCGTCCAACTGGGAGCTGTCCGGCATGCGCGCATCCAGCGTCGTGCGCCTGTTCATCGACCAGGGCGTCGATCCCCGCCGCCTGACGGCCACGGGTTATGCCGACCAGCGGCCGGTCGATGACAATGCCATGCCGGAGGGTCGCAGCCGCAACCGCCGGGTGGCAATCACGATCGAATCAAGGACCCCGGATAATCCGGTGGAAGTGAAGATGCCCTAGCGCGGATCGGCGTCAGGCCGAGCCGAGGGAGCGGCCGCCGCCGCCGGTTCGTGGCTGGCCGTCCGGGCCGTAGGTCACGGCTTTATCCACGGCGGCCATCAAGACATTGAGTGCCTGTTGATTGTGTTGGAGCTGAAGGGCGATCAGCCTGCCGCTGGTTTCGTTCAGCGCGCGAGCCTCGGCGGCCAGTTCCAACAGTTGCTGCCAGTCATTCCGGCTTGCAGTTCCCGCCGGCGAGTCGACCCAGGCGTCCATGCCCGAGCGGTTGGATGGCAGTTTCCGGTGGGCCAGTTCGCGTTCGCGGGCACTGGCCAGGACTCCAAGTTCCGTGGCGATTGCGGATTTTTCTTGGGCCAATGCGCCCAGTTGTTCTACTGCGCCCTCGGCAAGCAGTGCCTGTTCGCGATGCAATAGAGCCACGAAAGAACGGAGCAAGCCAAGTTCTTGCGCGAGCAGATCGGCAAGCGTTGCCGATCCCGGCGAACTGGACACGGCCGTCGTCAGCTCTGCTTGGCCAGCATCTGGCGGACGTTTTCAAGCAACCCGTCGGCAATTCGTTCGGGGTTGATCTGGAAACGGCCTTCGGTGATGGCCTGCTTGATCTCGGCGACGCGGGCGGCATCGACAACCGGCCCTTCGGCCGAGACGGCGGCTTGCTGAAGGCTCGCCGACAGCGAGGACAATGCCACCTTCTCACCCGACGGAGCGGCCGATGGTTGAGAGGTGGATGCGGCGGCCTTGGAACGTCCGCTGGCCTGGGTGGTTCCGACCGAAGTGATGGTGCTGTTGATCTTCACGCTGCTTCCTTTCCGCACTGGGCGACTGCATCTCTTAACGGCAACCACCGAAGAAACTTGAACAATCTCTTAATATATTGATTCTAC
>Ga0187786_10000207_pt1 | contig 18907 bp, 20 predicted proteins | sample 0815_BV2_10_20_M_FD_132449 | JGI IMG/M metagenome (GOLD analysis project Ga0187786, IMG submission 132449) | Tropical peat soil microbial communities from peatlands in Department of Meta, Colombia - 0815_BV2_10_20_MG | ecosystem: Environmental > Terrestrial > Soil > Wetlands > Peat | place...
CGGCGACAGGATTTGTCTCGGCAGCAGCTGCTTTCCTGATTGCCCGCAGTACGTCCGGGGGAAGGTGAGTGGCAGCCTCGCGGTATGCCTGGAACGTGGCATCGGCAAGTGCGGCGAGGAGAGGATCGGTTGCCGGCTTTTTCATGCATCTATACTGATGGCCGGAGGTAATAAAGAATTGGAGGCTGCCGTGCCTGGATACCATGACGAGTCCGGAGTGCAACAAGTATCCTCAGGAGAAACTTCTTTTCATCTCGGCCTGCAGCACTTTCACGGCTGCACAGACGCGGTCCCGGTACACTCTCACAACATTCTTCGCAAACACGGCACGCTGCGGAATGATCCGGCAGAGTATCCGGAAAAGAATGAGGAGCCCGATGATCGCGAATCCTTCGGCAAAGATGTTATGGGCCCAGAAGAAATTTGCATCACCAGCGGGAGCAATGCCGGGATCGGGGAAGCGGGCAAACCACCGGCCGGAGACCGCGATGAAGACCGCTGACACCCGGAGCAGGTTGAGGACCCAGATGACAGGTACAATAAGGAGGAACGCTGAGACTGCCTGTCGGGCGGAAAGATCCCTGTTGCCAAAGGCAACGCCCGCGAGGATGGCGATTGCCGAAAGGCCGGTACACGGGAGGATGATCTGGTTGTAGAACCCGTTCTCGCCGATGACATCCCATGCGAAGAGCTGCGGATGATGACCGAGCGAGGTAATGACGACAAAAGCCTGGTTCACGACCATTGCGACGACCAGGTCGTGGAGGAAGGGCACAAGGGAGAAGGGGACCCAGATGACCGTGGCAAGAGCCGCTGTCCGCGAAAGCTGGAGGACAACCGCATCGTTCCTGATAATGCGTTCTGCGGTAATCACGAAGAAGGGCACAGAAAACAGGGTAAGGACAGGGTACAGGAGATTGCCTTCCGAAAGGAGCGCTGGTAATTCCGAGAAGAGGTTGAGGACAACGCATCCCCAGCCGGCGACCGCCGCCACCTTTCCCTGCTTGCCGGCCAGGAGAAAGATGGCGAACGAGATGAATGCGGCAAGGGCCAGGAGGTCGCTCATGATTCAGTTGAGGTGATGGTACAACGTCGCTGCTGGTTCTTTTATTTTTATGGGATTGCCACAAATGAGGACGGTGTTTATTACACCGGAGATGATACCCCCCGCCAAACAATTCAATTTCAGCTAAATCTAAACACCAATTCAGCCTGAAATCTGACGGAGGGCCTTGTTTTGTTCAGCCGTCTCCCGCCCGGCCGGGTTCAACAGGAGATTATGCAGCCGGCTGGTAGGTGAGCAGGACCTTCCCGCTCTTCTTGAAAACCTTCGTGCCGGTAAGTTTCATGTTCATCCTCTTCACATCGTTGAACAGGTATTTGCCGGTACCCAGGACTACCGGGACGACCATAAGCTGGTATTCGTCGATGAGACCAAGGTTCGAGAGCTGCTGAACAATCGTACCGCTCCCCAGGATCGTCATCTCTCCCAGCCCCTCCTTCTTCAGGGAAATAATCGTTTGCGGCGTGAGCTCGTTAATCACCCGGACATTTTTCCAGACAGGGCCGTCTTTCTCTGCCTTCATGGTCTTTGAAAAGACAATTTTAAGCGAGCTGTTCATCACCCCCGCCATCAGTGGATCGCTTTTGACCGCCACGGGGGTTGGCCAGAACCCTTTCATCACCTCGTAGGTCGTGCGCCCGAAAAGCAGAGTAACGGGTGTCTTCCCGATTTGGGCCGTAAAAGCCTGTTCCTCCTCATCCGGCTGCCCTTTGAACCAGTCAATCTCACCGTGCGGACCGGCAAAATACCCGTCCACCGAGACGATTGTGAAAGCCTGAAGTTTACTCATGAAAGTCCTCACGTATACGCTAACTCAACTGATTGAAGATAATTCTTGGGATAGATCCACAGGTCTGAAAAAGGCCAGTTAATTACTTTATTTTCCTGCTCAACAATTCCCGGCCTCACTTTCACCCTCACACGCACGGCCTTATCCATCTCAGCGGAAAACGTTTACGTAACGAAATGATACTCCGCGAACACCGCCGGTATGCCAACACGCCTGAAGAGAAGGAGCGCCTCGCACGGGATGCCTGCCCTGTCTGCGGCCGCGAACGGCCTGCATTCCCACCCGGCACCGATACCATCTGTTGCAGCCCTTCGTGCAGCTCGGTATACTGGCGGGAGGAGCGCCCCACCGTCAGTGAGATGAGGGGACTTCTCCTCCTGGAACAGGAAGGGAAATGTGCCCGGTGCCATAAGGAGATCCCACGTTCCCGTCAAGCGGAGGGGAGGCCCCACTCCAATTCGTGTATTCTCGATCATATCCGGCCGATTGCGATGGGCGGGGACCAGTGGGCAACAGATAATCTCCAGGTTCTCTGCGCCAGGTGCAACAGGATCAAGACCTCTCGGGATATAGGAGCGATCGCGAGATGGAAGCGGTACGAGCTGAGAGGGATGGGAAGAGTGGAGGAGGGGAGGTGGCTGGTGGGACTCGAGAGCGAAGGAGATTTGCCAGATACCCCGAATTCTGATGAGATCTCTTCTGATTTTGAGAATTATATCTGAAATCACATAAACAGGTTTTTTTTCGATTCAAAACCGTACAAGTATTTCTTCCACAAAACCCCAAATCAGCATGGGTTCATGCGGCGGCTTCATTATCTCGACAACCTGCGGTGGATCAGCATCCTCGCACTCTTTCCATTCCACGCAGCATTCGTTTTTTCCGCAGGGTGGTACGGTTATTATGTTCTTTCTGCACACCCGTCCTCAATCGCGTACCTGTTCACGGTTTCTGTCGAGCCGTGGATCATGCCGCTGCTCTTTTGTATTGCCGGTATGAGTACGAAATTTGCGCTGATGAAGCGGACGCCGCTTGCGTATCTGAAAGAACGCTTTTCAAAGCTCCTCGTGCCGTTCCTTACCGGACTGGTCGTCGTCTGTCCTGTTATCGCATTCTATGCCATGAAATTCCACACGGGGTACACGGGGACCTTTGCCGGGGCATTTATACACTTCTTCACTTCTGTTCTCGCAGGGAACCCGAACGGGCTCAACGGTGATTTCAGCACCGACCACCTCTGGTTTATCCTGGCCCTGTTCATCATCTCGGTGGTGACCCTTGCTGCGATCCTGCTTGGAAGGTGGCGGGCAGTCCCTGCGCTCAATCCTGAGAAGATCGGTCTTCCTATCCTCGGAGTATTGTTCATCCCGCTCTGGCTCCTGAATTTTATCGGCATCTACGAGACCGGGTATTCCCTCGTGTCGTATCTCGCCCTGTTCCTGATCGGGTACTCCCTGATAGCCCTCGACGAGGTCCAGGGACGGCTGGAACAATACTGGGCAATCCTTCTGGCATTGTGGATCCTCCTGACCACCAGCGTGATGGTGATTGGCGGCCTGATCCTCGGCCATTCCGAAGTATTCTGGGGGTTTTCGCCATTCTACGTCCTGACCGGGTGGACCGGCGTCCTGGCACTCATCGGCGCAGGCAGGCACCTGCTTGATGTGACCAATCCCTACATAGCCTATCTGGGTGCGGCATCCTATCCGGTATATATTCTCCACCAGGCAGTACTCGTTGCTATTGCGTACTACACGGTGAAGCTCTCAATACCGGCCGCACTGCAGTTCGCAGTAATCGTCACCTTCAGCATCGTACTGACATTCGCGTGCTATGAGGTTCTCCGGAGAATGCCGGGGATACGGGTACTGTTCGGAGTAAAAAACCGGTTCTAAAAAAAAATTGAAAAAAAATTACTTTTTGCCGCCCTTGGCCGGGGCTGCGCCTTTCTTTTCTTCTGTCTTTGCGGGTGCTGCTTCCTTACCGCCCTTTGCTGGTGCAGCTCCCTTTGCCGCTTCCTTGCCGCCCTTGGCCGGGGCTGCTCCCTTTGCGGGTTCTGCCGCGGCTTCTTCTGTGACCACCGGCGCTGCAACGACCTTCTCACCGACCAGCTTCGGTGCCGCGACGATCCTGCCGCTGACCTTGATCGTGCTGAACTTCAGGTGCGAGGGCGTCGGGAGCTTGTGGCCGGCATGGCGGAGTGCATCCTTGATCTTCTCAAGATACTGGGGTGTTGAGTAGACGGTCATGAGCTTCTGGCCTGCCTCGACACGGGCGGCAGTGCCAACCGCCTTTCCGAAAGCCAGGCGCATGCCTTCCGAGACACGGTCTGCACCGGCGCCTGTCGCCTGCTTGTTCTCACGGAGAACGTGGTGAGGGAAGACCCGCACCTTGAAATGGAAGTTGGACCTGCCGACATCCTTCATCAGCCTGCGGTTGGCAGTGATGCGGGCAGCTTCAAGGGAACTGTGCCGGATCTGGCATGCCTCTTCGACGACAAGGTCAATTTCTGTCGGGAATTCCTGTGAGAGGTTACCCATCTCGAACTGCACTATCTTACTGCCGGGAACACCACCCATGTATTCGCGCCGTGTATAGGCTTTCTTGGAGATATTCCTGTACATCTTTGCCGGTTTTCTGACCATCGCGTTCTACTCCTGTGAAATTATGTTAAAAGCGGGCAGAATCGCCGGGAAACACCCGGGCTGACATGCTGGTACGCTTCACAAACTGCTTTTATAAAATGGAGATGCGCCGTATTAAACCTTACTGGATTGAACAGTGCCGGTTTATCTGGTCCAGGACATCCCGGCGAACCTGTGCAAAATTCACGCTGGTCCGATCCCTGGGGCGCGGCAGGTCTACCGGAAAGATCCTGCATATCCTTCCGGGGCGGGGGGTCAGGACGATGATCCGGTCTGCCATGAAGACCGCCTCGTCCACGCTGTGGGTGATGAAGACGATCGTCTTCCTTGTCTTCTCCCAGATCTGGAGGAGTTCCTGCTGGAGCGCGTTCCGGGTCTGGGCATCAAGGGCACCGAACGGCTCGTCCATCAGGAGCAGGACCGGGTCAAGCGCAAGCGCCCGTGTCACTGCCACCCGCTGGCGCATCCCTCCGGAGAGTTCCGAAGGGTAGCTGTTCCTGAACTGGGAGAGGTTCACCATTTGCAGGTAGTGATCGGCGATCCGGTAGCGCTCCTCTTTTTTCATCCCTTTCATCTCGAGCCCGAAGGCAATGTTGTCAATCACTGTTCGCCAGGGGAAAAGGGAATATTCCTGGAAGACAAAACCTACTTTCGGGTTCGTACCATATATCCTTTCGCCGTCGAGAATGATCTCTCCACTCTGTGCTTCGTCAAGGCCAGCAATAAGGCGGAGGAGCGTTGTCTTTCCGCAGCCGGATGACCCGAGGATGCAGACAAACTCCTTGTCCTTAACGTCGAAGTTGAGATCGTCAAGCACGGTGAGTACGGAGCCGTCTTCCCGAAGGAATGACTGGCTCAGGTTGCGAATCTGCAGGTCTCCCATTCAGGCCACCTCGCCGATCTGCCATTTCAGGAAGTAGCGATCGATATAATACCGGAAAGCCATGTCTATGGCGAGGCCTATCAGGCCTAACAGGATCATGTACACGACTACCGCATCCATACGGTGCAGGTTATAGTAAAACCAGAGATTTTTGCCGAGACCATAGTCAGAAACACCAAAAAGTTCAGCAGCGACAAGGCACATCCAGCCAACCCCGGTGGCGATGCGGATGCCGGAGACTACGGAAGGAAGCGCAGCCGGGAACGCAATGTACCGGATAAGGTCAAGATTCTTCGTGCAGCCCAGCATCCTGCCGGCTTCGACAAAGATGCGGGGCACACTCCGAAAACCGGTGTACGTATTGATCAGGATGGGAAATGCTGCCCCCATGAAGATGACAAAACCGGCAGAGACGGTCGTAAACCCGAACCAGATGATCGCAAACGGGATCCAGGCAAGCGGGGGAATCGGGCGCAGGATTTCGATGATCGGGTTAACGAAGGCATCGAACTTGCGGTTCCAGCCCATCGCTATGCCGATGGGGATTCCGATTAGAAGGGCAGCGCCGAGCCCCACGGCAAAATGGGCCAGGCTTACCTCAAAGTCGAGGATGAGGATCCCCTTCTGCAGGAGTTCGAAGAAGGCAGATATTACATCCACCGGACCGGGAAGGAGGAAACTATTCCTGACAACGAGAACAGCATAGCTCTCCCAGAGGATGAGTGCAAGAACGATGCCAAAAACTCCAAGCCACCTGTCCTTGGTATGCTGCACCCGGTTGACCATGCCTGTCCTCTGGTTTCGTTCGTCCCTCAACGGGCCGTGCGGAAGGGTATCCGCTGATCGGATAATCGTTCCTGGAACTCGTGATTAGTACACTACGTGACGTAAAGGCAAAAAAAAGCGTTGGTTCTTCCTCTTGCTCAGCTCTTCTGGTAGAAGCTGAGATCGAAGAGGTCTGCCTGGGTCAGGGGCTTCTTGATGTAGCCAAGGTTGTATTGGATCTTCGCGTAGTCAAGGACAGGACCGACAATGACATTCGGGTCTGATGCCCAGTTGCCGTCCCATTCCTTCAGCGATGCCTGGACATCCGCAAGATTCGCACCGGTCTTGTTAGCAAAGATAGCTGCAGCCTCGTCAAGGTGTGCCTCGTTGTAAGCGACCGCCTTGTCATTGGTTTTTACGATCTGACGAACAATCTCCGGGTGTTCGCGGATGAGCTTGCCGCTCACGACAAGCACGCAACAGGTGTGGTTGGGGTACATCTCACCGGAGTGGACAATGATCTTGCCCGCTCCCTGGTCAACGATGACGCTCGGGGAGGGAGTCGGGAGGAAGGCTGCGTCGATCTTACCGGCAGTGATTGCAGTGACCGCGTCACCGGGGTTCATGCCCTTGATGGTGACATCCTTGTCTGGGGTGATATTGTTCTGCTGGAGCCAGTTCCTGAGAATGGTATCCTGGATGGTGCCGGGCGGGAACGTCCCGATGGTCAACCCTTTGAGACTCTGGGGGCCGGTATAATTGAGGCCGTTCCGGAGGACAAGGTCGGAACCCTGGGTGTTGACACCGGCGACAATCTTTGCATCGAGCCCGGTGGCAACAGCACTCAGGACGGGAGCCGAACCGACATATGCGACATCGATATCTCCAGCGAGCATGGCCTGCATCTCTGGGGCACCGGTCGGGAAGACCTTGTCAGTGACGTTCTGGACACCGAAAGGAGCCAGGTCCTGCTGCCACCACCCCTTGTTCATGGCGGTGATCTCTGCCATCTGGTGGGTACTCGGCTGGTAACCGATCCTGAGTTCCGTAAGGGGAGCGACGGTTGTTGCCGGTTTGACCGTGCCCGACGATTGGGTACAGCCAGCAGTAAGCAGTAAGAACGTAATGGCAAGGGATGCCAGTACCATAATCTTCATAGACTTCATACGGAGATGTTATTCTGTCACTCATTTAAAAGTGCACTATAGGGATATTTTTTCTCTTTTTTTGGGGTACTTAAGAAAAAATTTTCTATTTTTGTACAGATTTTTTCTCGTATATGTCCACTAATCAAAAAGGTAGCGGGAATATTTTGTGACAATAAGGAAAAAAATATTTATGAATTAACCTCTTTGTATCTTTTATATGGCACAAGTGGACCCGATTGACCGGATCATGCGCGCTGCGCTCGCCTCGGATGAGGAGTTTGTTGCAACCCTCAATGACCTCCTGCGCCATGATTTGCGGATCAGCATCAGGGAGCTCTCCGATCAGAGCGGGATCGCCCAAAGCTCGCTCTACAAGATCATGCACGGCCAGCGATCCCCGAACCTCTCAACGCTGCGCGCAATCGTCAGAGCGCTCAGGCAGCTTTACCACGTGGGCGACGAAGCGTTCATCGGGCTGATCGCTGCACGTTCAGTCCTGGAAAGCGTGGAAGAGAGGGTAACCGATATCGAAGGGCATCGCATGCGGGTGCGGGAGTACCCGGTACATACCATGGAAGACGCAATCGTGGCCGCCGTACGGGCAGAGCGCGAAGGGGCGATCGGTATCGTCTGTGCCCCGATCGTTTCCAGCGTCATAGAACAGCTTGTCCGGGTACCGGTAGCAACGATCATCCCGAAGGAATCGGTACAGGCAGCCATCGAACTTGCTGCAAAAAAGGCGTGGATTTAATCAGTCCGCCGACCAAGAAGAAGAGTACGTGATAAAGGGTGAACCGATGCGAACCGATGTAGTGAGGCTGGGGCGTCTTTCCGGGGAGAGGACCGGCGAGATGATGCACTTTCTCTCATCCATGCATGCAGACCGTTGCATTGCTGATGCAGACGTACTCGTTGATATCGCTCATGTCCTGATGCTGGACAAGCAGAAGATCATCGACCGCACAATAACAAAACAGCTTATCCCGGCACTGCTCGCCCTGTACGATGATGGGGTTCCCGATGAAGCTTTCGACGAACGCTTCGAGGACGTCCATGCAGGCATCGAGTCCCTCCTGATCGAGACCGTCGGGCCTGAGGTCGGCGGGCGCATGCATATGGGACGTTCGCGGAACGATGAGGTCGCTACCTGCATCAGGATCAGGCTCCGGGAAGAGATTCTCAAACAGATGAGCGCTCTCATCAGGGTCCGGGAAGTACTCACAGCCCTGGCCGAAGAACACCGGGAGACCGTCATGCCGGGATTCACCCACTTCCAGCATGCCCAGCCGACAACCCTCGCCCACCACCTCCTGGCTTACGAACAGGCTTTCTCCCGGGATTTTGAACGGCTGAAGGAAGCCTATATGAGGGTGAACCAGTCACCTCTCGGGGCAGCCGCGTTTGCTTCGACCGGTTACCCGATTAATCGCGCGTATACGGCAACCCTCCTTGGGTTTGACGGTCTTGTCACGAACACGATGGATGCTGTGGCAACCAGGGACTTTGCCCTCGAGACCCTTGCCGATATCTCGATCATGATGGCGACCGTGAGCCGGCTTTGTGAAGAGCTGATCATCTGGAGCACCTCCTTTGTACGATTTGTCAGTCTCGACGATGCATTCTGTTCTACCTCTTCGATTATGCCCCAGAAGAAGAACCCGGACACCGCGGAGATCATGCGGGCAAGGTGCGGGTCGGTCTTCGGGTCATTCGCCGGAGCGCTGGTAACGGTGAAGGGACTTCCCATGAGCTACAATCGCGACCTCCAGGAGCTTACGCCGAACATCTGGCGGGGGATGCAGAACGCAAAAGCCAGCCTCCGGCTTCTCATCGACATGCTCTCGAGCGCGTCGTTCGACGTGGCAAGGATGAAGGAGGAGGCCGGGAAAGGATTTTCGACTGCAACAGAACTGGCTGATACTCTTGTCCGTTCTTATGGCATTCCTTTCAGAACCGCCCACAATATCGTTGGCAGGGCGGTCCAGAAAGGCAGCCTGACGCTCCCGGTCCTCGAAGCAGCTGCGGCTGAGGTCGGGGCCGGTATCTCACTGAAGAAGAAAGGGCTCACACAAAAAAAGATCGACGAAGTCCTTGATGTGAATTACTCCATTTCCCTCCGGAAAATTCCCGGTGGCCCGGCACCTTCAGCGACGAGAACTGCGATTAAGGATCGCAGGAAGCAGCTCGATGCCGACTCGGCCCTGATGGAGAAGCATCAGGTTAACCTTGCGAAAGCAAAAGAGGATCTGATCGCTGCCGCACGGAGGCTGGTACCATAACGCGGCAGCTGCAATCCGGCGATCTGGTCCGCTGCAACTACGCCGGCACAATCAGGAACGGCATCTACATCACCGTGCGTGACGGGATGGCAGTCGTAAAACTCACCTCGGGCTACAACATCGGGGTCTCTCCCTCGGCAATCGAATTTGTGGAGGAGCAACCTGCTGCTGGGCCAAAACATCCGGATGTGTCCCGGAACACTGCCCTGCCGGAGCTTGCCATTGTTTCAACCGGAGGAACCATCGCGAGCCGGATCGACTACCGGACCGGATCGGTCACCAGCCAGTTTGACGCCGCGGATATCCTTACCGCGATCCCGGAACTCAAGGAGATCGCAAACTACCGGGCCCGGTCGGTGGCAACAATCCTCTCCGAGAATATGACACCAGCCATCTGGCAGGAGCTCGCCCGGGCAATTTACACTGAGATACAGGATGGGGTCAGGGGGGTCATCGTCACACATGGCACGGACACCATGGCCTACAGTGCTGCTGCAATCAGCTTCATGATCGACACACCGGTACCGATCGTATTCGTCGGTTCCCAGCGATCGGCAGACCGCCCATCGAGCGACAATGCGATGAATGCGATCTGTGCTGCCGCCGCGGCAACAAGCGACCTGGGGGAGGTGGTAATCGTGATGCACGAGACCACCAGCGACGATACCTGCTCGATCCACCGCGGTACACGGGTGCGGAAGATGCACACATCACGGCGCGATGCCTTCCGCAGCCTTGGATTGCCCCCGTTAGGTCGTGTTGAGTACCCCTCGGGGAATGTCCATCTGGGAAAGGATGCCGTATTACGTGGGACCCGAACACCTGCACTCCATGACAGGCTGGAGCCTCACTGCGCTCTTTTACAGTTCTATCCAGGAATGGCACCCGACCTGGTCTCCTGTTATGACGGTTATAAAGGCCTTGTCATCGCCGGAACCGGCCTTGGGCACGTGAGCACAGCCCTTATTCCCGGGCTGAAGGAGCTGGTCGATGCCGGTACCATGGTCGTTATGACCTCGCAGTGCATGCATGGAAGAGTCTGCGATCGTGTCTATGATACCGGCCGCGACCTGCTGAATGCCGGCGTCATCGAAGGCGGTGACATGCTTGCCGAAGCAGCTCTCGTCAAAATGATGTGGGTACTCGCAAATGAAACGGACCGGAATACGGCCGAAGTCCTGATGCAGAAAGATCTCAAAGGAGAGTTGTCACGGAGGAGCCTTAATGGAATATGAGAAGATCGGTCTCGTAGCCGGTATCGAGATCCACCAGCAGCTGGAAACGGAGGAGAAACTCTTCTGCCACTGCCCGACCCTGCTCCGTGAGATTTCCGACCATAACGGTGAGTTCTTCCGGTACCTTCGTGCTACCGTCAGCGAGATGGGCGAGATCGACCGCGCTGCTCAGGAAGAGATGAAACATGATCGGAAATTCCTGTACTACACCTATGACACGACATGCCTGGTGGAGAACGATGAGGAACCTCCTGCCCCGGTCAATGACGAGGCTCTCTCGGTCTGCCTGACGATTGCAAAAATGTTCCAGATGAAACCCGTTCCCCAGGTGCATATCATGCGTAAGCTCGTGATCGACGGTTCGAACACGAGCGGTTTCCAGCGGACCGGGCTGATTGCCCTGAACGGTGTCCTGCCCGGAGGGGGACTGATCGAGACGATTTGTCTCGAAGAGGAGGCTGCCCAGCGGGTGAAGGACGAGGTCTTCAGCCTGGACCGGCTCGGCATCCCGCTGGTGGAGATCACCACCTCCCCGTGCATGCACACTCCGGAAGAGGTGCAGAAGGTTGCCGAATATATCGGCATGGTATTGCGGTCGACAGGCAAGGTCAAACGGGGTATCGGGACGATCCGCCAGGATGTCAATATCTCGATCGCCGAAGGCGCCCGTGTTGAGATCAAAGGGGTGCAGGAGCTCGACCTGATCGCCGAGGTTGTGCGGCGGGAGGTGCAGCGCCAGCGGAACCTGCTCGCAATCCGGGATGAACTGAAACAACGTGGAGCTTCCGTGGAATCACAACCAGGGGTCGATGTAACAGATCTTTTAAGGAACACAAAATCAACCGTCCTAAAAAAAGCAAAAAAGATCCATGCACTCACCCTGAAAGGATTTGCCGGCCTGGTGGGACGCGAGATCCAGCCGGATCGCAGGCTCGGAAGCGAGTTCTCGGACTATGCAAAGAAGTGTGGTGTCGGAGGGATCTTCCACACCGACGAGCTTCCTGCGTATGGGGTCACCGGAGAAGAAGTATCCCGGCTCCGCTCGCAGGTGCATGCCGGGGAAAAGGATTGTGTCGTCCTCGTTGCCGGTGCGAGCGGGAAACAGGCCGCGTGTGCGATCAGCCAGGTGATCACCAGGGCAGGGATAGCCATCTCAGATCACCCTGTCCCTGAAGAGACCCGGAAGATGCTCGAGAGCGGGAGCACCGCGTATATGCGCCCGCTGCCAGGCGCGGCAAGGATGTACCCTGAAACAGATGTGCTGCCGGTCTTCATCGATGAGGAGCGATGGAATGCGGTCGTTGTCCCGGAACTGCTGACAGAAAAAGCCGAACGGTTTGCAAAGGCTTACGGTATCGAGAAAAACTACGCGCTCCAGCTCGCGGCATCGGAAAAACTTCCGCTTTTCGACCGGGCCGTCAGTGAGGGAATCAAACCGAAGCTTGCTGCTTTCACGATCCTCTCGACCACGACAGAGCTCCGGCGGGATGGCGTGGATATCCGGAAGATCCAGGACCAGGCGTACCTGGATACATGGCATGCCGTAGAATCGGGAAAAGCGGCAAAGGAAGCCATCCCCGATATCCTTCGGAATATATCCTGCGGAAACAGCATGGCAGAAGCCCTTGGCAAACTGGCCCCGGCCGTCTCCCGGGAAGAACTGGAAACAATCGTCAGGAAGATCATCGCTGAACGCGATTCCTTTGTCGCCGAAAAAGGCAGGGCAGCAATAGGTCCGCTTATGGGAGTAGTCATGGCAGAAGTGCGCGGCTCAGTTGACGGTAAAGTCGTGAGCGATGTCCTGAAGCGGGAGCTCGAAGCAGCGATTGCGCCGAAGAAACCATAATACGTGGATGCCGGCCCCGGGAACCTGTTTTTACACCAGGCGCGAACATTTATGAGCGGGGCAGCAGAATTAGATAAGGAGTTTATTATGGGTAAGACAGGTACCACCCTCTGGGCACAGGTAAAAGGCGTGAAAGGACAGATCCGGCTCGTCCCGAAGAAAGAGGGCGAAGCCAAGACCCCTGGGCCGAACCAGCGGTTCAAGGCAGGAGCCAACGTGAAGCAGATCGACCAGATGGCAGAAGCCATGGGCGGGCGCGGCGGCGGCAGGGGCGGACGCGGTGGCAGGCGCGGCGGCGACCGTTCCGGCGGTTCCGGTATGAACGAATCGACGGCAAACCCGATGATCCGCAGGCGCATGCGCAGGGCAAAGGTCTCCGCCCTCGGTGCAAAAGCAAAGTCTTCCCGCTGATTGCAATAGTTTCCCTGCCCGGACGGGTTAACGGGGGAATCTTTCCCTCATTTTTTCTTACGTTCGTGAGGCACCATTTTCCGGATTCGTTTTCGTGAATGATAACACTCTTTTATCACCAGCAACTATGGTGAGTATGGATCCTTCGACCGCAATAAAAAATTACCAGTTCGGCGAACGGGCTAAATCCGAACTGATCGTCATGTCCCAGCTGACCCTCGCCCTTACCGGGTTTTCCGTGGAGGAGCGCGTTGGCGGCCGCAAGATGCTCCTGATGATGATGGAGTCTGTCAGGGGAGAGCTCCAGTTTGCCTCTAACAGCACCGGGCACCATGAGTATACCAAAGCGATCAGTGCCCTCAACGATGCGATCTCCCTGGCTGAGAGCGGCATGTATGAGCAGGCATCGGAAAAGATCGCGCTCGCCATCAGTGCTTCCACGACCCCGGCCCAGGAAGCCTGGCAGGTTCTCTCCGAACATGGACTCATCTGAATTTTCCCGGTTTGTCGCAAGCCGCAGCTCGGTCAGGGAGTACGATGCTACACCACTCGGTGAAGAGGATATCCGGTATATCCTGGACTGCGCACGGGCAGCTCCCAGTGCCGGAAACCTGGAAGCCTGGGATGTCGTCATCGTCAGGGATGAAGAGACCCGGGCTCTCCTCGCAGAAGCCGCATTCGGGCAGGAACATATCGAACGGGCACCGGTGGTGTTTGCAGTCTGTTCAAACTACGTAAGGTCCATGTCACGTTACGGAGAACGGGGGATCCTTTACGGTCTTGAGGACGCAACCATTGCCTGCACGTACATGATGCTCGCCGCCCATGCCAGGAATCTCTGTTCCTGCTGGACAGGCGCGTTTGACGACGATGATGTCCGGGAGGTCCTCGGGCTCCCCCAGCATATCCGCCCCGTTTCCCTCCTTGCGGTAGGGAAAAGCCACCCCCCTGCACAGCACCCTCCACGGAGGGAGATCGGGGAGCATGTGCATGAAGAAACCTGGTGAAGGTGAACTATGCCAGACTATGTTGTAACCATGGAATCCGCCTGGATTATCCGCGATGTCAAATCCCTTGACGACGCGATCGGCATCGCAATCAGCGAGGCAGGAAAGCGCCTGAACCCGGCTGCAAAGTTCGTAGAAGTCGAGGCCGGCTACCTCACGTGCCCTTACTGCGAAGAGACACTCTCGAGTGCCATCGTTGTCGCCGATACAGCTCTCGTCGGACTCGTCCTTGAAATGAAAGTGTTCCGTGGTGAGTCCAAGGAGCACGCGGGGCGAATCGCCAAATCGGTGATAGGCAAGGCATTGCGGGACGTGCCGCTGAAACTGCTGGAAGTGGAAGAACAATGATCCATGTTGTCGGGCATACTGCCATCGATCATATCTCGAAGGTGCCCCATTTCCCGAAAGCAAACACCTCGACGCATATCACCGATCGCCAAATCTATTACGGGGGCGGGGCGTCCAATATCGCAGCAGGGATAGCTATGCTGGGAGAACAGGTCACCCTCCATTCATGCACGGGCGGGGATTTTACCGGCAGCGGGTACGATACCTGGATGCACCAGCTTGGCATTCACCAGGATTTTTTTGTCGTTCCCGATGCCCACACCCCGACTGCATTCATGTTCACTGATGACAACGGAGACCAGATGACATTTTTCGAATGGGGGGCCTCACGGGCATTCGCTACAGCCGAGGCGCCTGCCCTCCCATTTGTGCACATGGCCACTGCTGATCCCGAGTTCAACTGCCGCGTTGCCGGGAAAAGTGAGTTTGTTTCGTTCGATCCTGGTCAGGATGTGTTCTGGTATACCAGAGAGCAGCTGGGTTCGATCATAGATAATGCCGATATCCTCTTTGCCAACCAGCATGAGGTCAGACAGATGTGCGAAACCCTGGGTGTCAACCGTGAAACGCTGATAAGCAGGGTTGAGATGGCGATCTTCACGATGAGCGGGGATGGAAGCACACTCTATACGAATGGCGCCCAGCATTTCATTCCCGTTGTCCCGGTTGAACTTGCCGATCCCACCGGCGCTGGCGACTCCTATCGTGCCGGTTTCCTCTCGGCTTACGTAAGAGGCTACGACCCGCTGACAAGTTGCAAAATTGGAACAGTTACAGCATCATTTGTTGTCGAACACGTAGGGTGCCAGACCCACCTGCCCGACTGGAATGCCATGGAAACACGGTATCTCCGGAACTTCGGCATGCTCGAAGCACCGCCGGGAAAACGGAGAAGTCCCTGAGGAGGTGGTTTTCACGTCACACCTGGTAATCACAGGATTGGCAGGTACGGGATTCACCGGTATCGGAATTGGAGGAATTGCGGATGAGGGGGCTGCACACTTCACTGGCAGACAGGGCAGTGACATCCCAACCCACCAGGTGAACGCAACGAAAGGCACCCGCTACATTCATCGTGCAGGTGATCGAAGGAAGATAAACCGTCCCTCTAGGAACGCACCGTTATATTCCCGGCCCTTTGTCGCACGAATCTCCGGAAGGTGGTCTGCCCAACACCACCTGAAGAACATTTTCGGAGGGGTCGCCTGATGGCGCAGGGCAGTGATGTCAAGCTGGGCCAGCTCACCCGGTTCATCTTCACCGCCCCCTCGGCCATCCGATCATTCTTCCTGATCGTCATCTTGGGCATTGTCATTGACGGAGCAAGCGCAAAAGCCTGGCTGAACCTCAACCTTTCGAGCCCGGTCGCCTTCACGCTTCCCACAGTCATCAGCAGTTACCTGTCCTTACCGGAAAAATTCCTGTTCTCCGGCACCATTGCGTTCACGATTCCGGCCCTCATTGCCCTGGCCCTGACTAAGCCTATCATCGAATACTCCGGCAAGACCATGACCTGGAACCGTTCGGCATTGCTCGCCCTTGCCTGCACCGTTTTCGGCGTCATCATAACTCTTGCAGCCCTGGCTTCTTCGGTGAAACTCATCCCCTTATTTTATGCGATCTCCCTAGGGTTTATCTTCGGGCTCCGTCTCTTTGTTCTCGTTGCGATTGCAGATTACCGTGTCCCCCGGATGATCATTCCGGCACTGACCCAGAGCGGGCCCGGGATCCTGGTGGGGATGATCCTTTTCTCACCATCATTTGCAGTCTTCGCCCTGGTCCTCCATATCGTCTTCGGTCTCGGGTTTGCGATCCTGATCTGGATGATAGAACGGCCCCTCCGTCGGGCTTTTAAGATCCGCGGACTGGCCTTCATCAACGCATTCATCGCTCACATGACGGATGGTTCAAAGGGGATGGAAGATTTCTTCCGGGAGATTGGTGAGGAGATCTTCGTCCCCCAGGTAAGCTTCTTCTTCCGCCGGGAGACGGGAACTCCTGTCATCTTTACCGTACCGAACCTCCATCCCGGGCCGATGGGTGAGATTGGCGGGGGGAACCTCCCCAAAGTCTTGCATGATAATTTCAACGAGGAGATGCTCGTTGCCCATGGGTGCGCAACCCATGACTTCAACCTTGTCTCCGAGTCGGAGATCAACAAGGTAATTGCAGCGCTCCGTTCATCGCAGAAGGATCTCACCTATTCATCTGGTGCCGGAAAGTCCGGTCGTATTTCTGTCGGTTCTGTCCAGGTCCTGTACCAGCGGTTTGGCGATTCAGTTCTCCTTGTTACCACCAGGTCCCCACAGAGAACCGAGGACCTCGATTTTTCAATCGGCATGACAATAATGGCCGAAGGGCACCGCTGGTTCCCGAATGTGGCAGTAGTAGATGCGCATAACTGCATGACGGACCTTTCTTCTCCCGTCCTCCTCGCTACGCTGACCGCGACCGAGTACCAGGCAGCAACGATTGGGGCCATGGAAGTCTGCCGCACGACCCCGCTCAGTCCGTTCGGGGTTGGCGTGGCCCACCTGACCCTGCCCTTCAGCAGGGAGATGGGATTTGGCGATCTTGGTATCCAGGCGCTTGTCATCGAAACGGAAGGCCAGAAAACAGCTTACGTCCTCATCGACGGAAATAACATGGCCAAAGATGCCCGGGAATTGCTGCTCAAGGAGGTCCTTGGCTTCGTCGACCAGGCAGAGATCATGACCACGGATTCTCATGTGGTGAATACCATCACCGGAAAGAACCCGGTCGGCATGCACGTTCCGGTCGCGGAATTCGCTCCCTATGTCATGGACGCAGTGAAGGCCGCCATCGGGAACCTCGCCCCATCCGAAGCGGCAGCCAGTACGGCGCAGTGCGATCACATTGTCGTCTTCGGTTCGAACCGTATCTCTCAACTGGCAAGCACCGTAAATGCGATGCTGGTGTTTGTGGCACCCTTGTCGCTCGCGATGCTTCTCCTGGCATTCCTGCTCTCGCTCCTGGCCTATCTTATGATGAATTAAGATCACCTGGGAAAAACCGGATCCCGCTGAGAAGGAAGTCTCTGCAACAGGAATCTTACTACAGGTTTTGACCGGAATCATGAATGAGCCGGAACGACTCAGGTTCGGTTGTTTTCGGCCCTGGAGAAAAGATCGGAAAGATGCTCTCGGGGGCTTTTGTCCCGCCACTGTGGCAGTCCCCAACCACTGCGATAGTCGCCTGGGAATATTTCCCGCGATCCTGTTTTGCTGAAAAGAAGATTGTCCTTTTTGCAATTGCGCCCCAGCTCCTGCTGTGGGCGGAGATGGCACAAGGGGGGAATAAGTCATCTGAAAAAAAAAAGATCTTCTCACAGCACTGTTGTTTCTTTTCTCTCATGCAAAAAACGCGAAAAAAAGTTAATGGACAATGACCGACGCCTGGACGTCGAAGGGATTTGTCCGGACAGCGAGAGAGAATAAATGAGGATGATGCTCCTTCAGATGCTTCATGTAATCGAGCCATTCGAGGATGAGCGATCCATACACTCTGTTCATGTCAACGGAGAGATGGCCGTAATCTGTCAGTGGCAGACCGGAGAGCTGTTCACGAAGAAGCAATTCTTCGGTTAGGTGAAAAACCGCGAGCAGTAACGGGATGAAACTGTCATGCTCGATCATCTGGGGGTTTTCGAGCAGTGAGAGCATGAACGTTTTATGCTGTGCGAGGAACTCGTTGAGATCGATAAGATCGATCGTCCGGCTGTCGACAGTCCTCGGGTGCTGTTTGAGTGATTCCCCGGCATGAGTGAAATCCTGGTCAGACCAGGCGTGTCTTACGATAAGGGAGGGCCAAATTTCGCCAATTTCCGGATCATGTTCAACAAATTTTTTCAGAAGTTTTATCCCGACTTCGGAAAAGAATATCTCAATCAGCATATTCATCTTATCATTGCGCAGCTTCCGCTCCTTCTGATCAACAATATACTCGATCGAGTTCGCGACAACTCCGACAAAGCAGCCAACACCGGCAACGATAATAAGGATTGCGAGCAGTTTCCCAAAAGGAGTAACCGGGTACAGATCCCCATAGCCAACTGTGGATACGGTTGCCACAATAAAATATAATGCGTCGAGGGGTGGGAAGTTTTCCAAGGTAATGAGGCCGATCATTCCGATGAGAAAAACGAGAAAGAGGATCACTACATAGATCCGGTACTTGAGATTCGCTGCCATCAGAGAAGGATCTACGGTGTAATCATATTAAACAAATAGGACAGGACCAATACCCCCGACCAGATTCGAACTGGTGTCGCCGGATCCAAAGTCCTGCATGATTGACCGCTACACTACGGGGGTAGACCTATAATTGACCAGGCACAATGTTCCTTTTTAGGAGAATGTGTCTTATTCCATTTCTCATATGAGATATTAAAATCCATATCAGAGCCAATTCTTCATATTTTATGAGGAATTTGTGTCAACAACAAAAGGGCAAAATAGAGGATAAAA
>Ga0187786_10000208_pt1 | contig 18899 bp, 17 predicted proteins | sample 0815_BV2_10_20_M_FD_132449 | JGI IMG/M metagenome (GOLD analysis project Ga0187786, IMG submission 132449) | Tropical peat soil microbial communities from peatlands in Department of Meta, Colombia - 0815_BV2_10_20_MG | ecosystem: Environmental > Terrestrial > Soil > Wetlands > Peat | place...
CCCCTCCAGCAGATCCTTGTCGGCGAGATCTTTCATCAGCGGGCTAATGCTGATGCCGGAGAGGTTTTCCCGCAGGGCGACGACGTTGCCGCTGGCATTGACCGACAGCGGGCCGGACAGCGCGCCGTCATAGAGATTCATCGAATGGGGGGCGATGTCCAGCCTGCCGCCGGCGGCGTCGATCTTCAGCTTGACGTTGCTGGCCTTGACGTTGCTCACCTGGAATTTGCCGATGCGAACGGCGCCATGGACATCCAGGCCCTTGAGGGCCGACAGGTCGATCCGGCCATCGCCAGCTGCCTTCTTTTCCTCGCCGGGCTTGGCCGGCGGCAGGTACTTGTCCACGTTCAACTGGTCGATGTCGAGATCGAAGCCGAGCGACAGCGGCGAGAATTTCGCCACGTCGAATTTGAGGGCGATCTTCGAATCGTCAAAGCGCGTGGCCAGGTTGCCGTGGGCGGACTGTTTCGCCAGTTCGGCGCGCAGCTGCCCGGAGATCGGCAGCTTGAGCGATTTCATCGGCATGCGCGGGCTGGCAATGTCGATGGCGCCGTCGATCTTGTCGATCGTCAAAGTCTTGGCCTCATCGGGGGCAAGCACGAGCCGGGGCATGTCCAGCCGGAGCTCGACGCTGTCGGCACCGGCCTTGCCTTTCGCCGCCAGGGTCAGGGCATTGACCTCGTAGGCCTGTTTGCCGGTATCGGCGGTCACCCGGCCGGTGGCGAGGTCAAGGCCGGAGAGGGTCGAGGTCTGGCCGTTCTGCTCATCCTGCCAGGTGAGCTGGACGTTGCCGATCCTGATGCCGGCAATGTCGGCCTGTACCGGCGACGATGCCTTGTCCGATTTGTCCTTGGACAGCAGATCGTCGATGTTGAGCTTGCCGTCCTTGTGCTTGATCAGCGTTGCACGCGCGCCATCGAGCTCGACCGTGTTCACCACGATCTGTTTCGACAGCAGGGGCATCACGGCAACCGAAACCCGGGCACTGTCGATGGCGGCAAATTCCTTCTCGCTGCGGAATTCCGAGAGCGACACCTTGCCGACGCGGACTCCGACATTGGGCCAGAACGACAATGCCAAGTCGCCGTCGATCTTTAGCGTGCGCTGCTTCTTTTCCTGTACTGCCTTGGTCAGTTCGGTTTTCAGCCGGGTACTGTCGAAGGTCGCCGCGAAATAGCCGACCAGCCCGAGGATGACTGCCGCGACGACGCCGAGTATGACAGCGGCTAACTTTAACGTCTTCATGGCTAAGTACTTTCTTATGAAATTTGGTAGAGTCTTCAGCGTAGCAGAAACCTGAGAGGAGGAAACAACATGAGTGGATTCATGCAGGAATTCAAGGAGTTTGCAGTCAAGGGCAACGTGATGGACCTCGCCGTCGGCGTCATCATCGGCGGTGCCTTCGGCAAGATCGTCGATTCGGTGGTCGGCGATCTGATCATGCCGGTGGTCGGCCGCATCTTCGGCGGTCTCGACTTCAACAACTACTTCCTTGCCCTCAAGGAGGTGCCGGCCGGCACCGTCATGACGCTCGATGCCGTCAAGAAAGCCGGCGTACCAGTGTTCGCTTATGGCAGCTTTCTTACCATCCTGCTCAACTTCCTCATCCTGGCCTTCATCATCTTCATGATGGTCAAGCAGATGAATCGCCTGAAGCGCGAGGAACCCGCTGCGCCGGCCGAGGCGCCGCCAACGCCCGAGGACATCGTGCTGCTGCGCGAAATCCGCGATTCGCTGAAGAAGTAAGCAACCGTCCTACGCGCCGTCGGCGACGAACGGATTGCTACGCCGTTCCTCGCCGAGGGTGGACATCGGGCCATGGCCAGGAATGAACTCGACATCATCGCCGAGCGGCCATAAACCCTGCCGGATCGAACGGATCAGCGCGTCATAGTCGCCGCGCGGGAAATCGGTACGGCCGATGGAGCCGGCGAACAGCACGTCGCCGACCACCGCCAGCTTCGACGGCCGGTGGAAGAAACAGACATGACCGGGCGTATGCCCCGGCGTGTGCAGCACTTCCAGTAAGACATGACCGAATCCGACGGTATCGCCGTCTTCCAGCCAGCGATCCGGCGTGAAGGCATCGCAATGGGGAAACCCGAACATGCGGCTCTGCTCGGGCAGCTGCCGGATCCAGAACTCATCCTCGCGCTGGGGGCCTTCGACCGGTACCGCCAGGCGCGCCGCCAGTTCCGCCGTGCCACCGGCATGGTCGATGTGACCATGGGTGAGCAGGACTTTCGCGATGGTCAGACCCAGTCGCGCGGCGCTGGCGACGATGTGATCGATATCGCCGCCGGGGTCGACCACGGCGGCCTGCTTGGTCTCCTCACACCAGAGCAGGCTACAGTTCTGGGCGAAGGCGGTGACGGGCAGGATGCGGTATTCCATGGCGGGGATTCTACAGACCCCGGGCCCAGGCCGGCCGTAGCGGGGCACGCTCGGGATGGGCGATGGCGGAGCGCAATTGCGCCAGCAGTCTTTCCTTGTCGGCGCCGAGCGTGCCTTTCAGGATCAGCCAGTTAGAGGCGTGATCGCTGCGGAATACCGTGCGCCTGAGTTCCAGTTGCGTAAGGAAACGCTCCATCTCAACCATCAAGCCCGGGACGGAGAGCGGCTCCCAGTCGGGAAAGCCCGCACGCAGGCGATCTTCGCCCTTGGGGAAGCTGACGACCAGCGTCGCCAGGTACTCCGGCTGCGCGGCGTTGATCAGCACGGCCGAGTTGTCGGCGTGCCGTGCCGACAATGCCGGGCCGCCAAGGCCGTTGAGGATCATCACCGAGCGTGTGACGCCGGCCTCGCCAAGCTTGTTCAGAGCAGCCAGCGTCGAGGCCTGCGTCTCGCCCTTGTTCACGCGTGCCAGGACTTCGTCGTCACCCGACTCGGCGCCGACGTAGGCCATCGACAGGCCGGCCTCGGCGAGTTGGCGCATCTCCATGGCTGACTTTCGCGCCAGGTTGCGCGGCAGGCAATAGCTGGAAATGCGCCGCACGCCCGGCAGGTGCGACCGGATCGCTTCCAGTACCGCCAGCAGTCGGCGCGTCGGCAGCATCAGCGCATCACCATCGGCAAGAAAAACCCGCCTCACCTCCGCGCCGAAGCGCTCGCCGCAGGCGCGGATGGTGGCCAGCGTTTCGGCTTCGTCGCGAGCGCGAAACTTCTTCTGCGGTGCGGTGTACATCTCGCAGAAAGTGCAATGGTTCCAGGAGCAGCCGTCGGTGAGCGGCAGGATCAGCGAATCGGCCTCGCTGGGCGGACGGAATACCGGCTCGATGTAGCGGATGGGGAAGTCGACGCGCATGTTGTCAGTTTGCACCAATCCGAACCGGTCGGCATCGGGGTTGCGGCCGATGGGGCACCTATGGCACATTGATGCGGCGTCGAGTCACGCGCACAAACCCCAACAAAATACCGGAGCCACCCATGACAACCGTTACCCTCAAAGGCAACCCGATCGAAGTCGCCGGCAAGCTGCCCCAGCCCGGTGAAACCGCCCCCGATTTCTCGCTGGTTGCCGGTGATCTGAGCACCGCGACCCTGAAGACCTACGCCGGCAAGCGCAAGCTGCTGAACATCGTGCCCAGCCTGGATACGCCGACCTGCGCCACGTCGACCCGCAAGTTCAACGAAGAAGCTGGCAAGCTGGCCAATGCGGTCGTGCTGGTCATTTCGGCCGATCTGCCATTCGCGGCCGGACGCTTCTGCACCATCGAGGGCCTGAAAAACGTCGCCCATCTCTCGACCATGCGTGGCCGCGAGTTCATGAAGAATTACGGCGTCGAAATTGCCACCGGCCCGCTTGTTGGCGTCACGGCCCGCGCCGTCGTGGTTCTCGACGAGAACAACAAGGTGCTGCATTCGCAGCTGGTAGGCGAGATCGGTAGCGAGCCCGACTATGCGGCCGCGCTCAAGGCGTTGGCCTAAGATCCCTCGATTGCTCCAGCGGTCATCAGGCCGGTGTCACTTCATCGAGACCGAACTTGGCAACCCCCAGTTCGGTCTCCACCAGTAACGGGTAACGCAGAGCGGGGTAGCGGCCGCGGCGGCTGATGTTGTAGCCGATGACGACGCCGCGCACCGCGCCGATCTTCACCGCACGGCCGACTGCCAGCCCGTGCTGCATCGCCAGATGCAACACCTTTCCGATCGCCGTGGCGGCGGGTTCGTCGTTATCGCGACTGATGTTGGCCTTGCGTTTCATGGTCGTCCTGCCTCAAGCGACTTCCTTGCTATGCATTACGACACATATGGCCACGAAGTAAAGAGGGATTAGGACGAACGAACCCCCTCATTAGGACGAACGGACCACGCTTTCGGCAGTAGGGGAAGGAGGATGGCGCGCCTGACACGATTCGAACGTGCGACCCCAGCCTTCGGAGGGCTGTACTCTATCCAACTGAGCTACAGGCGCGTGGTGCGGAATGCTTGCTTCGGCCGCATTCTACAGGGATGGCGGTTCAATCGCTATAATCAGCCGCTTAGCCGGTGTTCCGATCGTGTCGCCCACATTTCCCAAGAGGTAGCCTGATGTATCGCAAGCATTCGCGTTCCTTCGTCTTGGCGAGCATGTTCGTGCTCGCTTCTTCCGCGGTCATGGCCATGGGCGCCAGCCCGAAGGTCGACGAGGAGGCAACCAATGCCCGCATCCAGCCGGTGGCGCGTGTCGAACTGGCCCCCGCGGCAGCCAAGAGCGCCAGCGGTACCCGCAGTGGCGAGGAACTGTATAAGGCCGTTTGCAGTGCTTGCCATGAAGCAGGTGTTGCCGGCGCGCCGAAGATTGGTGACAAGGCGGCGTGGGCGCCGCGCATTGCGCTCGGCCTGGATGGATTGCTGAAGAGCGCCACCGCCGGCAAGAACGCCATGCCCCCGAAGGGCGGTGCCGCGGATGCGACTAGCGATGAGATGAAGCGCGCCATCAGCTTCATGGCCAACAAGGCCGGCGCCAACTTCAAGTAGCCTTCGGCTCAGCCAGCATGGCCCGGAACTGGGCCAATTTGGCGCGGCCGGCCGCCTTGTCTTCGGGTGCCGCCTCGCTATTCCGGCCCACGCGTTTCAGGTCGCCACCCATTTCGGCGACAAAGCGTGAAATTTCCCGCTCCGACACTTCCCGGCCCTGCTTGCGCTTTTCGCACCAGGTGACGAAGAGGCTCATCTGGGCGCGGGTGATGCCGACATACATCAGCCGCCGCTCTTCTTCGAGCTTGGTTGCCTCCTGCGATTCGCGGTGCGGCAGGATGCCCTCCTCGACGCCGACGAGGAAGACGTGGCGGAACTCCAGTCCCTTGGCGGCGTGCAGCGTCGCCAGCTGCACCGAGTCCTGATCGCCTTCCTGCTTGTCGAGCATCGAAAGCAGTGCCACGGTCTGGGCCAGCTCGATCAGGGTCTTGCCTTCCTCGTCGCCCTTCTGCCCTAGCCAGTCGACGAAGTCGCGGACATTGCCCCACTTGTTTTCGGCCTCTTTCGGGTCCAGCGTCGCGAACAGCCAGGTCTCGTAACCGATGGCCTGCAACAGATCAGCTAGCACCTGGCGGGCCGGCTCCCTGCCGGCGCGAAATTCGATGCGGTTGATGAAATTGCCGAATTCGCGCAACGCCGCGTGCGGCTTGGCGGCAATCTCGGTTTCGACGCCGGGCGCAAAGATCGTCGCGAACAGGCTCTGGTGGCGGCGGCCGGCGGCGTGGCCGAGCGCCTCCAGCGTGGTGCCGCCGATACCTCGCTTCGGCGTGGTCACGGCGCGGATGAAGGCGGGGTCGTCGTCCTGGTTGGCCAGCAGGCGCAGGTAGCTGGTCAGGTCCTTGATCTCGGCGCGCTCGAAGAAGGACTGGCCGCCGGATAGCACGTAGGGAATCTTGTGCGCCCGCAACTGCTGCTCGAAGGCGCGCGCCTGGTGGTTGCCGCGATAGAGCACGGCGTAGTCGCGCCACTTGCCGCGATGCTCGAAGCGGTGCGCCTGCAGGCGCGACACCACCCACTCGGCCTCGTGTTCGTTGTCGCGGCAGGCCACCACCTGGATGGCATCGCCGTGGCCCTTGTCCGACCACAGGCGCTTTTCGAACAGCTTCGGGTTGTGGCCGATGACGCTGTTGGCGGCGGCAAGAATGCGCGTGGTAGAGCGGTAGTTTTGTTCCAGCTTGATGATCTTCAGTTGCGGATACTCGTCGCGCAACAGGCTCAGGTTGCCGATGTCGGCGCCGCGCCAGCCGTAGATCGACTGGTCGTCGTCGCCCACGGCGGTGAAGCTGGCGCGCGGGCCGGTCAGCAGCTTCATCAGCCGGTACTGGCGGCGGTTGGTGTCCTGGTATTCGTCGACCAGCAGGTGCCAGATGCGGCTGCGCCAGCGGCTGCCGACTTCCTCGTCGGCCTCGAACAGCACCACCGGCAGGCGGATCAGGTCGTCGAAATCAACCGCCTGGTAGGCGCGCAGTGTTCGCTCGTATTCCGCATAGACTCTGGCCGCGCCGGCTTCGAGATCGTCCTCGGCGATCTTTGCCGCCTCGTCAGGACTGACTACCGCGTTCTTCCACAGCGAGATCCGGTTCTGGATCATCCGCACGCGCAGCTTGTCGGCGTCCTTGAGCATCTCCTGGAACAACTGCGTGGTGTCCGAGGCATCGAGGATGGAAAAGCCGGGCTTGAGGCCGACATGACGCGCCTCGGTACGCAGTATGCGGGCACCCAGCGCGTGGAAGGTAGAGATGGTCAGCCCTTCGCTGCGACCGGACAACAGTTTCGCTGCCCGCTCCTTCATCTCCTTCGCCGCCTTGTTGGTGAAGGTGATGGCGGTGATCCGGCTCGGCTCGATGCCGCCGTCGCTCGTCAGCCAGGCGATCTTCTGCGTGATGACGCGGGTCTTGCCGCTGCCGGCGCCCGCCAGCACCAGCAGCGGGCCGTCGAGATAGCGAATCGCCTCCCGTTGCGGGGCGTTGAGTGAATCAGCCGTCAAACCTAATTGCCGAGGGCGCCGAAGACCTTCTTCGCCAGGCTGCCGGCAGCAGCGACGGGGTTGGCACGGATGGCTTTCTCTTCCTCGGCGATCATCAGGTAGAGGCCATCGAGCGCCTTGCCGGTGACATAGTTGTCGAGGTGGCCGTCCTGTTCCTTGACCAGGCCGAACTTCGTGGCCTTGCCGGCAAACTGGTCGTATTTCTCGGCCAGCTTCACTTTGGCGATCGACTTTTGCACGATGGGCTTGAACTTCTCGCCCAGTTGCGTCGAGGTGGTACGGCGGAAGTACTCTGTAGCAGCGTTGTCGCCACCGGCAAGGATGCCTTTGGCGTCGTCGACCGACATCTTCCTGATCGACTCGACCAGCAGCTTCTTCGCTTCCGGCACCGCCGCCTCGGCAGCCCGGTTCATGGATGTCTCGAGTTCATCGACCTGCTTGCCCATGCCGAAATTGCGCATCAGGTCGGCGGCCTTTTCAAGGTTGCCTGGCAAGTGGATCTTTACCTTCGGGTTGCCGAGAAAGCCGTCGTTCTTGCCAAGGATGTCCACGGCTTTGCCGGCGCCCTGGGTCAGCGCTTCCTTGAGGCCGCCTGCCGTATCCTTGTTGCTCAGCTGGTCGAGGGAAAAGGCGTGGGCGGCAGTGGATAGCAGCAAAGCCGCAATAATAGAGATCAGGGTGCGCATTTTCGGCTCCATTTCCGAGATGACGGAAATGGATTCTAACGCCGGGCAGCGGTGGTGTCGGCGAGTCGCTTGGCCAGACGATCGGCCTCTTCGTTCTTGCCGTGGCCCCGGTGGAAGAGAATCAGGTTGTTCAGGCTGTCGACGACTGCCGGATCGTTGGCGCCCAACACCTTCTCGCGGATTTCCAGTGCGCGGCGATAGAAGCCCTCGGCTTCAGCCGTCTTGCCGGCGCTGTCGCAGAGGACTGCCAGATTGTTCATGGCTGTGGCAACGTCTGGATGCTCGGGGCCGAGGTTCTTCTCTCGGATGGCCAACGCCTCGCGGAACAGGGGCTCAGCCTCGCCGTAACGGCCCTGGTTCCAGTAGAGCAGGCCGAGATTGTTGAGGCTGCTGGCGACGCTCGGATGCTCGCGGCCGAAAGCCTTTTCGCGAATTGTCAGCGCCTGCTTGTAGAGCGGCTCGGTGTAGTCGAACCAGCCGCGGCTCCAGAAGAGTTGCGCCAGATTGTTGAGGCCCTTGGCTAGTTCCGGGCTGTCCGGACCGTGCACCTTCTCCTTGACCTGCAGCGAGCGGCGGTACATGCGTTCCGCCTCGTCGAAGCGGCCGCTTTCGTCGTAGAAGATGCCGAGGCGGTTCATAACGGTCGCAACTGTCTCGTTGGCGAGGCTGGCCTTCTCGGCGCGCTGAAGGACCTGCTGGCACAGCGATTCGGACTGCTTGGCCGTCGTTTCCAGCCCGGCCAGGCATTGCCGGGCCTGGGCGTTCCAGCTTTGCTGCGCCTGAGCGGCAGCCGGCAGCAGCAGAACTACGAGAGCAGCGACGACGCCTTTCATGTCAGAGCATCCCTTTTACGGTGGCTTCGAGTGCTTCGAGGCGCACGGGGCCCCAGTGGCTGAGGGCGATCTTGCCATCTGGGCCGATCAGGAACAGGCGCGGCGGCAGCAGCATCGGACCGAAGACTTCGGTATGCCGTGGCACGCTCATGGCCATTGGGTACGTATAGCCACGGCTCTTCAGGAAATCTTCGACCTGCGCGCGCTCGGTGTTGACCGAAATGGCGATGACTTCCAGCCCCTGGCCGTGGTAGCGCTCGTAGAGCTGCTGCAGGTCGGCCATCTCCTTGATGCAGGGCGGGCACCAGGTAGCCCAGAAGGTGACCAGTACGGGCCGCTTCTTGAGGGTAGCCAGGCTCAGCGTCTTGCCGTCCAGCAGGCGGACGTCGAGGGCTGGCACCTCGTCACCGAGGCCGACGCCGGCTTGGGCCGAGGTAGCCAGGACCATCAACAGCAAGCTGCAGGCAAGTATTTGACGAATAAGGCGCAACATCAGGGCAGGGAAATGAAAAGAACGCCGGATTTTGCGCCCGGAGGCGGGAGCGACCGATTCAATCGACTTATGCTGGCAATAGCCAATTGACAATTGATAACCATTTTTCCCGCACTGCAAAATGCATAAGCTTTTTCCTTATGCCATAGTAGAAACGCTTTATCCTTGGTTGTGGGGACTGAGGTTCAACATGGAGGAAGGAAAACAATCATGCAAGTCACACGGCGACAGTTCTTCAAGGTCTGCGCCGCCGGGATGGGGGGATCGAGCATAGCCCTGATGGGCTTCTCGCCGACCGCAGCCTTGGCGGAAGTCAGGACCTTCAAGCTCGCCCGTGCCACCGAAACAAGAAATACCTGTCCGTACTGTTCGGTGAGTTGCGGCGTCTTGATGTATTCCCTCGGCGACAAGGCGAAGAACGCCAAGGCCGAGATCATTCATATCGAAGGCGACCCGGACCACCCGGTGAACCGTGGCACGCTGTGCCCGAAAGGCGCCGCGCTGCTCGATTTCGTCCATAGCCCCAACCGCCTCAGGTACCCGGAGGTACGGGAAGCGGGCAGCAACGAGTGGAAGCGCATCTCTTGGGATGAAGCGTTCGGCCGTATCGCCAAGCTGATGAAAGAGGATCGCGACGCCAACTTCATCGCCAGGAACGCCGATGGCGCGACGGTGAACCGCTGGCTCTCCACCGGCTTCCTGGCGGCCTCGGCATCGAGCAACGAATCCGGCTACATCACCCACAAGTTCGTCCGCTCGCTGGGCGCTCTCGCATTCGACAATCAGGCGCGTGTCTGACACGGCCCGACGGTAGCCAGTCTGGCTCCGACGTTTGGCCGAGGTGCGATGACCAACCACTGGGTCGACATCAAGAATGCCGATGTGGTTCTGATCATGGGCGGCAACGCCGCCGAAGCGCACCCTTGCGGTTTCAAGTGGGTCGTTGAAGCGAAGAAGCACAACAAAGCGAAGCTCGTTGTCGTGGACCCGCGCTTCACGCGCTCCGCATCGCTGGCCGACTACTATGCACCGATCCGTACCGGCACAGACATCGCCTTCCTGGGCGGCGTCATCAACTACCTGCTGACCAACGACAAGATCCAGCACGAGTACGTCAAGGCCTACACGGACTTCAGCTTCCTGGTGAAGGGCGAGTACGCATTCGACAACGGCCTCTTCGCGGGCTACAACTCCGACAAGCGCAGTTACGACAAGTCGAGTTGGGGTTACCAGATGGGCAAGGACGGTTACGTGGTGACCGACCCGACCCTTCAGGATCCGCGCTGCGTGTTCCAGTTGATGAAGCAGCACTACAGCCGTTACACGCCGGAAATGGTGGAGAAGATCTGCGGCACGCCGAAGGACCAGTTCATCAAGGTCTGCGAGACGCTCGCCTCGACGTCGACGCCCGACCGCACCACGACCATCATGTATGCCCTCGGCTGGACCCAGCATTCGCAGGGCTCGCAGATGATCCGTGCCGGTGCGATGGTGCAGCTTCTGTTGGGCAACATCGGCATCGCCGGCGGCGGCATGAACGCGCTGCGCGGCCACTCCAACATCCAGGGGCTCACCGACCTCGGCCTGCTCTCCAACCTGCTGCCGGGCTACATGACCCTGCCGGGCGAGAAGGAGACCGACTACCGCACGTATATCGACAAGCGCGCCACCAAGCCGTTGCGACCCAACCAGCTTTCCTACTGGCAGAACTACGAGAAGTTCCACGTCAGCCTGATGAAGGCGTGGTTCGGCGACGCGGCCACCAAGGAGAACAACTGGGCCTTCGATTACCTGCCCAAGCTCGACAAGGTGCACGACGTGCTCCAGGTGTTCGAGGACATGTACCAGGGCAAGATGAACGGCTACGTCTGCCAGGGCTTCAATCCCCTCGCCTCGTTCCCGAACAAGGCGAAGCTGGGCGCCGCGCTGGCCAAGCTAAAGTACCTTGTCGTCATTGATCCGCTTGCCACCGAGACCTCCGAGTTCTGGAAGAACTTCGGCGAATACAACGATGTTGATCCGACGAAGATCCAGACCGCCGTGTTCCGGCTGCCCTCGGGCTGCTTCGCCGAGGAGGATGGCTCGCTGGTCAATTCCGGGCGCTGGCTGCAATGGCACTGGAAGGGGGCGGAGCCGCCTGGCGAGGCCAGGAACGACGTCGAGATCATTGCCGGCTTGTTCACCCGGTTGCGAGACCTCTACCGCAAGGATGGCGGCGCATTCACCGATCCGATCCTCAACCTGACCTGGCCGTACCGGATTCCCGGCGCACCCTCCGCGGAAGAACTGGCGAAGGAGTATTCCGGCAAAGCGCTGGCCGATCTGCCGGACCCGAAGGATCCGACCAAGCTCATCAAGAAGGCAGGGGAGCAGGTGGATGGATTCGCGCAGCTGCGCGATGACGGTTCCACCGCCTGCGGCTGCTGGATATTCTCCGGCTGCTGGAGCCAGGCCGGCAACCTGATGGCCCGGCGTGACAACGCCGATCCTTTCGGCAACGGCCAGACGTTGAACTGGGCCTGGGCGTGGCCCGCCAACCGGCGCATCCTCTACAACCGCGCCGCCGCCGATCCCGCCGGCAAGCCGTGGAACCCGAAGCGCAAGCAGGTCTGGTGGAACGGCACGGCCTGGACCGGTTCGGACGTGCCCGACTTCAAGCCGGATTCGAATCCGGCCGACGGCATGGGTCCGTTCATCATGAACCCGGAAGGCGTGGCGCGATTCTTCGCGCTCGACAAGATGAACGAAGGCCCGTTCCCCGAGCACTACGAGCCCTTCGAAACGCCGATCGACAGCAACCCGATGAACACCAATCCGAAGGCGGTGAGCAATCCGGCCGCGCGCGTGTTCAAGGGTGACATGGAGGTGTTCGGCAAGAGCAAGGACTTCCCGTACGCGGCCACCAGCTATCGCCTGACTGAGCATTTCCACTACTGGACCAAGCACTGCCGGATCAATGCCATCCTCCAGCCAGAGCAGTTCGTCGAGATCGGCGAAGAGCTTGCCGCCGAGAAAGGCATCAAGGCCGGCGACAAGATCAAGGTGCGCTCCAACCGCGGCCAGATCGTCGCCGTGGCGGTGGTGACCAAGCGCCTGCGGGCGCTGACGGTCGATGGCAAGAAGGTGCATCACATCGGCATCCCGATCCACTGGGGGTTCAAGGGCATGACCAAACCCGGCTACATCGCCAACACGCTGACACCGTTCGTGGGCGATGCGAACACCCAGACGCCGGAGTTCAAGTCGTTCCTGGTGAACATCGAGAAGGCTTAAGGAGACCGACATGGCACTGCAATCGCTAGACATCGCGCGCCGCTCGGCCACCACCACCGAGAGTCCTTCGGTGCGCCAGACGACGGAAGTGGCCAAGCTCATCGACGTCACCACCTGCATCGGCTGCAAGGCCTGCCAGGCGGCGTGCATGGAGTGGAACGACATCCGCGACGAAGTCGGCAGCAACGCGGGCATTTATGACAACCCGCGCGACCTGTCCGCCGAATCCTGGACTGTCATGCGCTACTCGGAAGTCGAGGAAAACGGCAAGCTGGAATGGCTGATCCGCAAGGACGGCTGCATGCACTGCGCCGAACCGGGCTGTCTCAAGGCCTGCCCGGCGCCGGGCGCCATCGTCCAGTACGCCAACGGCATCGTTGATTTCCACGAGGAATACTGCATCGGCTGCGGCTACTGCATCACCGGCTGTCCGTTCAACGTCCCGCGCATTTCCAGGAAGGACAACAAGGCCTACAAGTGCACGCTCTGCTCCGATCGCGTCGCTGTCGGCCAGGAACCGGCCTGCATCAAGGCCTGCCCGACCGGCGCGCTGCAATTCGGCAGCAAGCAGCAGATGAAGGACTATGCCGAAGAGCGCGTTGCCGACCTCAAGGAACGGGGCTTCAAGGATGCCGGCCTCTACGACCCCCAAGGCGTCGGCGGCACCCACGTCATGTACGTGTTGCACCACGCCGACCGTCCGCAGCTCTACAACAACCTTCCCGACAATCCGAGCATCAGCCCGATGGTCGCGCTGTGGAAGGGCATCGCCAAGCCGCTGGCCACGCTCGCGCTGGCGGGTGTCGCGCTCAGCAGCCTGTTCCATTACATCACCAAGGGGCCGAACGAAGTCAGCAAGGAGCTGGAAGACGAGCTCGAAAAGGAGGAGGCCTGACATGATCCGCAATCCAAAAGACCTCACGCGCTACACGGCGCAGGAGCGTGCCAACCACTGGGTCGTGGGCATCTGCTTCATCCTGCTCGCGCTCTCGGGGCTGGCTTTCTTCCACCCCGCGTTCTTCCCGCTCGCGCAGCTTTTCGGCGGCGGCGTCTGGGCGCGCATTCTGCATCCCTACATCGGGGTGCTGATGGCCCTGTCGTTCCTGGCGATGTTCTTCCGCTTCAGGTCATTGAACCAGGTAACGCCGGCGGACAAGGAGTGGCTGTCGCGGGTCGGTGAAATGGTGGACGGCAACGACCACAACATGCCGGAACAGGGCAAGTACAACGGCGGCCAGAAGATGCTGTTCTGGGCACTGGCCGTGTGCATGCTGCTGCTCGTCGTCTCCGGCCTCGTCATGTGGCGCGCCTGGTTCAACCTGCCGGTCGGCATGGTGCGCTTTGGCGTCGTCATCCACGCCGCCACCGCGGCGGTGATGATCGGCCTGATCATGGTGCACATCTATGCCGCCATCTGGGTCAAGGGCACCATCCGCGCCATGTGGTACGGCACGGTGACGCGCGCCTGGGCCAAGCAGCATCATCGCGCCTGGTATCGTCAGGTGACCGGCAAGTCATAACCGAGGAGTGTTAATCTGAAAGCCCGCAGGTTCTTCCTGCGGGCTTTTTTATGCCATGACAACCGAAGCCCCCATCATCCCGATCAAGTCGGCCAGCGAGCCGCCCGCGATTCTCGCGCCCGAGGCCGACCTCTTCGCCCGCCGCGCCGCGCGCTTCGAACAACTGGCCGCAGGCCACAGCCTCGGCGACTGGTTGCGCTACCTTGGCGCCCTCTCCCGCGCCCAGGACGATGCACTGCAAGCGCTGCCGAACCTGCCCGTGCCCGACACCGCCGCGCTGTCTCGCGCCCGCGAGCACCGCATGCCGCCGCTGCCCGCACAGTCGTGGCCGCGCGATGCCGCCTGGCACCAGTCGCTGCGCAGCATCGCCGCTGCCCTCATGTCCGCCGCCCCCGAACCGGCGCGCGCCGATCTCGCCCGCATCGCCACGTTGTCCGCCGACAAGCTGGAAACCATGGCCGAGCGCGTGCTGCACACCGAGTTTTATGGCGACGATGCGGCCCTGCTGCCCTACGTGGCGGCCGCACTGCAAGTGCTATGGACCGGGCTCGCTCGGAAAGTCAGTCGTGGCATCACGCCGCTCGACGTGCCGGGCGTCTGCCCCTGCTGCGGCTTCCTGCCCGTCGCCAGTGTCGTCAAGAATGTCGGCGAAGTCGGTAACTTGCGCTACCTGCACTGCGCGTTGTGCAACACCGAGTGGAACCTCGTGCGCGTGAAATGCGCCGCCTGCGACGCCACCGAGGGGATCAGCTACCGCCAGCTCGAAGGCGAAGGCATCAGGCAGCCCGGCGCCTTGCGTGCCGAAACCTGCGACAGCTGCAAGAGCTACCTCAAGATCGTCTATCAGGAAAAAGGCGGCGTCGATCCTGTCGCCGACGACCTCGCCACCCTCGCCCTCGACATCCTCGTCGACGAAGCCGGCTACGCCCGCGCCGGCCCCAACCTGCTGTTCATGCCGGGCGGATAGCCACAAAAGTCAGCCGTGATGGTACGCTAAGCAACGGTAGCTGTCGGCCATCGACGTCGCGATGTGCGCAGCCACCGGGCGTGGGGGAGGAAGATGACATTCAGGCAGACCGAGGAGGCGCTGGCGGAATCGCAGGCGCTGCTGGACTCCATTGTCGACAGCACGACCGACATGATCTGGTCCGTCGATCCCGAGTCCTTTGGCCTGCTCTCGTTCAATCACGGTCTCCGTGACCACTTTCTCCGTACTCAGGGTTTGCGCATCGAGAAAGGCATGCGCCCGGAAGATCTCCTGCCGACTGCAGAGTACGCCGGGAAATGGTGCGATTTCTACCGACGGGCGCTCAGGGATGGCGGGTATACCTCCGAGTATCTGGTGTATGCCGGAACCAATATCCTTCAATTGAATTTCAACGTCCTCAAGCGGGATGGTGTGGTTTTTGGCATCTCGGTTTTCGGCAAGGACATCACCGAACGCAAGGCGGCGGAAGCCATAGTTGAAGAATACCGTCGGCATCTCGAAGACCTTGTCACGGCACGGACCAACGAGCTGTTTTTGGCCAAGGAAGCCGCCGAGGCCGCCAATATTGCCAAGAGCGCCTTCCTGGCCAACATGAGCCACGAAATCCGGACCCCGCTCAATGCCATTACCGGCATGGTCCACCTCATGCGGCGGGCCGGCGTCACGCCTGAACAGGCGGATCGACTCAACAAGATCGACACGGCCGGACAGCATCTGTTGGAAACCATCAACGCCATTCTCGACCTCTCCAAGATCGAAGCCGGCAAGTTCGTGCTCGAGGAAACCGAAGTCAGCTTTGACACGATCATGGCCAACGTGGTCTCCATTCTTTCCGAGCGTACGCAAGCCAAGAAGCTGAAGCTGATCGTGGATAGCCGGGTGCAGCCCCACCTATTGGGCGATGCCACCCGGCTTCAGCAGGCCCTGCTGAACTACGCCGCCAACGCGGTCAAATTCACGGATGCCGGCACCATCGTCATGCGCGCCAAGGTGGAGGAAGAATGCGGTGACAGAGTGCTTGTGCGTTTCGAGGTCGAGGATACCGGCATCGGCATTGCCCCGGAGGCAGCGGCCAGACTGTTCTCAGCCTTCGAGCAGGCCGACAATTCGACCACCCGCAAGTACGGTGGTACCGGCCTGGGCCTGGCCATTACCAAGAAGATCGCCGAACTGATGGGCGGCAATGCCGGCTTCGTCAGCACGACCGGTGTCGGCACCACCTTCTGGTTCACGGCCTGGCTCAAGAAGGGGGCAGATTCCGCCAGGCCGACGGAGCCGTCCGCCGCCGGGGCCATCCTGCTGCGCGATTACGGCGGCAGCCGGATCTTGCTGGTCGACGACGCCATGACCAACTGCGAGGTCGCGCTGCAACTCCTCGACGACGCCGGACAGGCGGTCGATATTGCCGAGGATGGGGTCGAGGCAGTCGAACTTGCCGGCAAGAACGAGTACGACCTGGTCCTGATGGACATACAGATGCCGCGCATGGATGGTCTGGAAGCGACGCGGCGGATCCGCATGCTGCCCTGGGGCGCCACGGTGCCGATTCTCGCCCTGACCGCCAATGCATTCAGCAAGGACAAGGAAAAGTGCCTGGCCGCCGGCATGAATGACTTCGTTGCCAAGCCCGTCTACCCGGAGGTCTTGCTGGCGACGGTACTGAAATGGTTGTCGCGCGGGCAATGAATACAGGCGGCCGCTGAAGCCGGCTTCCCCCACAGCGGCTTCAATCCCGCAATTCGATCGGATTCAGGCTGCTGAAGTGGTCTGTCCAGAGCGGGACGCCGGGCAGGTTGGGATCTTCCTCGCGAATCAGGACGCCGTTGTCGTCGAAGTATTTCCGATTCACTGACGGATAGCGGTGCAAGTATTGGCGATCGTTGGTGATGATGAAGTACTGGTTGTGGCGGATTTGCCGATCAGCGTCTCCAGGCAGGTACTTGTTGCGGAAACCCATGCCCAGCGCCTCCGCCTGCCGCCGCACCACCGGATAGAGATTCAGGTAGCCGTTGGTGATGTGCACGGCGATGAAACCATCCGGCTTCAAGTGGCGCTGGTAGATCCGGAAGGCTTCGCGGGTCAGGAGGTGGATCGGCACCGAGCCGCCGGTAAAGGCATCGAGCACGATGACGTCATAGCGCACGTCGTCGGCCAGCTGCTCCAGCTTGAGGCGGGCGTCGCCGACGATCACTTGTTTGCTTCTCGCCCGGCAGCTGGGCACATTGTCGAACCAGCGGCTGGCCACCCGCACGGCTTCCGGGTTGATCTCGTAGAAGTCGTATTCATCCGCCGCGCGGGCATAGGTCGCCAGCGTGCCGGCGCCCAGGCCGATGATGGCGACGCGCAGGCTCGCCTGACGCGCTTGAGCGTAGATGAGCGTCTCGCCGACGCCGCTGCCTTCCGAGTAATAGGAAACCGGCAAGCGATGCCTGGCCGGATCGAGGTACTGAACGCCGTGCGTGACGCTGCCGCTGTAGAACACGCGGTAGCCTTGCGACGGCTCCTGGAAAAAGCGCCGTTCCTTGACCGAGACCGTGCCATAGAAATTGCGCGACTGATGCAGGTAGATGTCGGTGTAATCCGCGTTCGCATCGCGACGCCAGTTCAGCGGGTCTTCCCAATACAGCGTCATGCCGCCCAGCACCAGGCACGCCAAACCGGCCGCGCCCCGTGCTCCGACGCCTGACTTTCCCCAAACCGAGGCCAGGATGAAACTGGCCAGGCCGATGGACGCGATCAGGAATAGCGGCCACTCGTAATAGTCGGCAAACCAGTTGGTCGCAACCAGGGCGACGAACAGCCCGCCGCAGGCGCCACCGAACGACATCCAGAGATAGAACTCGGTGAGGTAACGCGGATTGCCGGGACGCTGCCGGTACAACTCGCCGTGGCTCATCAGGCAGACGAGGAACATCGCGGTGAGGTGTATCCAGCGCATCTCGGCAACGCCATAGTCCCAATCGAGGCCGAACCAGCCGGGAATCTCCTTGCGCCCGGCGACGAAGAGGATGGCGATCAGGCCGATGGACGCGATCCAGGCGCGCCGGTACCAGCGTGGATGATCGAAACAGATGATGAAGGTCAGCAGATAAAGGGCGAGCGCGGCAATCCACAATCTCGGCTCGGGGGCAATGTTGTGGCTGACGTGGTCCGTGGTGGCGATGAAGGCCAGCGACGCCAGCGCCGGCAGCGCGATCCAGCGCATGCGCTGGATCAGCGTTGGTTGGGCGAACAGGTCGGTCGTATCGATATCGGTCGCCATCGACCTGGCGACCGGCGCCTGTCCCATGCGCGGCACACGCAATGCCACGGCCGCGCAGAGCAGCGCGAAGATCCAGAAGCCCCACGTCCAGAAACGGCCCAGCTGCGGCAACTCAAACAACGGTTCGAATACGTAGGGAAAGGAAAGCAGCGCCAGGAACGAGCCGACATTCGAGAGCGCATACAGTCGGAACACCGAGCCGCCGGTGCCGGATCGCGCATACCAGTACTGGATCAGCGGCCCGGTGGTGGCCAGGCAGAAATAGGGCAGCCCGACGCTCAAGCCGAGCAGCAGCAATATCTGGCCGATCGGACTGTCGTCGCCGGTTGGCTTGAGCGAGGCATCGGGAATGACGAACACGGCCAGCATCGCCGCGGCCGCCAGCAGCGTCACATGCACGCCGGCCTGCACGCGCGGCGAGCCGTGCCGGGTGATCACGTGCGCATAGACGTAGCCGCCGAACAGGACGGACTGGAAAAACAGCATCGCCGTGGTCCAGACCGTCGGGCTGCCGCCGAACCATGGCAGGATGAACTTGCTGATGAGCGGCTGGACCTGAAACAGCAGGTAGGCACTGAGGAAAACCGTCAGCGCGAACAGCGCCACCTCTCGTTTATCCAGTCGCCCGGTTTCCATGACATCCCGAAGTCATCGCATCAGGCCGCAGTCTAATCGACCGGCAAGCGATTTTGGCGCCGGGCGGCCATTGGCGAAAGTCAGCCGTGGCGGGCCGCCGCCCCATGGAATAATTGCTGGCCGTGGTACGTCATAGACAGAAGACAACACAAGGAGGTCAATATGAGACGGCTGTTTTCCCTGTTGGTGTTCGCCTGTGCCACGGCGCTCAGCCTGCCGGCAATGGCGGCGGATCATCTCGATGGCGTGGTGCCGCTGGCGA
>Ga0187786_10000209_pt1 | contig 18881 bp, 17 predicted proteins | sample 0815_BV2_10_20_M_FD_132449 | JGI IMG/M metagenome (GOLD analysis project Ga0187786, IMG submission 132449) | Tropical peat soil microbial communities from peatlands in Department of Meta, Colombia - 0815_BV2_10_20_MG | ecosystem: Environmental > Terrestrial > Soil > Wetlands > Peat | place...
ACTAATGAGCTGGCTATATATGAAATAAACTGTGTAATTCCGGATTGTATAGCAGTTACTATGCTTTGCGAAATGGTACTGGGAAGGCCCAGATTTTCTACAGCGTCATTTATAGGAGTAGTGTTAATAGTAGAATTACCTGCAGCAGCTTGCTGCAACGAACCAAAGGATGATGCAATAATGATTAAAAGTTGGTCTAAAGTAAAATATAACAGCAAAATAATGGGGATAGCAAATAATATCATTCCTAAAAACACGGCCAAAGTATCATTTTTAATGTAAGGTCTGATTTTTTTAGCTATAAAACGGACATAGTAGGCCAAAATAGCCCCAAAAATTACCATTGCCAAAATTGGGATTAAAATTCCCAATGAAATCAGCGTTAAGACTATTATGAGCGGAATTACAGTTGAAAAAGACAGTTGCTTAATATTAGAACTCATTATGGCTCCAACGAACTTTTTTTTAATATATAGGTATTTCTCTAAATTTCCATATTAATAATTATAATGTAACTCTTGATTTTTTTTATCCATCTAATTTTAACCCCTAAAACCACAATAGCTAAAGGATTAAAAGTAAAACTTCATTTAAGTGAAAATACAATGGAATTTCCTTTAATCAATGAAGTTCCTTTTAATAATTTCATTTTAACATTCGTTAATCCAATATTTAAATTTTTTAAAATGCAATTCTATGGCATATGGTTAAATATTTAACTATTACAATTAAGGGTCTAAAATCTGGAAAACAAAATTAAAAAGTCGCAATAATTGAATTAAGCAGAATAAAAAAAAGAAATTAGTGCCATAAAAAACTTATATTGAAAAAAAGATAATATAATTTAGGTAAAATTAAAATGGGGGTGAAATTGTGGAGACACAACAAGCGAGTGGTGGTTCGATGATAGTACTTGCCATTATCATCGGAATCATCATCCTGATATTTCCATTTTTAGTATACTGGTTAGCCTGGTTTTCAGTATTCATGCTGTTCATTGGCGGCGTAGTGGCCTTAATGACAAAATAGTTCCAGCAATAACTTGAATACTGAAAATCTCTTATTTTTTTGATCTTTTTCTATGAAAATCATAATTAGAAGTTATAAATTTGATATATCTGAAAATTAACTCAAAATAATACAACAAAACGATCTTTTAGAACTTTATTCCCCAGACTCTACATTCAGACAAGGTGTCCACATAACATGCTCTGAAATAGATGAATAAATCTTTATTTGAATAATTCCAGCTTTCCAATTATCATTAGCTTATAATCGCGACTGATAACGAGAACATTAGTATAAACCATAGGATTATAAAATAATGATAATAGTTAAATCTTAATTTGTAAGTCGTATGAGTTTATCAGACATGGAGGGTCTTTAAATGGCAAATTTAATGATAAATATATTCTATGTACTTTTAGCACTAATTATTGTAGTCTTTTTAGATTTTAGATATTTTAAAAACGACTTTCGGAAAATATTAATGACAAATATACTAATTTTTTTAGTATTTGCTGCCGTCTATTACTTATTTTTAAGCAATTTGTAAAAAAAATTAAGATAAACTAATGATTAAGTTTTAAATCCATTAAAAATTATCATAAGATAAATGCTTCTCAACATCTTATGAAGCTCGACACACTACTTTCAGATGAATTTACTGTGTATATTCCAGATCGCCTCAACCTAAGTGGATCAATAGATAAAAACGGTCTTTTGTTATGGTAGCAATTACTATGGAGACAGTAATTAAATGAGTAATAATGCTTCATCAAAGAAGTCTCTTCTAAAGTTCTTTGTATTGGTTTTTGTTCTTGCTATTCCATTTTGGGTAATTAGTGCCCTATCTAAACAAGGACTTCCAGTTCCTATGAATCTTCCCATAAGTGCCCTAATGTTCCCTGTCCCACTTATAGCTGCTTTAATCGTAGTATACATGGAAGAGGGGTATGGCGGTGTAAAGAAGTTATTAAAGAGAATCCTTGACTACAAAAAAATCAAATTAAAATGGTATTTACCTATTATTCTGTTGATGCCGGCCATATTACTTGCATCTTATGTTATAATGCGCTTGGTAGGGCTGTCTTTACCTGTGGAAATATACATTCCATTTTTAACAGTCCCCCTACTTTTTATTGTTTTCTTTATAGCTGCTGTAGGTGAAGAAGCAGGTTGGATGGGATATGCTGCTGATCCCATGCTCGACCGGTGGATTGCACTAAAAGCTGCTGTTATTCTAGGGCTGGTGTGGGCAATATGGCATTTTATACCATTCATTCAAACAGGCAACACTCTTTCATGGGTGGTGTGGCAAAGTTTTTTTTCAGTTATGCTGAGGGTTTTGATTGTATGGGCCTATATTAACACAGGAAAAAGTGTAGTTTCAGCCGTTCTCTTCCATGACATGTACAATGTTAGCTGGTCATTATTCCCCAATAATGGTTCAAATTATGATCCCATGATTACAGGAATCCTAACAGCAATCACAGTTTTGATAGTGATATTTCTGTGGGGGGCAAAGACACTCACTCGTTTCAGATTCCGCTCAAAAATTTAAGCAGCTATGCTAATATTGGGTATTAAAAGTTCATAATGGATATATTAATTTTAGTCACCAATACAAAAACTAACTAACTGAAACTGCTTATTGACATTGATAAAGATAGATCCATAAGACCGGGAAGAATCGCTCCCAGCAATATTAGAAAAACGAAGACTGAAAATAAGTGAAAATTAATTTTTAAATTCATTAATAACTATTTTAAGACTTCATGACCAGCGCCCACCTTAACCTGGGGATATTCCTCTAAAAACTTAATTATATTCTCCAAAGTTTTCTGAGCCAAGTCCACATCCCAAGTATAATCGCTGGGAGCCACTCCGTACTCCAAGTTTTCATAAATGAAAGCAGCGTCCATAGTTAAAAATACCGGCCCTTCTGAACCATTTAATAAGAAAGAAATATGCCCTCGGGTATGGCCGGGGGTAGAAATTGCCCACAGGGATCCGTCACCCAATAAGTCTACAATGAATCCCAAGGGAGGGACAAAGTCCGCTTCACTAAAATCTATCACCTGAAGAATTTCCATCCCCTCTAAAAAGTCTCCGTGAATTTCAGGGTGATAATCATCATATTCTCCTTTGCCTACCACGTGAGGGACATCTTTAGAGAGTTCTCGTTGTCCCGCTGCGTGATCTGCATGTAAATGACTAAAATAGATTCCGTTTAATTTAATAGCATTCAAATAGTAGGCAATATTTTCATTTACCCCCAGATAAAACTCATCTAGGTCACTCCCTTCCAGTCCACCATGTGGATCCAAATGATATAAAGCATCCAATCCTGCATCTAAGAGATAATAGCCTTTATCTTCATGATGAACTAAGTAAGATATTATAGGAACTTCCAAGTCTTCACTGGGAACATTCCCAGCATCAGGATGATCTGGGTTGATAGTACCCCTTCGATTAATAACCACTTTACCTGTTTTGATTATCTTTAATGTTATGGGTCGAGGATGAGCAAATATTTCATTCCAACTTTGAATCCCAGTTTGTTTAAAATTAAATTCTTTTAAAATCATTAAAATAAAAAATAAGGATTTAACCCTATTAATCCTCTCTTAAGTTAATTTGTGCCCATCTCCACTTATCAGATCAAAACTCACTTTTTAATTAATTAGGAAATTACTTTTAAATCTATAATGATTATTAATTTGTATATAGAATTATATAATGAATATTATGTAGCTAAGCTTATACGTCCTCAAGAAATAATAGTACCTAAAAAGTAGTATAATGAGTTTATAATTACTCATAATCCTAAAAATTATATGAATAATCTTAATAACTACTCTTCATGGCGGTGATAGGGTGTTAAAACCTTCTAAAAAAAAGGCAGATGAGAAAAAAGTTCTCAACAAAAAAACTGTTCCTGAAAAATCCCGTGTAAATGCCCTATCAGAAAAAGTTATAGCTAAAAAAGGATTTATATTAGCTAACAAGCGTTTAATACTCATTTTTGCTGTGATAATCTGTCTAGTAATTGCAGCCGCATTAATCTTTTCTGGAAAAGAAAATAGCAACCCTACTTCTAACCTAACCCCTACTTCCAACCAGAGCACTCCTACCTTCAATCATTACGAAGATAAAAATATCGCTTTTAATTATCCATTAGACTGGAATGTATCCACCGATGTATCTTCGCCCATGATAGTTACGGTAACTAAGGACCAGGATAATCTTTTTTCAGTCTTTGTAGAAGATTTAGGAAATATGACTTTAAGAGACAAATTACTCCAATGGAAAGCTAATCTCAATCAGACCAGTAACATAACCTATGAACAGGTTATAACCGTGGATAATACCCAAGCTTATGATGTGCAGGCTAGCACTAAGATTAATTCTACAACCTTCCTTACCCGTGGTATTGCACTGGAAAAAAATAAGAAAGTTTACTTCATAGTTTTTGTATTCAACAAATCTTTACTGGATTATAAAGATCAGATGGATCTGGTTTTAAATAGTTTCCATGTAAAGGAACAGACTTAGCATGTTGATAGATCCCAGGGGAATATCATGATCTGGAATGAAGAAGCAGAGTGTATGCAACAGGATGAAAGAGAACAGTTACAACTTAGAAGACTGCAGAAAGTTGTTAAACTGGCTTACGAAAATGTACCCCATTATAAAAATCGTCTCGATAAAGTAGGGATCCATCCAGAAGACATTCAAAGCATGAAAGACCTACAGAAGCTTCCCTTCACCACTAAAGAAGATTTAAGAGAGGCTTATCCTTTTGGAATGTTTGCTGTTCCTCGCCGGGATATTGTGGAAGTCCATACCTCATCAGGTACCACTGGAAAACCCGTAGTTTCAGGTTATACAAAAGGAGACCTTGATTTATGGGCAGAAGTCATGGCTCGGGGTCTGACCATGTTTGGAGCAGACGAAGACGACATTATTCAGAATACTCATGGTTATGGTCTTTTCACTGGTGGTTTTGGCGTACATTATGGGGCCCAAAATGTGGGCTGCACTGTAATACCCATCAGTACTGGACAAACCAAAAGACAAATTGAGATCATGGAGGATTTCGGGAGCAACGTAGTTATTTTCACTCCGTCCTATGGACTTTACCTGGCAGAAGTGGCAGTAGAAGAAGGATTGGATACCAAAAGTTTGAACTTAAAGGCCATTGGTTTTGGTGCCGAAATGTGGACCGAAGAAATGCGTCAGGAGATACAAAGACGCTTCCACGCCCCTGCTTATAACATTTACGGCCTTACTGAGATCATGGGGCCTGGTGTGGCCCTGGAGTGCCCAGAACAGGATGGATTACACGTTATGGAAGATCATTTTTATCCAGAGATTATTGATCCCGAAACCCAGGAGAACCTTCCGGAAGGGGAAAGAGGTGAGATGGTCTTAACTACCCTCACCAGGGAAGGGATGCCCATTATTCGCTTTAGAACCAAAGATTTAACAACTCTTAGAAGGGTAGAATGTTCATGTGGACGTACCTTAATCAAAATGGACAGAATAACTGGTCGTACCGACGATATGCTGAAGGTAAGAGGAGTAGCCGTGTTCCCCTCTCAGGTAGAAAAGGCCCTTCTAAAGATTGACGGAATAGAACCCCACTATCAGATCATCGTCACCCGTCCCCAGCACCTGGATCAGATGGAAGTTAAAGTAGAAGCTTCTCCTGAACTTTTTTCAGACGAAGTGAAAGAACTGATTGGTACTAAAAAGAAAATTGAAAATTATATACACAATGAGATTGGTTTAAGGGTAGATGTCACTTTAGTAGAACCTAAAACCCTCCCTCGTAGTGAGGGAAAAGCTGTAAGAGTTATTGATAAAAGAAAATTTGATGATAGTTAGGGGGGAACTTAAATTGAAAATAAAACAACTATCCATATTTTTAGAAAACAGAAAAGGCAGAATGAAAAAAGCCCTGGATGTTCTAGAAAAGGGCGGTGTTAGCATAAGAGCACTTTCCATTGCAGATACATCAGATTTCGGTATTTTAAGGTTGATTGTTCCTGAACCAGAAAATACTAAAAAATTATTGGAAGATAACAACTTCATTGTTAAAATCGGTGAAGTAATTGCCGTTAGAATGGAAGATGAACCCGGAAGTCTGGGTAAAATTCTGGGAATTCTAGACGAAGATGATATAAACCTTTCTTATCTTTATGCGTTCGTAGAAGAAAAAGAAAATAGAGCTATCGTTTTATTACATCCTGAACAAATTGATGAAGGTATTGAGGCGTTATTAGCTGGTGGAGCTGAAGTTATTTCAGCAGATGATATCTACAGCCTTTAATTTTATTTATTTTAAAAAAAAGTTCCATGACACTAAAAAATTTCTATAACTAAAATTTGCTAAATCCTTCCTCAAATGCATTCATATTTATAGGAATCGTTTTTTCAGGAAGATTAGCTTTCATGGATTCTATCAATCTTTCTTTGTCCAGTGGGAATCCTGGAACAGTTAAAGTCACCCCTAACATTACCATATTCATAGAAAGAACGTTACCAGCCTGATTGGCAATTTCAACAGCATCCAATACTTTAACATCTTTAGATTTGGCTTTCATTTCCCCCACTATATCATCCAGTGGAGGATAGGGATAATCACTTCCCTGGATGTTAAATGGTAATATTTTAGCAGTGTTCATAATCACATGAGTGTTTTTATTGATTTTAGGAAGAGCCCGCAGTGCTTCTAATGGTTCGAAGGATATCAATAGATCCGCTGTGCCTTCGGCAATGATAGAACTATGAGCGGGACCAATTTTAAGTTCGGTAGACACTCCACCCCCCCTTTGGGCCATTCCATGTATTTCGCTCATTACCACTTCATGGCCAGCATTCATGGCTGCTTCACCAATTACCACCGAAGTTTTTATGATACCCTGGCCTCCTACACCAGAGATGTAGATGCTGTATATTTTCATTTATCTGTCCTCCTCCCTTTAATGGCACCCTGGGGGCAGGTCTGAACGCAAACATTACACTTTCTGCATAGTAATGGATCTATTTCTATCTTATCATCGGCCTGATAAAGAGCCGGACAGGCTAAAGTTGATAAACATTCTCCGCAGCCGTCACAGCTGTCCGTCACTACCAGCTGAGAGATTCCTCTTTTTTGGGATTTTTTTATGAGGACACAGGGATATTTGGATATTACTACGGCTACTCCCTGGTCTTGGAGCGCTTCCTGGAATATTTCTACCGATTTTTTTATGTTCAGAGGGTTAATAGTCTTCATATAACTAACCCCTATGGCTTTAACTAGGTCTTCGATTGAAATTTCTGGGGCCAGATCACCCAGCCCATCAATCGGCAGTCCAGGGTGAGGTTGGCCACCGGTCATTGCCGTAGTTCGATTATCAAGGATAACTAGAACAAAACGGTTTTTATTGTGCACTGCATTTATCAGAGGCGGTATTCCTGCGTGGAAGAAGGTGGAGTCACCAATAAAACTCACGACGGGTTGGTCTGTGGCCTTTGAGAATCCGCAGCTGGATCCGATGGAAGAACCCATGGATAAGAGATAATCAGCGGATTCGTAGGGAGATTCAACACCCAAAGTGTAGCAACCAATGTCAGTGGGGTGTATGACATCAGAAAGTTCTAGATCTTTTGCTGCCTTTTTAACTGCGTAATATGCAGCACGATGGGGGCAGCCAGGGCATAGAGTGGGAGGTCGGTTGGGAAGAGGCAGATTACTTTCTTGGATAAGGAAATTCTCCATTTTAAGCCCCAATACGTTATAGACAGCTTCACGAACTATGTCCGGAGTGTATTCATATATTAAAGGTAGAAAACCGTCTAACTTTCCATTAACTTCTACATTAAGCCCATATTTACCTATTATGGCTAAAATTTCCTTTTCCATAATAGGGTCCACTTCTTCAACAACAATAACCCTTTCAACACTGTTTAAAAAGTTCAAAACTGTTTTTTCTGGGAAAGGGTATGAAAATCCAAGTTTTAAGACTTTTAATGGTAGTTCATCTTCTTCAATCACGTCTATACAGTAGTTAAAGGCACTGCTGGTGGCAATTATGCCCACATTGCCGTCTTGATGGCATTGTTTGTTTAAAAAAGATTTTTCAACAAGTCCTGTGATCTTTTCAATTTTCTGGACTAATTTCTGGTGCATGACCCTGGCGGTGGCCGGAATTGGAACAAATCTTTTGGGATCCTTCTGGAAAAATCCTTTCTCTGGTCTTTTCTCCACTGGACCCAATTGTACTATTCCCCTCATATGGGAGATGCGAGTAGTGGTACGTACCAGTACCGGTATTTCAAATGTTTCTGATATTTGGAATGCTTCCAACATGAAATCCTTAACTTCCTGAGGGTTTGAAGGTTCTAAAAGAGGTAAATTAGCCAGTCGGGCGTAGTGACGGCTGTCCTGTTCATTTTGGGAGGAAAACATTGATGGATCATCCGCAACCAATATTACCATCCCCCCTCTAACCCCGGTGTAAACAGCGCTCATTAGAGAGTCAGAGGCCACATTAAGGCCTACGTGTTTCATGAAGGTGAAGGAACGAACACCAGATGCTGCTGCGGCAGCTGCTACCTCCATGGCCACCTTTTCGTTGATGGAAAATTCGAAGTAAATACCGGCTTCTTTAGCCAAACAATGCAGTACATCTCCAATCTCCGAGGAGGGAGTTCCAGGGTAGGTAGCAGCTACCTTCACCCCTGCTTCTATCGCCCCACGTACTGCGGCCTCGTTTCCCAGAAGGAAGAGTTTTTCATCCTCTTTTCCAGTTAAAATATCATTTAAGTTCATATATTCTCCTAATATTAAAATAGTTGAATGGAAAGATCAGTTGATTAATTGATGGGTCTATCAAAACTGTAGCAGCACCGCTATATTAGGTTTAGCATTCCTAGTTAAAACTTCATTTTTTTAAAGTAACGTTCTTTGTTAAAGTTCATTTTAAGGCCGTGTTAGGAGAATATCTTTTTATAAACAGTACTGTTAGCTGGTATTACTGGTAAAAAGAGAGTTGATGGATGTTCAGGGTCGTGAAAAATGGTCTGGTGGGCGATCTGACTTTGGGTATCGGTGGCAATGGGATTGCCTGTATTCGGGTTAGGATGGAGCATGGGGTATGCACTAGAGGATATTTCAATCCTGATCTTGTGTCCGGCTAAAAAAACGTGCCCTATATCAAAAAGTTCAATGCGGTATTTTTCGATTTTGCCTGGTTCCAGCAGAACTTCTTTGTCGAATCCCTGCCGGAATCTAGCTCTTATGGCCCCACCGCATTCTTCTGGCCCAAGGTTTATGGCAGTACCATTGGGATATACATCAAGAACTCTGGCAGTGAAATCAGTATCTTTGGTATCGCTGGCCGCGTATAGTTCAACAGCCACTGGACCTAATATCATAACCGGCTCTTCTAGTGAAGATGTAGTGTAAACTAGAACATCAGAACGGTTTTCAGTAGTTAAACAGTCCACGGCAAAACTTCCCATTGCAACAGGCCTTGGATTGGCAGGATCATAGGTATAACTGTCAGAAGAAGCATTTGTATTATTTAATGAAGTGTTAGCTGAAGAAGTGTTAGCTGAATTGTTGAGGCTCCACACCAGGAATCCGTTACCATTATACGTGTTAGCCTGGCCTTCGCTTTGGAGATAAAGAGGAGTGATGTTGATATCTTCAGGAGGATAAGTGGTGAGGTTTATCCATTTGTTAATACCAGTGAGGTATACTGTTGCCTGCGGTAAATTTGAATTATCGGTGGTATTATCTGAATTATTGGTGGTGTTGGTTTGATTTTTAAGATAATGATCGAAGAATGATAGATGATTACCATAAACATCTATCCTGGCCCCAGAAACTGGCAGGTCACCAATTTTTGAAAGTTGTGCTCCTGGTTCAAATGTTGCAGAGTGTATCCACGGCCCTATAATAATGTATTGGTCATTCTGGTTAGGAAAATTCTTTTTAACGCCCCTCCAGTAGAATAGTGCGCCCGGTTGGTCTGTGTCGAACCAACCACAGGTGGTCATGGTGGGGAGGCTAAACTGGGTGAAGTCCTGTTCAGTAAACTGAATTCGTTTCCAGTAATCATCCATGGTGGAATGTTCTAAAAACTGACGGTAAAGTGGTACTGATGTTCCGATAACTTCGTCAGCGTTAATTAGCGGTCTGTGATTAAATGCAGCTGTTAAATTAATGTTTTGTGTGTTCAAATCCTGCGTACGACCATTGTTTTGCAGTGTCCATGGAAGAACCCAGCCCATGTAGAAAACACCACCAATAGAAGGTATTTCCTCCATGTATCTTCCAGTAGCAGAAGTAGGAGCGATACATGTTAGGTGAGGTGGTTTTTCTCTTGCTGCCAACCATTGGTCAGCTCCCATGTAAGAAGATCCCATCATCCCTACTTTTCCATTGGCCCATGGCTGGTTGGCAGCCCATTCAATGGTGTCATAACCATCCTGTCCTTCCTGAAAGAGGAAATTGAAGTCTCCCTGGGAGTCTCCCTTACCCCGAACATCTTGGACCATAAAAACGTACCCATGACTGGCAAAATACTCTCCCATAGCAGTGTAGTTCATGTATGGCGCACTTCTCCCATAAGGAGTGCGTATTAGAATTACCGGATATTTTCCATCTGGTTGGGGCATCCAAACATCCGAAATAAGTTTTACACCGTCGCGCATTTGTGTTTCAAGACCAACCATGGTTTTAAATGTGTAATTCGTCTGGTTGCTAATATTCAGTGTACTAGTGGTGCGGTTGGTATTAGTTAAATTAATAGTAGTGTGATTAGTATTGGTCAAATTAAGATTGGTACTGTTATTAGAATTGTTCAACGACTGATTAAAGGGTTTTTGTGTCTGATTCTCGGTCTGGTTTAGTGAATCGGAAGAAAAATTCAGAGGAGATTGATTAATAATAGTTTGGTTCTCAGCAACAAAAGCTCCATACAAAACACCTGCAACTAAGAAGATTACAAATAATATGGATATAACTGGAACTTTTTCCATATTCCCCCATCCTATTAATAAATAAGTTTATTAAAATTTATGACAATCAGTTGATGATTAAAAGTTATTTGAGGGTTCTATTATATTTACTCACAATGAAAATTAAGATCCAAGACCCAGACTTAGAATATCACCTGTTCCATCGCCGGGTTAAATATGCCCGTATAGAAATTAAAAATGGAGACATACACCTTATAATGCCCCATGGTGCAGATAACCATGAGGAAGTCATACGTAAAAACCTAGACTGGATTGCTAAAAAATTGTCTCGTCTGGAAGTACTCCAACAAGAAGCTCAAAGCCGGCCCATTAATTTTAATAGGACTGACCAGGAGTTTAGAGACCTGGTAACATCATATATGGAAAGAAAACTAAATAAAATGAAGTTGAGGGTTAATAAGGTTTCTTTTCGCAAGATGAAGTCCCGGTGGGGTAGTTGTAGTGGTGAGAAAAACATCAGCATCAACACTCACCTCAAATATTTACCTAAACGTTTAATAGAATACGTGGTTTTTCATGAACTGGCTCATTTAATAGAACGTAAACACGATAAAAACTTCTGGAAGATAATGGCCCAGGAGTATCCAGATTATAAAAAGATGGAAAACGAACTTTCTGTATACTGGCTGCGGGTGAGGGAACTTTGATCATATAATTATTAAATTTGATATTTTAGTACTCTTAAAACTTAATATCCTTGGTACTCTCGACTTTCACCATTTTTTCAAATCCCCACAACTTAATTATCTTCTGCATGGCCCGACACTCTCCTTTAGCAGTGAACACATTGTTTTTAAGGATTATCTCTTTTACCTTACGAGCATGAGGATAGTGATGTGGATAAGCTTTAGAATAAACATCTAAAAAATTTTGTAATAGAGACTGAATATTTTTAGGAAAAGGATAGTACTCCAAAAAACCCCAGGCCAATATATAACGGGATACCATGATGATATCTTCAAACTCCAAATTCGGAGTTAACTGGCTGTAAAACTTTTCTCCTTGAATTTCACCCTGAGAAGCTATTTCAATCTCTTTTTTTAGCATTGGAATATATTCTGAACCAAATGGTGGAAAACCATGTTCTGGAATTATTCTATTGACCATCAAGTCCTCTATAATCGAGAATAAAACATTGGCCTTCTTTTTCACGTCTTCCGTAGCATCTTCTGTAAATACTGCCCGACAGAATCCCAATTTGTGGAGTATGTAACCATGAGTGGCTTCATGAGCCACGGACCGCTCCACATCTGCACTTAATCTGGGCTCAGAAGAGTTTAACACCACCACCGTGTATTGAGGGTGATAATTAAAGGCCGCCCGGGCCCCAGTTATACCCAGGTCTGGGCTCCCCAAGATTTTCACTGGTAATCCAGTTTCGTTTTCTATGAGAAGTAAATAGTTTTTCAAACGATCAGAAAGCTCGAAATAATCCAAACTATCACCTTGAATAATTTTAAACTTTTTTAAAGAATTTTATTGGGTTTTTAGTGATATTTCACTACTTTCCCTCTGATATTTATATGAGTTGGACCTAATATCTATTTGATTCTATTTTAGAAATTTAAATTTTTGAGGATTTATAACTAGATTCAAATGAATAAAGATTAATTTGGAGATTAAAATGATTAACATCACAGTTTTAAGGTACGACCCCCAACAGGACAAGGAACCCTACTTTGAAACGTACTCAATTGAAGAAAAGGAAAAAATGAAAGTTTTAGATGCTCTAAATTATATAAATCAGCATCATCACGCTCAACTGGCTTATCGGTCCTCTTGTCGAGCTGGTCAGTGCGGTTCGTGTGCTTTGAAAATTAATAAAGAAGTGGCCCTGGCCTGTAAAGCAGAAATAAAAGATGGAGATATTTTAGAGCCATTAGATCTGCCAGTTATTAAGGATCTGGTGGTTGATCGCAGCGAAGTTGAAGAAAAAGTTAAAGAAATGGGGCTCTTTTTGGAAGGTGATTGCGAGTTAACCGAGTGTCCGGCTATTCTGGACCCCTGTGATCTGGCAGATTCCAAGAAACTGAGAAGTTGCATTGAGTGCTACTCCTGTTTATCTGCCTGTCCCGTTATAAAGGAGACTAATGAGTATGCAGGACCTTACTTCATGCGTTACCTGTCAAAATTCGCCTTTGACCCCAGGGACTGCGAAGATCGGGCCCTGGAAGGGACTAAAAACGGTTTATACTGCTGTACTTCATGTGGTAAGTGTACCGAGGTTTGCCCTAAGGAAATAAACACCTTCGGAGGAGCTATAGAAAAATTACGAGAAATAGCCTGTCGGGAAGGCGTTGGTCCCCTGCCCATCCACCGTTCTGTGCGGGAGTTAATAGAAAAGACCGGTCGATCTGTAGAGCCCCTGGGAGAAGGTTTTATCCAGGAAATTTCTGTAGATTCTGATGATACAAGCCAGGGAGATGCTAATGGCAAAATAGCCCTTTTCACTGGCTGTTTAATGGATTATCGTCTCCCTGAAATTGGCTACGCCCTTCTTAAAGTATTGGAAGAACAGGGAGTGGACATTGTGGTGCCGGAAGGGCAGGTATGTTGTGGTTCTCCCATGATACGTACCGGACAGACCGATATAGTGGATAATCTGGTAGAACAAAACGCTAAAATTTTAAAAGGTTACGATACCATTATTACTGTTTGCGCAGGCTGCGGAGCTACTCTTAAAAATGACTATCCGGAATATGGAGTTAAGCTTAATGTAGTGGATATCAGCGAGTTTTTAGCCAGTAGACTTGACACTCACAATATGACGCCTCTTAATCTGAAAGTTACTTACCACGACCCCTGTCACCTGGCCCGTGGTCAGGGTATACGGGATGAACCCCGGGAAATACTCTCCAAAATTCCAGGGGTGGAATTGGTCGAAATGGAGGAACCCAACCGTTGTTGTGGAGCTGGAGGCGGTGTAAGGGCCGGTAAACCAGAAATAGCTGCTGCACTTGGTAAACGTAAAGTAGAGATGATTAAGAAGTTGGATGTGGATGCAGTGATTACTATCTGTCCCTTCTGTGAGAACAATTTACGGTTATCCTTAGAAGAGGAGGGACTGGATGTGGAAGTAATGAATATCCTGAAACTTCTGGAGATGGCCTACACTTCTGGAGAGGACATACAATAACTAAGAGGGTAACATGATAGAGGTAGTGTTCGTGGAACCGGAATCTCCGGGAAATGTGGGTTTTATGGCTCGTACCATGAAAAATTTTGGCTTGGAAAGGTTGGTTCTGATAAATCCGTGTAATATTGGGGAAGAAGCCCATTATCATGCCATGCATGCTCAAGATGTTTTGGATAATTGTAAGACTTATCCTTCCCTTTCTCAGTATCTGGATGAGGCAGAAGCTGATTTTCTGGTAGGTACCACTGGAACCCCTGGAGGTAGTTACAACGTGTCCCGTATTGCCGTTACTCCCGAGAAATTAAGCTATGCTATTAATTTAAAAAGCAAAATAGCACTTATTTTCGGTCGCGAAGGCGATGGGCTTACTAATCATGAAATTGACCTGTGCGACGTGGTAGTGACTATTCCCACCAGTGATGAGTACCCCATCATGAATATCAGCCACGCTGCTGCAGTCATATTTTACGAATTATACAAAAATGTGAAAACCTACCCTGTAGAAGAGATTCGGGAATCATCCCGCCATGAAAGAGAAGATATAGCCGACTACATGGATTGGATACTTCAAAATCTGGATTATCCTTCTCACAAGCACCAGACCACCCTAACCATATTTCGGAGAATACTGGGAAGGGCTTTTATAACCGGTCGAGAAGCCCACAGTATGAAGGGAGTCTTCCGGAAGATTAGAGATAAAATGATAAATGATAAGTAGGAGTTATTTCAGATGTTATTTGGTTTAGGACCCCTGGAAATCATTGGAATTATTATTTTCATTCTCCTAATCTTCTTTTTGCCCCGTATTTTGCGAATGCGAATGATCTCCTCTGTTACCAAAGTTACTTTGGAACTGGAGTCCATGGTAGATGAAAGTAAACAAATGCTGGTTAAGTTGTGCCAGGAGAAGGGAACTTCAGATAAAGATCCATTAGAATTAGTGGATAATTATATGGAATTTTTTGTTATACCTCCTGTGGATTTGGACCCTAATGGTCTGGTTGGTAAATATCAGAAAATATTAGAACTAAGCGAAGATCGTTTTGAGTACATGGCCCAGGAACTAGCTCCTGAAGCAGACCCTGAGTGGAAATCCAACATCATCATGACTTTAAAATCTACCCTGGGCATGAGCGGTGTGTTTAAGATGGTCCGGCATAATTTGGTGCTGGCTCAGAAAACAGGAAACCTTCAAATGCTCCTTATGCTGCAGATGAGTTTGCCCCTGGTTTTACGTATTTTAAAGGCTCAACTGGAAGGTAGTAAAGCTTTTTCAAAAGGTTCTCCCATTGGAGACGGTTTGGGCCCCTTGATTGCAGGTATGTTACTCAAACCTTCTGTTGAACTGGAAACCCGGGGCGGAATGATCATTGGTCGCAGGGAGATGGATGGTCGACACGTTATTATTGCCCGAGCCCAGGGTCCTGGTGCCCGGGTGGGTAAGGTTAGCAAAATTATCACTTCCCTCATAAAGGAGGAAAACTTAAAAAGAATCATCACCGTGGATGCGGCTGTTAAACTGGAAGGAGAAAAAACTGGATCCATCGCTGAAGGAGTGGGAGTGGTTATTGGAGGGCCTGGTGTTGATAAGTGGATGATAGAAGAGTCCATGGTTAAAGAAAACCTTCAGACCGATGCAATAATTGTTAAAATGAGTCCCGAAGAAGCCATCAGCCATATGAACGAGGATATAATGAAAGCAGCTAAAAAAGCGCTTTGTGTAGTTCGAGATGCTATTTACCGGACGGAAATTGGTTCCTCGGTTCTGGTAGTGGGGGTGGGGAATAGTTCAGGACTGCCCAACATCATCACTGAACCAGAAAAGATTGATATTGAGAAAGATAAAAAGGAAGATAAAAAAGAGGGTAGAGCATGGCGATTCTAAGTGACCAGGATATCAAAAAGTACCTCGAAGAGGGGAAAATCATCATAGACCCCCTGGAAGATCCAGACAGACAGATCCAACCTTCTTCAGTGGATATGCGCATAGGAAGCGAATTTAAAGGTTTTAGAATAATCAGACAACCCTGTATCGACCCCCTAGATCCTACGGATCTAGAATCATACATGGAATCGTTCCATATTGAACCGGGCAGTCCTTTTATAATACATCCTGGTGAGTTCGCTTTAGCAACCACTCTGGAGATGGTGCAACTTCCTGATAATCTGGTGGCCCGGGTGGAAGGACGTTCTTCCATGGGGAGACTGGGAATTACCATGCACGTCACCGCTGGTTATATTGATCCTGGATTTAGAGGTAGGATAACCCTGGAAATATCCAACATAGGTAAGATGCCAGTGGCACTCTACAGTGGCCAGAGAGTGTGTCAAATTGTTTTTGAAACCATGACCAGCCCCTCTGATAAACCATACGGCCATCCTGACCGGGACAGCAAATACATGGATCAGGAACGGCCGGTTACCAGTAAGATAAAGCAAGATTATGAGATTCGGGATCGTAAACAGTCCCGGTTAATTTAAAAATTGATTTTTAGCCTAACTATGTGATTTTTATGAAAAACGAGGATGTAATGAATCTGGCGCGTAAGCGAGGATTTTTATGGTCGTCATTTGAGATATATTCTGGTGTAGCAGGATTCTTTGATTACGGCCCTTTAGGTGCTACTTTAAAAAATAAAGTAATGAACAAGTGGAGAAATTATTACGTGGTGCAGGAAGGGTTCTACGAGATTGAATCTCCAACTATAATGCCCGAAGAAGCCCTTAAAGCCTCTGGACACGTTGATCATTTTAACGACCCCATGACCGAATGTAAAGATTGCTTGGACGTTTTCCGGGCCGACCACATCATCAAGGAGGCTACCGGAGAAGAAGGGGAGGGAATGGAGAATCAGGAGTTAACAGAGATCATCTCCCAGGAAAAAATTCGCTGCCCCAAGTGTGGCGGTCACCTGTCCCATGTTTGGAGTTATAATTTAATGTTCCAGACCTTAATTGGTGCCAAGGGTAAAAAAACTGGTTACATGCGTCCTGAGACAGCTCAGGGTATTTTTATACCATTCAAACGATTATTACGTTTCTTCCGAGGTAAATTACCATTTGGTGTGGTTCAGTTGGGTAAAGCTTATCGAAATGAGATTTCACCCCGCCAGGGTGTTATACGCCTCCGAGAGTTTACCCAGGCCGAAGCAGAGATCTTCGTAGACCCTCGGGATAAGACCCATCCTAATTTTGAGAAAGTGGCCCAGGAAGTTCTCACTCTGTATCCTGCATCTTCCCAGGAAACTGGTGGTGAATCCATAAAGATCACCGCACAAAAAGCTGTAGATGAGAAAATAGTGGCCAGTGAAATGTTAACTTACCAGTTGTGTCTGGCTCACCGATTTTTAATGGAACTGGGACTTTCAGAAGATGTTTTAAGGTTCAGACAGCATATGTGTACCGAGATGGCCCACTACGCCATTGACTGTTGGGACGTAGAAGTCTATACCGACCGTTACGGCTGGATCGAAGTTATTGGTATTGCCGACCGTACTGACTTCGACTTGAAATCCCATAGTCAGCATAGTAAAGAAGATTTAAGAGTTTTCTTAGAATATCCTGAGCCCCGTGTGGTTAAAAAACTAAAAGTTAAAGCCAACATGGGTAAATTTGGACCACTGTTTAAAGGCGATGCTCCGAAGATCCTTGAAGCATTAGATGAAATAGACGCATCGGATGTTAAAGAATCTCTTGAAAAAGATGGAACCTTTCAGTTGGAATTGAGTGGTACTATACATCAGCTCACCCCGGAACTTATCAGCTTCCAGGAACAAGAGGAAACTGTGAGAGGTGAAAAAATATATCCCCATGTTATAGAACCTTCTTACGGTATAGACCGCATCGTATACTCGGTTTTACTTCACACTTACACTGTTGAAGATGATCGAACCTACTTCCGGCTCCCAGCCGAGGTGGCACCAGTGGAAGTTAATGTATTCCCTCTGGTGAACAAGGACGACCTAGGGCAGACTGCCCTGCACATCAGAGATGATCTTAGGAGAGACGGTATAATAGCTGAAGACGACACTTCCGGGACTATTGGAAGACGTTATGCTCGTTCTGATGAAATTGGTGTGCCATTTGCTGTTACAGTTGACCACCAGAGTCTGGAAGATAAGACGGTTACTATAAGAGAGAGGGATAGTCAAAATCAGGTGAGAGTATTAATATCAGATTTACCAATGACTGTTAAAGACCTTATCTCTGGAAAAATAAATTTGAAGAATTTTAATTAGTTAAAACCAAATACTGGTTTTCTAATTAATTCAAATTTTTTTTAAATATTGTTTTTTTAAAATAGGGATATATTCGATTTTTTAAATTCAATTTTTAATATTTTTTAATACAATTATTTCTTCGTTACCAGGGCTTCCAGTTCTTCTTCTGGAATGAGCTTGGCAATTTTAAGTTTAGTAGGACATTTACCAAGTGCAATATCGTGTTTTTTAGCTATTTCCTTTAAATCTTTCATGGTAGCTTTTTTGGCCATTTCTTCAACATCCATGTTTAACACCTATTAATACTTCTAAAAGAAGAATAGTTTAAGTTTTGTGGAAATTTAATAAATTTAATCTACTGTAGAAATTAAAATATTGTAGAAATTAAAAAAAAAAAAAAAAAAAAAAAAAAAAAAAAGGAAACCCCCAACCAAAAAAAAAACCGGGAAGAGTGGGGGAAAAGACAAAAAAACAACAGTCCAGCC
>Ga0187786_10000210_pt1 | contig 18855 bp, 19 predicted proteins | sample 0815_BV2_10_20_M_FD_132449 | JGI IMG/M metagenome (GOLD analysis project Ga0187786, IMG submission 132449) | Tropical peat soil microbial communities from peatlands in Department of Meta, Colombia - 0815_BV2_10_20_MG | ecosystem: Environmental > Terrestrial > Soil > Wetlands > Peat | place...
CAGGCGGGACTTAATCTAATGATTTTTTAATAATGATAATCAGAAGATTCTGATCATCTTTATTAAAATATCATTAGATTAAGTCCCGCCTGCCGGACTGTAGATCCGAGGGTTGCTGGTTCAAGTCCGGCAGGCGGGACTTAATCTAATGATATTTTAATAAAGATGATCAGAATCTTCTGATTCATCAAAGGCTTACCCTAAAAAATTATTAGCCGATATAGCAAGATATATATATTACTTAGTCAGAAGGAAAAGTATATATGGTATCATATGTATACCCTCCTCTACTCTCATTCTATGAGTTGCCCTGGTGGTGTAGGGGCTATCATGTGGGCCTGTCGAGCCCACGACTCGGGTTCAAATCCCGGCCAGGGCGTTTTTAGGGGGCCCGTAGCTCAGTCTGGGAGAGCGCTTGGCTTTTAACCAAGTGGTCGCGGGTTCAATTCCCGTCGGGCCCGTTCTAATTTTTGTTGGAGGAACTAAATGGTGAAGAAGGATATCTTAAAACACGAACTGGTTCCAGATCATGTTGTTTTGAAGAAGAACCAAATAACTAAGATGCTGAAAGAAATGGATGTCCACCCGGAGCAACTTCCAAAAATAAAATTGGATGATCCTGTTGCTAAAGCAATAGAAGCTAAAGCGGGCGACATTATTAAAATAACTCGAAAAAGTCAAACTGCAGGTAAATTTATCACCTACCGTTTGGTGTTGGAATAATAAACCAATAAAATTGGGAGAATATGTGTTGTAAAATATTTCGTTAGTGCGATATTTGTTTTGGAGGAATTTAATGGTAAAAAACGCCTGGGAACTGGTTGATGCCTTTTTTAGTGACTACAACTTGGTTGATCATCATTTGAAATCTTATAATGATTTCGTTGATCACCGCATACAAGATATAATAGATATTACTGAGCCAATCGTTCTTGAACAGGGCGATTATTGCATACAGACGGGCCAATTAGAAATTAAGAAACCCTTTATTAAGGAAGCCGACGGTTCCAAAAGTAAGGTTTTCCCTACTGAAGCTAGACTTCGTAATTTGACCTATTCGGCCCACATGTACCTGGACATGGCCCTTACTAAGGGCGAAGATGAACAGGACATGGAAAAAGTTTACATTGGTGAACTTCCAGTGATGCTAAAGTCCAATATCTGTCACCTTGATGGGCTTAGTCGTGGAGAAATCGAAGATAAAGGTGAAGATCCACAGGACCCTGGTGGATATTTCATTGTTAATGGTTCAGAAAGGGCCATAGTCACCATGGAAGAAATCGCTCCCAATAAGATCATCTTAGAACGGATTGGGGAGAAAGAAGACCGCAGGGCTCGAGCCATTGTAACTTCAATTAAAAGCGGATTCAGAGCAAGAATAACTCTGGAATACCGTAAACCAAGGAAAAAAGGAGTATTTTTAAGAATATCTTTCCCTTACGTTCCTGGAGAAATACCTCTGGTGGTCTTATTGAGGGCCCTGGGTTATGAAAAGGATGTTGACCTGGTTAACAGTGTTTCTGAAGAAAATGATATACAATTTTTACTTATCGACGATATACAAACCTCGGAAATAACCACTACCTATGATGCCATTAAGTATATTGGTAACCGGGTGGCTAAAGGAATGACTGAGGAATACCGTATAAAACGGGCAGAAGACGTTATAGATCGTTATCTTTTACCTCATATGGGAGTTGAACCTGGTAAGCGGGCTGAAAAGGCTACTTATCTGGCAGAGATGACGGAAATGTTACTGCAAGTCATCTTTGATGAACGTGAACCACACGACAAGGACCACTACGCCAATAAAAGACTGAGAGTCTCAGGAGACCTCATGGAAGATTTATTCAGGGTAGCATTCACCAGTTTAACTCGTGATATGACTTACCAACTGGAAAGAAGTCTTACTCGGGGTAAAGAACCTTCAGTTAAACAGGCAGTACGTTCTGACGTATTAACCGAAAATATCAAGCATGCCATAGCTACTGGAAATTGGGTGGGTGGCCGTGCTGGTGTTAGTCAACTTTTGGACCGTACCAGTTACATGGGAACTTTATCTCACCTTAAACGGGTGGTATCACCACTCAGCCGAAGTCAGCCTCACTTCGAGGCCCGTGATTTGCACCCCACACAATTTGGTAAGATATGTCCCAACGAGACCCCCGAGGGTCCTAACTGTGGACTGGTGAAGAACCTGGCTATTATGGCCCGAATTTCTGATGGTTCTGACCCAGAAGAACTCGAAAAATCCATCAAAAAGATGAAACTAATAAATCCAATCTAAGGAGAGGGTTAATATTCATTTTATAATTTCTAATCTGGCATTGGGGGCAAACCTGTGAAAAAATGTAAGGTCTATATTAATGGAAAACTTATTGGAACCTGTAAAGATCCGGAAGTTTTTGTGGAAGCCATGCGCCAAAAAAGAAGGGCAGGAGAAGTTTCTTCGGAGACAAACATCACCTACTACCACGACAACAACGAGATATATATCTTCAACGATCCCGGACGAACCAGGAGACCAGTAATAGTAGTAGAGAATGGAAAAGCTCTTCTTACTGATGAGCACATCCAAAAACTTGCTGATGACGAAATAACATGGGATGATATGGTAAATGAAGGTATTATTGAATACCTGGACGCCGAAGAGGAAGAAAATACTTATTTGGCCATGTTTGCCGATGAATTAACTCCTGACCACACTCATCTGGAAATAGACCCGGCTACCATGCTGGGAATATGTGCTGGAATCATTCCCTATGCCAACCACAACTCATCCCCCCGTAACACCATGGAAGCGGGAATGACCAAACAGGCATTAGGATTATACGTATCCAACTATCACTTGCGTACTGACACCCGGGCTCACTTAATGCACCATCCACAGGTACCTATGGTGAAAACCCGCAGTATGGATGCTACTCAATATGATCAGCGCCCTTCCGGTCAAAATTTTGTGGTGGCTGTTATGTCCTACGAAGGATACAACATGGAAGACGCTTTAATTCTTAATAAAGCCTCAATAGAAAGAGGACTGGCCCGTTCATCATTTTTCAGATCTTACGAAGCCTCTGAACGCCGATATCCTGGAGGACAGGAAGATAAGTTTGAAGTACCTGAAAATATAGTGCGAGGATACCGCTCTGAAGAGGTGTATCGTAACCTGGACGAAGATGGTATTGTAAATCCAGAGGTAGAAGTAAAATCGGGAGATGTACTCATTGGTAAAACTTCACCACCACGATTTTTAGAGGAAATTGACGAATTTGGAACGGTAGCAGAAAGGCGGCGTGAAACCTCAGTAACAGTACGTCACGGAGAACATGGTGTAGTCGATGCTGTAATGCTCACTGAAACAGTGGAAGGAAGTAAACTGGCCAAAATACGTGTTCGAGACCAGAGGCAGCCTGAATTTGGGGATAAATTCGCTTCCCGTCATGGTCAAAAAGGTGTGGTGGGACTGATTGTTTCTCAGGAAAATATGCCCTTTACTGAAGATGGAGTAGTACCAGATCTTATTATAAACCCCCACGCTATTCCTTCCCGTATGTCCGTAGGGCAGGTGTTGGAGATGCTGGCTGGTAAAGCCGGATGTATGGAAGGACTTCGTATGGACGGAACTCCATTCAGTGGTAAAACTGAACTAGAGATAATGGATCTCCTTAAAAATAATGGATTCGAAACTGCCGGTCGGGAATCCCTCTACAATGGAATCACCGGTGAGAGAATGGAATCAGAAATATTCATTGGAGTAGCATTTTACCAGAAACTGCACCACATGACCTCTGATAAAGTCTACGCTCGTTCACGGGGACCAGTACAGGTTCTGACCAGGCAACCAACAGAAGGAAGAGCTCGTGAAGGTGGTCTCCGATTTGGTGAGATGGAAAGAGACTGTCTTATAGCTCATGGGGCAGCATTAGCACTTAAAGAGCGACTTCTGGATGAATCAGACAAGTACGAGGCTATAGTATGTTCTGAGTGTGGTATGATTGCTATTTACGACCGCATGCGGGATAAAAAATACTGCCCTATCTGTGGAGAATCAGACAGTTTCCCTGTAGAGATTTCATACGCATTTAAATTATTGCTGGACGAACTTAAGAGCCTGTGTATATTCCCTAAACTGGTTCTTGAGGACAAGGCTTGAATTAAGGGTGTAAGAGGATAAGGAGAGATTAAGCTTGAAAGGAATTCTAAAAAAGATTGCCCAAATCAACTTCGGCCTACTGTCCCCGGAAAATATCCGGAGAATGTCCGTCACTAAAATTGTGACCCCCGACACCTATGATGAGGACGGGTACCCCATAGAAGCAGGTTTAATGGACCCGCGGCTGGGTGTTATTGATCCCGGACTCCGGTGCCGTTCCTGCGGATCCAAGGGTGGGGACTGCCAGGGACACTTTGGACACATAAACCTGGCCCGACCAGTTATACATGTTGGATTTGCAGATACCATACACAAGATTCTGCGATCAACTTGCAGTAGCTGTGGTAAAGTGCTCTTAACTGATGCTGAAAAGGTAATATATAAAGAGAAAATTGATGCCCGGTTGCAGAATGAAGAAAGCATTACCGATATAGTCAAGGATATCTATGCTCTGGCCCGTCGAGATGACTGCCCCCACTGCCATCAGGAAGCAGAAGTTAGAAAAAATGCTGAATCCATGATTCGTCACTCTGAGGAAATATTAGAGGAAATAGGGGAAGCATTAACTGCTGATAGTAAGAAGAATATTGAGGAACTGGCTGCCAAGCTCATGGAACTGAAAGGTAGCGAGGATACCAACACCCTAAAGGAACTAACGGCAGATCTGATTCAGGCTGTCAAGGATATAAAGGGCATAAATGAAGAAGCCACTGTAGAATTACGAGAATTTGTGGAACCTATTTATCAGGAAGCCAAAAAAGCCCAGCAACGAACTATCCAAGAGGATATCAAGATAGACAAGCCGGTGTCATTGGTGGAAGGTAACTACAAATTGACTCCCAGCGAAGTACGAGAATGGCTGGAAAAAATCCCAGAAGAAGATTATTATCTGGTGGGAATCAACCCCGCCATAGCTAAACCTGAATGGATGGTTTTAACTGTTTTACCAGTTCCACCCGTGACGGTACGACCTTCAATCACTCTAGAAACTGGTGAAAGGTCAGAGGATGATTTGACTCACAAACTGGTGGATATTTTAAGGATCAACCAGCGACTTAAAGAGAACATGGAAGCAGGGGCACCCCAACTAATCGTCGAGGACCTTTGGGAGCTTTTACAATACCACGTCACCACTTACTTTGATAACGAAGCATCTGGAGTACCTCCAGCTCGGCATAGATCTGGAAGACCCCTAAAAACCCTGGCACAAAGGCTTAAGGGAAAAGAAGGACGTTTCAGAAGCAACTTGTCTGGTAAAAGGGTTAACTTCTCAGCCCGGACCGTTATTTCTCCAGACCCCAACATCAGTATCAACGAGGTAGGGGTACCAGAGATGATCGCCACCGAGGTAACTGTACCAGTGTATGTTACTGATTGGAACATCGACCAGATGAAAAAACACATTGAAAATGGTTCTAAAATACACCCCGGGGCAAACTACGTCATTCGACCCGACGAACGGAAAATCCGGGTTTACGACGAGACTAAAGAGTCCATTCTGGAAAAACTAGAACCGGGCTATGTGGTGGAACGTCACTTAATAGATGGGGATATAGTACTGTTCAACCGGCAGCCATCCTTACACAGAATGTCCATGATGGCCCACGAAGTCAAGGTACTTCCCTACAAAACTTTCCGACTCAATTTATGTGTCTGCCCTCCTTACAATGCTGACTTTGACGGGGATGAAATGAACATGCACGTTTTCCAGACTGAGGAATCACGGGCAGAAGCAAAGTCACTTATGAGGGTGCAGGAGCACATTCTGTCGCCTCGTTTCGGTGGACCTATTATTGGTGGAATTCACGACCACATTTCGGGGGGATATCTCCTGACCAGGGAAGGATCCGAGTTCAAGGAAGCTGACGTTTTCCAGATGGTTAAAAAGTCACAACTACCCCTTCCTGAACCTAAGGGTAGGGACTGGACTGGTAAAGAGATTTTCAGTCTCCTGTTACCTGATGATTTACACATGGTTTACAAGGCGGAGATCTGTCGTAAGTGCGACGAATGTCTCCGGGAAGAATGTAAAAACGATGCATACGTGGTTATAGAAAACGGAGAACTCAAATTAGGCGCTATAGACGAGAAAGCATTCGGTGCATTCTCTGGTAAAATCTTAGACTCCGTGGTTAAAGAGTACGGCACTGATCGGGCCCGTCAATTCTTGGATTCTGCTACTAAGCTATCTATATCTGGTATTATGAAAAGAGGATTTACCACCAGTACTGCTGATGAGGAAATCCCTCGAGAAGCCAAGGACCGTATTGAGGAACTCTTAAGTAATGCTGAAACTAAAGTAGAGCAACTTATCGATGCTTATCACAATGATGAACTGGAAGCCCTGCCAGGTAGGAGTCTGCGGGAAACCCTGGAGATGAAGATCATGCAGGTTCTAGGTGAAGCCAGGGACAAGTCAGGGGAAATAGCCGAGAGTTACTTCGGAATGGATAACCACGCCGTTATCATGGCATTAACTGGTGCTCGAGGTTCTATGCTAAATTTGACTCAGATTGCAGCCTGTGTGGGGCAGCAGTCTGTTCGGGGAGGTAGGATCGAGAGAGGTTATCGTAACCGAACCTTACCTCACTTTCAGGAAGGTGAACTGGGTGCTAAAGCCAGTGGATTCGTTCATTCCAGTTACAAGTCAGGATTAGACCCACTTGAATTTTTCTTCCACGCTATGGGTGGTAGGGAAGGTCTGGTGGACACTGCTATCCGTACTGCTCAAAGTGGTTACATGCAGCGTCGTTTAGTTAATGCCCTGCAGGACTTGAACGTTAACCTGGATGGAACAGTTCGTGACAACCGGGGAGTGGTTATACAGACCCGTTATGGTGAAGATGGAATTGACCCAGCCAAGAGTGACTACGGAAAAGTAGCAGACATTGATCGTCTCATTGAAGAGATGAGAATCAAAGCCAAATCAGGCAAATAAAATTATCAAATGATTTATGGGGACCTAGGCAAGAACAGGTGGTTATGTGGACATTAAGAAAGTCGAAAAGGTGGTTAAGAAGAAAAAGGCAGATTTCCCGGAGAAATTAATCCAGGATATAGCCGAAGCAGCTGACAGACACAAGCTTAAGGCGGCTGAACTGGACGAACTGGTCGGGGAGTTGAAAAGAGCCTATGATCGGGCGGAAGTGGAAGCCGGTGAAGCCGTGGGTACGGTAGCTGCTCAATCGGTAGGAGAACCAGGTACTCAGATGACCATGCGTACTTTTCACTACGCAGGGGTAGCTGAATTAAACGTTACCCTGGGGTTGCCCCGTTTGATAGAAATTGTGGACGCCCGAAAGAAGATATCCACACCCACCATGGCCATATACTTTGATGAAGATTATGCCGTTGATGAGGAGTTTGTTAGAACTATCGCAAACCGTATTGGTAAGATAACCTTAAACGACATTCTTCGAGACTTCAACGTCAACTATGCACTCATGACTATGACTGCCGAGATTGACGAGGAGAAGGTCCAGGAGAAAAGGTTGGACTATGATGAGATCATCAAAAAGATAGAAAAAGCTTTTAAAAAGGTTGAGATAAATAAGAACCTGCTGAGTTTTGAACCTACGATTTCTGAAGCAAAACATGCCATCAGAGAATTACGTCTTTTAGCTGATAAGGTCCGTGATTTACAGATAAGCGGTATCAAAAATATCGGAAAGGTCGTAATCAGAAAGGAAGGCCAGGAATGGGTTATACATACTGAAGGTTCAAATCTAGGGGCCGTCCTTAAGATGGAAGGAGTGGACAGAACCCGGACCACCACCAACGATATCCACGAGGTGGAGAAGGTTTTAGGAGTCGAAGCCGCTCGTAATGCAATCATCCGCGAAGCCCAGACCACCATGGAAGAGCAGGGTCTTACTGTAGATGTCCGGCACATCATGCTGGTAGCGGATATGATGACTGCGGATGGAATGGTAAAGTCCATTGGACGTCATGGTATCAGCGGTGAAAAAGCCAGTGTACTGGCCCGTGCTTCCTTTGAAGAAACAGGAAAACACCTGTTAAGGGCAAGTATCCGAGGTGAAGTGGATCATCTCACTGGAATAATAGAGAATATTATAATAGGACAGCCAATACCACTGGGAACAGGGTCAGTTGGTGTCATAATGAAAGAGAGAGAATAAGGAGGCAGTCGATGGACGTAGATAGAGGAATTCGAGTAGCAGTAGACACTGGAAGTGTCACACTGGGATCAGAAAAGTCAATACAGGCCCTGAAGCTTGGAAATGGTAAACTGGTCATCATAGCAGAAAATTGCCCCCGGGACATTAGAGAAGACGTAGAACACTACTCAAAATTATCCGATATTCCGGTTTACACCTTTGAGGGTAGCAGTGTGGATTTGGGTTCCGTGTGTGGTAAACCCTTCACCGTGGCCACCATGATCATCTCTGATCCTGGAGATTCAACCATACTTGAACTAATGGGGTAGTTTTTGTGACCGTCAAATTCACCACAAACGAGATAAGATATATAGCCCTGTTTGAGAGCATGACTGGGGCCACAGTTAAGGATTGTCTGGTGGACGAAGAAAACGGTAAACTCACTTTCCTGGTCAAAAGTGGAGATATGGGATTGGCCATTGGTAAGAGGGGTAGTACCGTTACTAAAGTCCAGAAAACGGTGGATAAAGGTGTGGAAGTTATTGAACATTCCGAGGATCCGGTGGAATTCATCACCAACCTCATGGCTCCTGCCAAAGTTAGAAGTGTAAGAATTCTTCAAAAAGAAAGCGGCGAGAAAATAGCCACTATTGAGGCAGATTCTAGGAATAAACGGACTGCTATTGGAAAAGGCGGGCAAAATATAGAAAGAGCCCGGGTACTAGCCAAGAGGCAGCACAATATAAATAATATCATTATAAAATAGTTAAAGAACCGACGGATAAAAAATTTTAATATAACGCTTTTATACGTTAAGGTAAGTTTACGAAGGAGGAATTTCATTTGCCAGGACTTTTTGCAGCAAAGAAGCTTAAAAAAAACCGACAGCACTTCCGATGGAAGGATACGGAGTACAAGAGGAAGGAGCTGGGGCTGGATGTTAAGGCTGACCCTCTAGAGGGAGCACCCCAGGCCCGTGGTATTGTAATTGAGAAAGTAGGTGTAGAGGCTAAACAGCCCAACTCTGCCATCCGGAAATGTGTGAGGGTACAGTTAATTAAAAATGGTAAACAACTCACTGCTTTTGCCCCCGGAGACGGAGCTATAGGCTTCATCGATGAACACGATGAAGTGGTAATTGAAGGAATCGGAGGACCATCCGGAAGATCCATGGGTGATATTCCTGGTGTCCGATGGAAAGTTACTAAAGTTAACAACGTCGCACTGGAACAAATGGTTAAAGGTAAAATAGAGAAACCAGTACGATAAGAGGTAATTTTTATGAGTTTTAAAGTCTTTGACAAGTGGGAATTAGCGGAGGTGAAGGTGGAAGATATGGGACTGGTGAACTATGTTTGCCTGGACGAAATAATGGTCCCCCATACCATGGGGCGTCATGTCAAGAGGCAGTTCGCCAAATCCAGGGTCTCCATCGTGGAAAGATTAATGAACAAGATCATGCGGACTCAAAGGAACTCCGGTAAAAAGAACAAGTCTTATAATATCGTTAAAGACGCATTTGATACTATAAGTCAACGTTCCAAGGAGAACCCTGTCCAAATTCTGGTTAAAGCTGTGGAAAACACTGCACCTCGAGAAGAAACTACCCGTATCAAATACGGTGGTATTGGATATCAAGTAGCTGTGGACATTGCCCCTCAAAGAAGGGTGGACCTGGCCATTGGATTTTTAACTCGAGGAGCATTACAGTCTGCATTCAAGCGGAAAAAATCTGCAGCTGAATGTTTGGCCGAAGAACTTCTCCTGGCTGCTGAATACGACACCAGAAGCTTCGCTATTCAGAAAAAGGAAGAAAAAGAAAGGGTAGCTCGATCTGCCCATTAATTAATATTATATTAGGTGATGTGAGTGAGCAGACGAACTAAAATGATCAACAAGATCAAGGAACTGATGTACCAGCCGGAATACATCCGGAACATCGGTATCGTGGCCCACATCGACCACGGGAAAACCACTCTATCTGACAATCTACTGGCCGGTGCCGGTATGATATCATCAGAACTGGCCGGTGACCAGCTCTACCTGGATTTTGACGAGCAGGAACAGGCCAGGGGTATCACCATTGACGCTGCTAACGTGTCTATGGTGCACAAATATAAGGAAGATGAATATCTCATCAACCTCATTGACACCCCTGGTCACGTGGACTTTGGTGGAGATGTAACCCGTGCCATGCGTGCTGTGGACGGTGCCGTGGTAGTGGTGTGTGCCGTGGAGGGTATTATGCCCCAGACCGAGACGGTCTTAAGGCAGGCCCTTAAAGAAAACGTGCGACCAGTACTATTTATAAACAAGGTGGACCGGCTCATAAACGAGCTCAAACTGGACCCCGAAGAACTCCAGCAAAGGTTCATCAAGGTCATAGCCAACGCCAACAAACTCATCAGTAACATGGCTCCTAAGGAGCTTAAAAAAGAGTGGCAAGTTCGAGTGGAAGACGGCAGTGTAGCCTTTGGTTCTGCTTACCACAACTGGGCTATTAACGTGGACATCATGCAGAAGACTGGTATCAACTTCAAAGATATCCTGGACTACTGTAATAACGACGAACAAAAAGAACTGGCCCAAAAAGTGCCGCTCTCCGATGTACTCCTGGGAATGGTAGTAGAACATCTGCCCAGCCCGGACATAGCTCAAAGATATCGGGTGCCCAGCATATGGTCTGGTGACATTGAGAGTGAAGAAGGTCAGGGCATGATAAACACCGATCCCGACGGACCACTAGCTGTAATGGTAACTGACGTAAGTATTGACAAACATGCCGGTGAAATCGCCACTGGACGAGTGTACGGAGGTACTCTGGAGAAGGGTAGTGAAATCTTCTTCGTAGGATCCCATGGGAAAGCACGAACCCAGCAAGTAGGGGTTTACTTCGGACCAGAACGAGTGAACACTGACAAAGTACCGGCAGGAAACATTGTAGCAATTACTGGTGCCCGAAACGCCGTTGCTGGTGAGACCATCTGCGGAATGGACCGGAAAATTGAAGCATTTGAAGGCTTAGAACACATCTCGGAGCCAGTGGTTACCGTTGCAGTAGAGGCCAAAAACACCAAAGACTTACCTAAACTCATTGAAGTATTAAGACAAGTGGGTAAAGAAGACCCCACCGTCAAGATGCAGATCAACGAGGAAACTGGTGAGCACCTGGTGGCAGGTATGGGTGAGCTTCACCTGGAGATCATTACTTACCGTATTAATGAAAAAGGTGTGGAAATCGAAACTTCCGAGCCCATTGTGGTTTACCGGGAGACCATTGCCGGCACTGCTGGACCAGTGGAAGGAAAGTCCCCCAACAAACACAACAGGTTCTACCTCGAAATCTCACCATTAGAAGACTCCGTATACCAGGCTATCATTGACGGAACTATCAAAGATGGTAAAGTTAAAGGTAAAGAAGGTGCCGCAGTATTCATGGAAGCTGGTCTGCCTAAAGAAGAAGCCCGTAAAGTATGGGATGTCTACGAGAAGAGCGTTTTCATCAATGGTACTCGGGGTATCCAATACCTGGACGAGATTAAGGAACTACTCCTGGAAGGTTTCGAAAGTGCCATGGATGACGGACCCATAGCCCGAGAACGGGTAATGGGACTTAAACTAAAACTGGTGGACGCTAAAATCCACGAGGACGCTGTGCACCGGGGACCAGCCCAGGTATTACCCGCTATCCGTAAAGCAGTTTACGGCGCCATCATGCTGGCTGACCCCGTCCTACTGGAGCCTATTCAGAAGGTATTTATCAATGTACCCCAAGATTACATGGGATCATCCACTCGTGAGATCCAGAACCGACGGGGACAAATCGTGGACATGGGTCAGGAAGGCGATATGGCCACCCTAGAATCCAAAGTTCCCGTGGCCGAGATGTTCGGATTTGCAGGAGACATAAGGTCTGCTGCAGAAGGAAGATGTCTGTGGTCCACTGAGAACGCAGGATTTGAAAGGCTACCTAAAGAGCTTCAAAAAACAATCATAAAAGAAATCAGGAACAGGAAAGGCCTGTCACCAGAGCCCTATGGTCCTGACCATTACATAGGATAGTGGAGATCAAACATAAATATAGGAATATATAAAATATCCTAATCTGCTCTTTAAAACTAATCTATAATTTGGAGGAATAATTTATGGCTAAAGAGAAAGAACACATGAATTTGGCGTTTATCGGACACGTAGACCACGGTAAATCAACTATGGTCGGTCACCTTCTGCTCCAATCCGGAGCCATCGCTGAACAACAGCTATCTGAAGGAGAAGACAAGTTCCGATTCGTCATGGACAAACTGTCAGAAGAAAGAGAAAGAGGGGTAACCATCGACCTGGCTCACGCTAGATTCGACACCCCCAAGTACGAGTTTACCATTGTGGACTGTCCAGGTCACCGTGACTTCGTTAAGAACATGATCACCGGTGCCTCCCAGGCAGACGCCGCAGTACTGGTAGTAGCTATAGACGACGGTGTAATGCCGCAGACCAAGGAACACGCATTTTTAGCAAGAACCTTAGGTATCAACCAGCTAATCATCGGTATAAACAAGATGGACCTGGTTGACTACAGTGAAGAGAAATTCAACACACTCAAAGAAGAAGTATCCGACCTCATTAAAACTGTGGCCTACAAGCCCAATGAGATCAACTTCATCCCATTATCTGCTTTCGAAGGAGATAACATAACCAAACCATCCGAAAACACCCCCTGGTACAAAGGACCCAGCCTAGTCCAAGCACTAGATGAATTCACTGCACCAGAAAAACCAACTCAACTACCACTACGAGTACCTATCCAGGATGTTTACTCCATCACTGGTGTGGGAACCGTACCAGTAGGCCGAGTAGAAACTGGTATTATGAAGAAAGGTGAAAACGTTATCTTCGAACCAGCCGGTGTAACCGGAGAAGTAAAATCCATCGAAATGCACCACGAAATGTTAGACTTAGCAGAACCTGGTGACAACGTAGGATTCAACGTCCGTGGAGTCGGTAAAAACGATGTGCGCAGAGGAGACGTAGCAGGACACCCTGACAACGCTCCAAGTGTGGCTAAAGAGTTCACAGCGCAGATCGTGGTATTACAGCACCCTGGTGTTATCACCGTGGGTTACACCCCTGTATTCCACTGTCACACCGCTCAAGTTGCCTGTACTTTCATGGAACTCCAGAAAAAACTGGATCCCGCTACTGGACAGGTTAAAGAAGAAAATCCTGACTTCTTGAAGACTGGAGACGCCGCTTTTGTCGTGGTTAAACCTACCAAACCAATGGTAATCGAGAAGATCAAGGACATACCACACATGGGCCGGTTTGCTATCCGGGACATGGGCCAAACTGTGGCTGCTGGTATGTGTATCGACCTGGTGCCAGCCAAATAAATAATCTACTAAGGAAAGTGGGATTTTCTCGCTTTCCTTTTCTTTTTTATGGAGGAGGAAAATGAACAAAGCCAGAATCAAGTTAACCGGCACTGACCCTGACAAACTTGCCTACGTGTGCGAACAACTCAAAAGGATCGCCGAGAGGACCGGGGTAGACTTATCCGGACCCATACCACTGCCCACCAAGAAACTAGTAGTGCCCAGCCGTAAATCACCAGATGGTGAAGGAAAAGCCACCTGGGAAAAGTGGGAACTAAGAATCCACAAACGACTCGTGGGTATTGAGGCCGATGAACGGGCCATGCGTCAAGTCATGAAAGTCAACGTACCTGATAATGTTAGTATTGAAATAGAACTACGAAGCTAAGGCTGAACCAAACAGCCTATTAAACAAATAACATCATACTCTTTTTTGAACTTGGGATCTAATCCCTACCTTTTAACAAGGTTTGAGTCGAAAAGAGGATTTTTACTTGTGGATCGACGATTTTAAAGTTGATCAAAATTAATAATCATTTGCCGGGATAGCCAATCTCAACTGCTCAAAAGTTCTTTGAATTTTTGGTGCCCCAAAATTTAAAATTTTGAGGGCTTTTAGAAAAAGTTTGATCAAAAGCTATCTATAACTCATCTGCCGGGATAGCCTAGCCAGGTAAGGCGCGGGACTTGAGATCCCGTGGAGCTTTGCTCCTCCAGGGTTCAAATCCCTGTCCCGGCGCATAATAATTGAATATTGTTTTTTCTAATGATTTAGTCTATTTACTTAATCTGAAATTATTCGTGTGCTTAAGGTCAAATAGAACTTAATGAGCGGCAAATCATGATCATGGAATATATTAGTACCCAGGGAAAAATAACAAGTGCTGAAATTCAAAATATGTTTAATATATCTCGTCAGGCGGCTCATAAAGAGATAAAAAAGCTTTTAGATCTGGATTTAATAGAAAAAAAGGGTGAAAGCACTGCAACATATTACGTTTTTAAGTAGTTGACGCGATGGTTGACGCAAATATTATTTTGGTTATGATTTAACTTAAAAGAAGAAGGTGGATTGAAGTTCCGTAGGATTATCGGACTTCAATAATTCAATTATTTAATAGAATTTGAGAATACCAGCTATAAATGAGGCTATAACTGCTATTTGGCTAGTTTTTTCTAAAATCCACTCTAAATCACGTTTAGATTGGTCGGTTAGTTTAGCATCGGATTCTATTTTACTAACTTTTACTAATAATTTCTCTTTATCTCTACCTTCATATATTCGATCAATTAAATCTTTAAGGGAGTTTAAATCGGTTTTTAATTCTCTGTCAAAGAGCCAGGTACAAATGGGATGACCTTCATACTCCCCACGCAGTCTAAAGAGATGGAAACCGGTATTATCCGGATGAATATATACGTTGAACACATAACTTTCTTCAGAGGGATTTGAAGCTTTCTTATTAAGCGGTTGTTCCCACCATCTTAAATAATCACTTTTAATGGGCCTTATTTCCAAATAAGGCTTTGTAAAAGGTTTTTCTCCTTCATTTTTTATTTCAAGCTCCATATAATAGCCATGTGCATCCGCACCCATAAATTTAGGATTATCTCTCCAGCGAGCTAGTTCAGGGAGCGCCCAAGAGAATGATTTACCTGCAACATCACCCAAAGCAGGAGAATTCATAATGACTTTAACCTTCTTGTCCACAACTACCGGTTCGCAACTCATATTAAATTCTGCTAAATCAACACTCATCTCATCGTCCCCTGAGAAAAACTATCAAACATAGATATGATTATATAAATGCTTATTTCTTTGCTTTATTATGGGCCTGAGTAGGCTCTATAATCAATAGTGCAGGAAGTGCCATTAATATTAAAGCAGCAAAAATGGCCAGAATGATTATCACAATCTTGTCAGAAGACTTTTTCTTTGTTATTCTTCTTCGCTGAGTTCATTAGGGGAAACATTTACCTGTCTCTTTTTCATTTCATGACTGGAAAGATAGTACTCTATCTCTCCCCCACAATGGCACACATCAAAATCACCAGGTAATTCTCCTGGTTGGAGATCATAACGGCCCCCACAGGATTTACATTTTAAGAAACCCATATTAATATACTCGATTTTCAATTATCTCCTTTTTGCTTCATAATAGAGATTTTTTAGGCCTAAATTCCACTTAAAAAGAGTACGGCCGTAATTGCACCTCGTGTAGCATGGATATCTTGGGTATCTGTGAGATTACTGGGGCCAGTGAAGCTGTTTTGGTACATTAGAAGTGGTGCAATAACGCTTAAGATTAGAAAAATTAAAAAGATAGATGCAATGATTATTATTATCAAATTCCTGTTAGACTTTTTCTTTGTTATTTCTCCATCAGTGGGAGCGTATTCCTGTCTGGATGTAAGCTCATCATGTGAAGTGTGGTACTCTATTTCCCCACCACAATAACACACATCATAATCATCAGGTGATTCTCCTTCCTGAAGCTCGTATATTCCGCCGCATTTTTTGCATTCTAAATATCCCATATAATAACCTCCATTTTTACCCCTGTATGTTTATAGAAATGGGTTTGGTGTGTTAATTAATAAATTTTATGATTATTGTCAAAAATAGGGATATATAACTTTTTTTTCATGATTGGTGATTACTTAGGCATGTTTATGTATTAATCACAGTTTTTATGGCATTAATTTAATTATATTTAAATATAAGAATAAAATAAGTCTTTCACTGCCTTTTACTAAATAGATAAGTCCCAATAATAACCATGGCCACATCGAAGGCGCATATAATTAAGATATCGTATTCCAGTGGCAGTATGGTATGCCAGCTGCTTATCATAACTCCTCGCAGAGCATCCACGCCATAGGTTAGGGGGTTAATGTAAAATGCCCATTTTATCCAGGATGGCAGGTTGGTAACTGGGAATAATGCTCCGCTTAAAAAAAACATGGGCATGTTGACAAAGGTCACAATGGTCCCGAAACTTTCTAAACTGGTCATGACGCTGGCAATGACCAGACCAATGCAGGTTAAACCAATGGTAACTATTATCATTATGGGAATTGCTAAACTTATTGCGTACAGGCTCAGGGGCACGCCGATAATAAATCCTAGTGCAATTACAATTAATCCTTGTATAAAGGCTGCGGTTCCGACTCCAAACATCTTACCGGCAAAGATGGAGACTCGGCTAATAGGTGCTACCAGAATTTCCTTCATAAAGCCAAACTGCCGATCCCAAATCACTGAAATACCCAGAAAAATTGCTGTAAAAAGAAGCGTCTGTGCTATGATTCCAGGTAAGAGAAATTGAGTGTAGTTAAAACCAGTTGCAGCTGAAATGGATAGTCCTAATCCTCCTCCAAAAATTACAAGCCATAGTACTGGGGTAATGACTGAACTAATCAATCGGGAACGGTCCCGGATAAAACGTTTAAGTTCACGTCGCCACAGGGCAGAAATACCTCTAAACTCGCTTATTTTATCCGCCTCCTCATCACGGCACCCATACCGGAGAGTTCTTTGCTGTTGCCACTGTCACGGATTTCCCGACCCGTAAAATGCATAAATACATCATTTAAATCAGGTTCTCTGATGGTAATGTTGTCAATATATACACCTACGGATACTGCTACCTCAACTATACGTGCCAGGGCAGTATGGGCATTTTCCACACATAAATTAAGTTCTTTATCAGTTTTAAGGATGGTGTCTGCAAGTTTGACTTCAGTAAGCTTACTAGATAAAAGATCATTATCACTGGACTCGATAATGATTGTTTCACCTTCCAATTCACTCTTAAGGTTTTGGGGAGTGTCCAGGGCAATAATCTTGCTCTTATCAATAATAGCTATCCTATCACAGAGTTCATCTGCTTCTTCCATGTAATGAGTGGTAAGAATAATGGTAATATTCTCTCGTTTTTTTAGATCCCTTATATAATTCCAGATATGATCCCGACTTTGGGGATCCAGGCCGATGGTGGGCTCATCCAGGAATAATACTTTAGGATAGTGTATAAGGCTCCTGGCTATCTCTAATCGACGTCTCATACCGCCAGAATACGTGTTGACAAAATTAGACGCACGATCCTCCAATTCCACTAATTTTAGTACTTCATCTATTCTGGATTGCATCACATCACGAGGCACATCGTAAAGATCAGCATGCAATTGCATGTTCTCCATACCAGTGAGCTTATCATCTATACTCGGGTCCTGGAAGACTATGCCTATGGAGCGCCGCACATCTGCTGCCTCACTCATGATATCGTAACCTTCTACCTGTGCTGTGCCGTAGGAAGGCTTCAAAATAGTGCACAACAGGGAGATGAAGGTACTTTTACCTGCACCATTGGGGCCCAATAGTCCGAATATTTCACCCTGATCTACATCTAAATTTACCTTATCTACGGCGCTCAGGGAGCCGAATTTTTTTGTCAGGTCTATGGTCTCTATTGCTTTCATTTGAATCTCTTACCTGATGAAAATAAATTAAACCTTAAATTACTTGATTTTAATTATTAAAATTATGGATTGAAATAGTTAATCATTCCTTTAGTTTATATAGAACTTCTTTCATATTCTCAACGGACTGGTAGAATTTTTCCAGATCTTCATCAGATAAAACAGAGAGGTTCTTTTTAATCTCATTATTGGAGTGGATGCGCCAATCCATTAAAAGATCGCTTCCTTTATCTGTAATTGCGATTTTAATCACTCTTCGATCGTTTTTATCAGGTAATCGTTCTGCTAACTCGTTTTTAACAAGTTTATCAATTAAAGCGGTCATATTTGATTTTGAAATATGGATCTTTCTTCCAATTTCAGACATAGGTAGATCGCCGCGTTTTTCAAGTATTTTTAGCACGTAATAGGATGAATGTGGTATTTTGTCTTGATTTAATCTTTTTTTATGTTTGAAGAGTTTTTTCCGAAAAAGTGGGAAAAAAAGGTATAAATCATCTACCATCTTGTTTAATCTTTCATCTTCCATTTCATCACCGTTTAGTTATTTTATATGATTATTATATAAAAAAACATTTCGGAGTATAACCATTTCGGAAAGTACATTATTTTTTAATAAAGAAATCGCATTTACTTATCTTAAAATGATAATTAGAAATAATAATGATTATTAGCAGTATATTTACGTTTATTGATAAAATAAAATATTATTAGTAGCTAAAAAAGATATGTA
>Ga0187786_10000212_pt1 | contig 18715 bp, 20 predicted proteins | sample 0815_BV2_10_20_M_FD_132449 | JGI IMG/M metagenome (GOLD analysis project Ga0187786, IMG submission 132449) | Tropical peat soil microbial communities from peatlands in Department of Meta, Colombia - 0815_BV2_10_20_MG | ecosystem: Environmental > Terrestrial > Soil > Wetlands > Peat | place...
GTTTTGATCGGGTACGGGGCGGTCGTGCTGCTGACCAAAACGGATATTGTTTCCCTGCCGCGGGACGTCTACCAGGTGGATCACCTGCCTTTGCTCACGTCGGGCTTCGATATATTCTCTGTATCGCTGACTGCTATCGGGATCAGCTTTCTTGCGACGATCTATCCGGCCTGGCAGGCCGCGCGCCAGGATCCGGTCGAGGTGCTGCGCTACGAATAATGAAGAGGATTGGCAAAAGACGCGGACATTTTCTACATTCAGGAGGCTGGTATGGCGCAAAAAGGCGGATTTAAGCGGTTCATCATCACCCTCATTCTGCTCGTATTGCTCGTCGTTGTGTTCATCCTTTTTGGAGGCGGCAACCTGCTGAAAAAGTCGGGGAGCTGGCTCAGCGGCGTGGGGAAACAGGCTGAAGATGTCAAGAAGGACATCGAACATAAGGCATCCAACGTCGAGAAAACCGTTGAAAAAGGCATTGACACCTTCAAACAGGGAGATAAAAAATAGAACGGGAAGGCATCCATATCAAGGATCTTCGCAAGTCGTTTCAGAGCGGTCCTGAGACGCTGAAGGTGCTCGAAGGCATTGATCTCGATATCCGCACTGGGGAGATGCTCGCCATCGTGGGCGCATCGGGCGTGGGAAAAAGCACATTTCTCCACATCCTCGGCGCCCTTGACCGCCCCACGTCCGGAAAGGTCTTCTACGGAGATACGGATGTCTTCAGCCTGGACGGCGACAGGCTGGCGAAATTCAGGAACGGACATGTGGGGTTCGTATTCCAGTTTCATCATTTACTGCCGGAATTTTCAGCCCTGGAAAATGTGATGATGCCCGCCCTGATCCGGAAATCAGCGCAGGGGGAAGCCGAAAAACAGGCTACTCGTGCCCTGACCGACGTTGGTCTGGGAAACAGACTGCATCACCGTCCGGGCGAACTTTCCGGCGGTGAGCAGCAGCGAGTTGCCGTAGCGCGTGCTCTTATGCTGGGGCCTGACGTCGTGCTGGCGGACGAACCAACGGGGAACCTTGACAGTCATACGGGCGAAGCGGTTCACGATCTGCTGCAGTCCATCAACAAGACAAAGCGTATCACCTTCATTATCGTAACGCATAATGATAAGCTTGCTCATCGTGCCGACCGCGTGCTTCGGATGACCGAGGGAAGGCTGGTTCAAGAAAAATAATCCGGAATCGCTCCAGAGGAAAACATTGATGGATCAACGGGATGATAGCGCCTGTCACCGTAGTATCTTTTTTCTTTCCCCTTGACTTTATTAAGCATTAACCCGTAATATTCAAACGTTTATTGTCAGCTTTCACTACGGGGATCGACTGCATGAACATTCTCTTTTTTCAAGCTGCTCTCGGTATTTATCTCGTCTCAGCGGCAGGGTATATCATGTACATTCTGAAGCCTGACCGAACATGGACCAGTGCTGCCTCGCTCTGGCTGGCTGTCCTTGGGTTTCTGAGTCAAATTACCTATTTCACCCTGCGCTGGACCGAATCGGGCAGGATTCCGATTACGGGATTCTTCGAGGCGATTAATTTCCTGGGGATGGGCATTATTTTCGTCTTCCTGATCATGGAATTCCGCTACAAGATCGCGGCACTCGGCTCGTTCATGCTTCCGCTTGTCATCATCTTGATGGTCCCCGTCCTTTTCCTCTCCACCACGATAAAAGAGCTGAATCCCATGCTCAAGAGCGGTTGGCTCGGCGTGCACACGAGCCTGGCCGTGTTCGGTGACGCTGCTTTTGCCTTTGCCTGCATCGTGTCGATCATGTATCTCATCCAGGAGCGGCAGGTGAAGGCAAAGCGATTGGGCGCCATTTTTCACCGGTTGCCGTCGCTGGAGATCATGGACACCCTCGGGTACCGCGCATTGACCATAGGATGGCCTCTGTTCACGCTCGGCATGATTAGCGGCTCCATCTGGGCGAACATCGCCTGGGGCACCTACTGGAGCTGGGACCCCAAGGAAACATGGTCCCTCATCACGTGGGTGGTTTACCTGGCGCTTCTGCATCTTCGCACCATCGGCTGGCGAGGCAGAAAAATGGCGGTGCTTTCCATAGCGGGATTCATGTTCGTGCTGATCAGCTTCTATGTGGTCAGCCGGGTAAATATCGGAAGACATACGTTTTAAGGCGGCATTGCATGGGGATTGTCGTAGTCGGTCTTAGTTATAAAACGGCGCCTGTAGATGTGCGGGAAAAGCTGTCCTTTCCAGAAGCCACGGTGCCCGAGGCGCTCAAGTCGCTTATGGCATACGAAGGGATCAGAGAGAGCCTGATCCTGTCTACGTGCAACAGGGTGGAAATATATTGCGTTGTCCACGACACTGCGCACGACGTGGAGCAGATACGTAAATTTATTTCAGATTACCATAAGCTCTCCCCGCAATCCCTGAAAGACGCGCTGTATGTGCAGAGCGATGCTGACGGGGTGCGCCACGCTTTCCGCGTAGCATCGAGTCTCGATTCCATGGTTGTGGGCGAACCGCAGATCCTCGGCCAGTTGAAAGACGCCTTCGACATCGCACTGAAGACAAAAACGACCGGTGCGGTTTTGAACAAGCTCCTGAAAAAGGCCATTTCTGTTGCCAAGCGTGTGCGTACGGAAACGAAGATCGCCGAGAGTGCTGTTTCCATAAGCTTTGCGGCAGTGGAGCTTGCGCGGAAAATTTTCGGCGATCTTGAAGGCAAAACCGTCATGCTCCTCGGGGCGGGCGAGATGGCCGAACTGGCTGCCCGGCATCTTTTGAACAACGGCGTGAAAAGCGTGCTCGTCGCAAACCGCACCTTTGAGCGGGCGGTGGAGCTTGCCAAGGAATTCAACGGAAGCGCGGTCCGCTTCGAGGATTTTCCCGATGAAATGGTCATGGCTGACATCCTGATCTGCTCCACGGGCGCTTCCACGTATGTGGTAAAGCACGACATCGTGAGCAAAGCGCTCAAGAACCGGCGGCAGAAGCCGATCTTTATGATTGATATATCCGTGCCGCGCAACATCGACCCGGAAGTGAACAAGATCGACAACGTCTATCTCTACGACATCGACGATCTGCAGGGCGTGGTGAACTCGAATATCGAAGGAAGGGCCCGTGAAGCGGAGAAGGCTGAAGAAATCATCAGGGGCGAGGTAGACACCTACCTTGAATGGGAACGATCTCTCGACGCGGTGCCCACCATCGTCGAGCTTCGGGACAAAGTCGAGGAAATACGCAAGCGCGAACTCGAGAAAACCCTCTGCCAGCTGGCCGCCCTGACGGACGACCAGCGAAAATCCATAGAAGCGATGTCATCAGCCATCGTCAACAAGATTGTACATGCACCCATCGTCGTGCTGAAGCAGCAGGCGTCCAAGCGGGACAGCGACGAATTCTTCGCCATGGCGCGCAGAATGTTCAACCTCGACAAGGAACTCAAAAAGCACGTCCACGAGAAGGGTTTTGGTTCGGATGCAGCCGCCACCTGCAAGGAACGCGATGCAGTAAAAGAGTGAGTCTGCAGCAATACATTCGACATGCGTGAGCGCGGACCGTTGCGATTTCTTACTTTCATGCACCGGTGTCCATCCGTGTTTCCATGCAGTTCCAGCGTTTTTCCATCGAGCAAAGGAGCGCCGAGTGCGAAAAGAGATCAGGATCGGTACCCGGGGCAGCGCCCTGGCGTTGTGGCAGGCTGAGTGGGTCAAAGCGGAGCTGGAGAAGAAATACCCCGGCATGGCAGTATCACTTACCAAGATCAAGACCACGGGCGACAAGATCCTCGACGTCCCTCTTGCGAAGGTCGGGGGGAAGGGGCTTTTCGTGAAGGAAATAGAAGAAGCCATGCTGAACCGCGAGATCGACATTGCCGTGCACAGCATGAAGGATGTGCCGACGTTCTTTCCTGACGGGCTCCACCTGTCATGCATTACCAGGCGCGAAGACGCGCGTGATGCGCTTTTTTCAAGGAACAATGTGAAGTTCAAGGATCTTCCCAAGGCGGCGAACATCGGTACGAGCAGCCTTCGGAGGCAGGCGCAGATAATGAATGTGCGGCCTGATTTTGTAATCCATCAGCTGCGCGGGAATGTGGACACCCGCCTCCGGAAATTGAAAGAAGGGCAGTATGACGCCATCATCCTGGCTGCTGCGGGCGTAAAACGGCTTGGACTTGCAGACAATGTCACGGAATACATTGAGCCGGAAGTGAGCCTTCCGGCCATCGGCCAGGGAGCCCTGGGCATCGAATGCCGTGTGGATGACCGGGAGCTGAACGACATGATCTCGTTTTTCAATCACGCCGATACACGTACCTGTGTGACAGGAGAACGCGCGCTCCTGCGCAGGCTCGAAGGCGGATGTCAGGTCCCGATCGCGTGCTACGGCCGGATGATAAGCGGCAAGCTTCACCTCGACGGCCTCGTCGGAAGCGTCGACGGCAAGAGGATTATTCGAGAAAGCATCGAAGGGGATGCGGACAAGGCGGAGAAACTCGGCGTAGAGCTTGCTGAGAGCCTGCTGGAAAAAGGCGCTGATGTAATTCTGCGCGAGGTATACGGCCAGACGGGCGATTACAGCGGGAATAATTTATTGGAGAATTAAACTTTTTTAATCACAGAGATACGCGAATCAATACAGAGGTACTGTCATCCTGAGCGAATCGAGGGACCCGGGGTTCCCGATCAACAGCACCGCTGGATACGCGCGATAAGCTGTTAGGCGGCTCTGAGCCGGGTTCTTCTGCCGTGGAGTTCCCTCCGCGCTTATGAAGGGCTCCTTCAGAATGTCACCCCTTATGTATCTGCGCTCAACCGTGTTCATCTGTGGTTCCCTTCTCATTTCACATGGAAAAATCACTTGGAAAAGTATATTTGATCGGCGCAGGCCCGGGCGATCCCGGCCTCATAACGGTGAAAGGGCTGGAATGCGTCAGAAAGGCCGACGTGGTCGTCTACGACTACCTTGCAAACGAACGGCTCCTTGACCAGCGCAGGTCGGATGCCGAGCTTGTCTACGTGGGCAAACAGGGCGGACGGCACACGCTCCCGCAGGATAACATCAATGCACTGATCGTGCAGAAGGCCCGCGAAGGCAAGATCGTCGCGCGGCTGAAAGGCGGAGATCCCTTCATTTTCGGCCGCGGCGGCGAAGAAGCTGAAGAACTTGCGGATCACGGTATCCCCTATGAAGTTGTTCCGGGAGTCACGGCAGCCACGGCTGTTCCTACATACGCCGGTATTCCGCTTACGCATCGCGAGCACACGGCGAGCGTTGCGTTTGTGACGGGCCACGAGGACCCGACCAAAGCGGAATCCCAGGTGCACTGGGACCGGATTGCAACAGGCATCGGTACGCTTGTGTTCTTCATGGGCATGAAAAATCTTCCAAGCATTGTGGATAATCTTACCTCGAACGGCAGAAGTCCGGACACGCCTATTGCGGTTATCCAGTGGGGAACGCGTACGGATCAGCGGGTGGTGACCGGCACGCTCGGTGATATCGTGCCCAGGGTAAAAGAGGCGAAGCTCGGACCGCCTGCCATCATCGTTGTGGGCGAAGTCGTCAAACTCAGGGAAAAGCTGAACTGGTATGAATCCAAACCGCTTTTCGGGAAACGCATCATCGTAACGCGTTCACGCGATCAGGCCAGCGTGTTCGCCGAAATGCTGATCGACCTCGGAGCCACCACCATCGAACTGCCTACCATCGACGTGGTTCCGCCCGCGAGCTGGGACGAGCTTGATGCGGCCGTCAACAAACTCGAAACATACTCCTGGCTCATATTTACGAGTGCGAATGCAGTCAGGTTTTTCATGGAGCGCCTGCGCGAGCTGGGCAGGGACGTGCGCACGCTGAAAGGCGTGAACATATGCACCGTAGGGCCCAAGACGGCTGAATCGCTCGGGATTTACGGGCTCAAAGCCGATCTCATCCCCGGGGAATTCAAAGCAGAGGGCGTGCTTGCCGCACTCGGCGGCACCGGGGTCCGAGGGAAGCGATTCCTGATTCCGCGTGCAAAGCTTGCACGGGAGCTCATCCCGGATACATTGCGGGAACAGGGTGCCGAAGTGACCGTAGCGACGGCCTATGAAAACGTCAAACCCGCATCCGATGTTGAACGGGTAAGAAAACTATTCGCAGAGCATAAAATTTCAGCGGTGACGTTCACGAGCTCGTCGACCGTCCATAATTTTGTTGAAATGATAGGACAAAAAGAGTATAAAGCACTCATGAACGGCGTGGTCGTGGCATGCATCGGTCCTGTCACGGCGAAAACAGCTAACGAATACGGCATGAAGACGAACGTCATGCCGCATGAGTATACGATTCCGGCCTTTGTTGATGCGTTGACTGAATATTTTAAAGCGAACAGGTAGAATTTGCTCTCGATTACCCGGATAAACCTGCGCGGCACATGCGAGAGTGATTCGGAAGGAGAAATACATGATCAGCATTTCCGAAGTGGCAGCAGATAAAATCAAAGAGATCCTGAAAGTGGAGGGCGTTCCCAATCACGGACTCCGCGTGACTGCGGGCGGCGGAGGGTGCTGCGGACCGTCCTATGAAATCATGATTGACGACAAGGCGGGAGACGGGGACACCATCGTGGAAATGAACGGCGCCAAGCTTTTCGTTGACGCCTCCACTGCAAAAGTCCTTGACGGCGCTGAGCTGGGATTTATCAGCGACGAACGGGGAGAGGGTTTCGTGCTCGGCTTCCCGAACGGCGCGCCAACGGGCGGCAGCTGCGGGTGCGGGGGCGAAGAACCCGGGCACAGCCACGGCGGCGGATGCGGCTCGGGCGGGTGCGGGTGCTCTTAAATCAGAATTAGGTTCGGAGGCCAGAGTATGGAACGAAATGCCGAGTTTTCATCAAACGTTCTCTGAACTCCGGACTCAAGACTCTGAACGGTAATCCGAACCAAAGAGGTAGCTGTATGTTTCAGCCATTTTACCGGCCACGACGGCTGCGGGCCAACGAAAATATCCGGCGCATGGTGCGGGAGACGAAACTCTCCCCCGATGATTTCATCTATCCGCTCTTTGTCACGCACGGCAAGGGAGTGAAAAAAGAGATCAGCTCCATGCCGGGGAATTTTCAGCAGTCCATTGAAAATCTTGTGAAGGACTGCGGAGAAGTCCATACACTCGGCATTCCCGCAGTGATTCTGTTCGGTATTCCGGAGCATAAAGACGAGCTCGGCAGCGAAGCCTATTCCGACGAGGGCATCGTCCAACATGCAATCAAGGCCATTAAAAACAAGCTTCCTGAACTGGTCGTCATAACCGACGTCTGTCTCTGCGAATATACAAGCCACGGTCACTGCGGATTGATCAAGAACGGCGTAGTGCAGAACGATGCGACGCTCGAACTGCTGGCCAGGGAGGCTGTTTCCCATGCCAAGGCAGGAGCGGACATGGTCGCACCGTCGGACATGATGGACGGCAGGGTGGGCGCACTACGGCATGCCCTGGATACAGAAGGTTATTCCGACACGCCGATTATGGCGTATGCGGCAAAATACGCTTCAAGTTTCTACGGTCCGTTCCGCGAAGCAGCCGAATCCACGCCGCAGTTCGGCGACCGCCGCTCCTACCAGATGGATGCTCCGAACAGCCGCGAGGCGCTGCGCGAAGTCGCCCTCGACATCGACGAAGGCGCGGACATAGTTATGGTCAAACCGGCACTGTCCTATCTCGACATCATCTTCCAGGTAAAGCAGCAGTTCAACCTGCCTGTGGCAGCCTACAATGTCAGCGGGGAATTCTCGATTATCAAAGCCGCGGCCAAACTGGGCTGGATCGACGGCGAGCGCGCTATGATGGAGTCGCTTATTTCGATCAAGCGTGCGGGTGCTGATATGATTCTGACGTATTTCGCGAAAGAAGCTGCAATGCTGCTGAACAGCAAATCCTGAGAGTAACCACAGCATGCACGCACGCGGGGCACTCGTAAACGCCGGCCGGCGGATGAACGCGGTTTAAGACCGGAAAAGCCCCGAATTGAACCAGGGAGAACGCACGGCATGGTTTAGAAGCAGAGATTTCTCAGTGCCCTATGATCGCCGTGGTGAACGGTTGTGAATGCATCAACTAAACTCATGATCCTATTTTTATCCTTGGTCATCTGAGTTCATCTGTGGCTCCAAATGCCATAAGATCACCCCACTTTTCCTCGCATTCTGTGCGCCATTTTTCAGGGGCTGTTCATGCACAGCGCTGACGGGGGAACATCCATGGAAGATTCCGCGCCCGACCAAGAACTGCACCACGAAATATTCGGCTCCATTCTCGACCGGACGGAGTTGACCCCGTTTCTGCTGCTGCGTGCAAAGGACTACCACGTCGCCCTCAAACAGGCAACAAAAATGATGGCAAACCGCGGCTTCGACACCCTCGAAGGAGTCGGTCTGCCGCTGGGCGAGCGTGAACGCGCAGTCCGGTACATCGAACGCGCCTACGCCTATTTTTTCGACGGCCTTTTCCCATTTACAAAAAAACAGCTGGAAGGCCTCGTTACCCTTCCATCGCCCAATGCAGATATCTATCGTGCCTGCCTTCGAGCAATTGAAGCGGCCGCGGCGGCGCTGGAGGATCCCGGTCTCAGATGCCTGGTGGACGCAGATCCCCGGAACTTGTTCCTGCTTGCTGCTTCAAAACGGTATCCGCGCGTTTTTCACGGGTACGAAGGCAGAACAGAGGACATTCCTGTGTCATGGCAGCAGGCAGGATGCGCACTGCTCAAAATGTGTCATTTGATAAAGTCCATCGAAGAGGACAGCCAGGATATCAATGACTATGCCGAACTCGGCTTTTTCCTGAAGAAACAGGGAAGGCGCCTGAATGATCTTTATCAGTATGCATGGGAAAATCCGGAAACGCTTCCGGAAACGGAATCCGCCCGCAGAGCATTCGTAAAGATATCATCATTTTTTCACAAACTGAACGAGTCTCTGTCCTTCGACCGCTCCCGGGGCTGCCTTGTGTTTAAGAGCGGCGATGGCGTTGAGGTTGAGATCGAGGAAATCAAAGCCCGACTGAAGAGCCCGGCGAGCATGGTCACCAAGCTCGGCAAAGACGTGGAAGGCGAAGCCTACGATATTCGCGATATTCTCGCCATTACGTTCATTCTGAGGAATATGGACGATACCTTAACGCTTTTCCACGCGCTCCAGAAACGGGGCGTAATCCTGCAGGAGAACACGGAATCGCATTCTATAACACAGACGCTGTACAGCAATCCGGAGAGTATGATCGAGGCGGTGCGGCGGCTGGCCGCAAGCCTTTCGCTCAGCAGCGGCGGCGGTGTGCTGCCTGACGAGGACGGCCTGCGAATGCGCGCGAAAATGTTTTACGAGTCTCTCAGCATGAATGCTGAAAAAAATCGCCATACCTCTCGCGGCCACCGCAAATTCCAGTGCAAGATTGCTTTTTCCCTCCCCCTGCACCGCTCGCTCGAAACCAATGAAATTCTGGTTCCCGGAACGACCCTTTACGCAAACAGGAAGCGGATGCCGATAAAGACAGAGCAACACACCTTGGGCGTCGAGCTGCGCATTTCCGACGTGGAGAGCTGGCGCTCGTCCGAATACAGGGCCGACTCGCATCACGATGCCTACAAGTTCCGGCAGCACATATCCGTCATGAACAGGGTGTTCAAAAATCAGTTTACTTTTCCTGAAGAATGTATCCCCCAGCTCAGGAAGGACCAAGCGCAGCTGTTTTCCTGATGCGCCATCACTGCCTGAAAAGAGAGAATGCATGAAGAAAGTCGATGCTGCATTGTTGGATGACTTGACATCGAAGGCCAAAGCGTCACCGCGCAAACGGGCCCATTTTAATCTCCATCCCGAGTTAATCGATCCCGTGCAGCGGCTCTGCGTAGCTGTAGAGCCGGAAACATACATCCGTCCGCACCGGCACGCGGACCCCGCGGTGAGCGAAGTTTTTCTCCTTCTCCGGGGATCCGTCACGCTTCTTTTTTTCGACGAAGAAGGCATGGTTGTCGATCGCAGCATTCTATCCGCCTCGGGACCTGTTTTGGCCGCCGAAATACCGGCAAACATGTGGCATACTGCAGCGTCGCTTGAAAAGGGGACCGTATTTTTTGAGATTAAACAGGGGCCGTATGTAAAACCGAGCGAACGTAACAGCGCTGCCTGGGCTCCGCCTGAGGGGGATCCGGGAGCCCAGACTTTTGTTCAGAGGTTCAAACAGGCAAAACCAGGAGATTCGTTTAAATAGCTGTGTAAAGAACAGTTGTTTTGTAAGTGAGAGGCCACTTTTTCCTTGCATTCCTTCAGGGGCTGTGTTAAAAGATTACCAACACTCTGGGACTTCTCTCGGGAGTGGGCAAGTGCTTTTGCCCACTCTTTTTATTTGGGGGCAGCATGGTTGCAGACAATGACCGGATACGGGAGCTTGTGGATCCAATCCTGGCGTCGCGGGGGCTTTCTCTCTGGGACTTGGAGTTCCAGAAGCACGGACCCAAGTGGCTGCTCAGGATTTATATCGACCGTGAAGAGCCGGGTGTAACCTTAAGTGATTGCGAGGCAGTAAGCAGAGACCTGGGCGCTATTCTGGATGTCGAAGATGTTATTCCGCACGCCTATACACTGGAAGTGTCGTCGCCCGGTCTGGACAGGGCGCTGAGCAAACCGGAGCATTTCGTCCGCTTTGCCGGTTGGCGTGTCAAGATCAAGACGTATCAGCCCATGGAAGGTCAGAAAGTTTTTATCGGGAAACTGACCGGGTTCTCCGGCAACACTGTTTCAATAGAGGTTGACGGAGGCAAGATCATTGCATTACCGATTCCCGATATTGCGAAGGCATCGCTGGAAGTCGAATTTTAATAAAAGCAGCGGGCCATGGATAGCAAAGATGCGCGGATCGCAAGAACGTGACTTTTCAATCTGTGTTTGTCAGTGTTCAGCTGCAGTTGCTGTGAATTCTTTTTTATGTCCCGTTTTGTCAGGCGAGGAGGAATGACCGATGAGTCAGGAATTGATTCATGTGATCGACCAGATCAGCAAGGAAAAAGGCATATCCAAGGAGATGGTGATCGAGGCCGTTGAATCGGCGCTCGTAAGCGCGGCCAAGAAAAAGTACGGAACACAGCGCATCGCCGTGCAGATCGACCCGAAACGGGGAGACATCGTAATGTATGCCTATAAAAAGGTCGTGCCCATCGTGACGAACCCGGCCGAGGAGATAACCCTCGAAGAAGCTCAATCCCTTTTCCCTGAAGCACAGATGGAAGGCGAGGTGCCCCTTCAGGTTGAATTCGAGGGCTTCGGCCGGATTGCGGCTCAGACGGCGAGGCAGGTCATCGTACAGAAAGTACGCGAGGCTGAGCGGGATGTTATTTTCAAGGAGTTCAATGACAAAATAGGCCAGCTCGTGAACGGCATCGTGCTTCGCCACGAGAAGGGGGCCTACTATATCGACCTTGCCAAGACCGAAGCGGTGCTGCCCGCGCGGGAGCAGGTGCCCCGCGAGAGCTACCGCCGCGGGGACCGTATCAGGGCATATGTCATGGAAGTGCGGGACACATCGAAAGGGCCGCAGGTCGTGCTGTCGAGGGCTCACCCGGAATTTGTTGCCCGGCTGTTTGAGATGGAGGTGCCCGAGATTTATGAAAACATTGTCGAGATCAAAGGCGTTGTGCGTGAAGCAGGCGACCGGACCAAGATCGCTGTTGCTTCAAAAGAATCCCAGGTAGACCCTGTCGGCGCGTGTGTGGGCATGAAGGGCTCTCGTGTGCAGGCCGTAGTCCGCGAACTGCGGGGTGAAAAGATAGACATCATTCCCTGGTCGGAAGATCCCCGCATATATATCGCCAAGGCGCTCAGCCCCTCGGTCGTGGAAAAAGTGGGCGTTACCGAAGAGGACAAGTCGGCCCTGGCGGTTGTTGCCGATTCCCAGCTGTCGCTCGCTATCGGCAAGAAAGGGCAAAACGTCAGGCTTGCCGCGAAGCTGACCGGCTGGAAGATCGACATCCTCAGCGAGTCCGAGTACGACCAGGAGCGTCAAAAGGAGCGGGAGCAGGAGATCGAGGCAGCCATTGTTGAAGAGACGCGTAAAATGGCCGAGGAATCCGTTGCCGCTGAATTACAGCAGGACCAGGAGAACGGAGTGACACCGCAGCAGGCGGCATTGATGGCCATTGAAGGCGTGGGCCAGAAGACAGCTGAGCATTTCATCGAAGCCGGCTACGACACGGTTGAAAAGATAGCGGATATGTCGGATGAGGAAATCCTGGCAGTCCCGGGCATCGATGCCAGAACGGCGCAGAAGATCCTGTTTTCGGCACGAGAGTTGCGGAAAAAGTAGCGCCAGTCGCTGTGTTCACGGAGATCAGGGTGCATCAGGCGGAGAGAACCTGCATCGGTTGCCGGAGCGCGAAGGAAAAGCACGAACTCGTAAGGGTGGTCGCGGGGCCGAACGGTTTGCTGATCGACTACCGAGAAAAACTCCCCGGGCGAGCAGCATATGTGTGCCCGACAGGGGGATGCATCAAGAAGGCGATGTCGGCAGCAGTCCTGTCCCGGGCATTCCGTTCGCAAATCGCAGCACCCCGTGCTGATGATTTCATCAAGCTGCTCGCCGGCATGGTCAGGGGAAAAATTCAGTCGTTGCTTGCGATTGCGCGAAAAGCCAATATGACAGCGGCCGGTTACTCAGCCGTGAAGGACGCCCTCGATAAAAAGCGCGTCAGCCTCCTGTTGTTTGCGGAGGATCTCGCGGAAGGTACGCGGGAAAAGATCGAGGCACAAAGAACGGATATGCCTCCCCGCGAAACGCTTTTCAAGCGTGATGAGTACGGCTCGCTTTTTAATCGTGAACTCATCGGCGTTGCGGGGATTCTGGACGCAGGCCTCGCGAATGCAATTCTGCATGAGGTGAGAAGATTAAAGAGCTTGCTTAACAATGGTAACTAGAGTAAAATACCACATTCAGGTGATGTGCGGAGGGAACTAGATTTTATGACCGTTATCAGGGTGCACGAACTCGCAAAAAAAATGGGGGTCGAAAGCAAGGACCTTATTTCGGTGCTCGAGAAGATGGGCATCAAGGGGAAAACACCGTCCAGCGGGCTCGATGAAAAAGAGACAAAATCCCTGATTGACAAGCTGAAGGCCGTTCGCAAGGAAAAAGAGAAGGAGAAGGAAAAAATAAAAAAAGAGAAAGAGGCTGCCGACCCTCTGGCCAGCAGAGAGGAGCGTCTGAAAAAAGCGGCGGCCCTGATCGGAAAATTCTCGTCGTCCCTCGAAAAACCGGGTGCGAAACCCAAGCCGGCGCCTATTCCTCCCCTGCCCAAGCCGGCAATGCCTGCGCCGCCCGTTATTCCTCCTGCACCGCACGCACGCGAGGCACAGCAGCCAAAGTCCAGTGAACCAGCGGTTGCATCAGCACAGCCGCTTCCGGAAGCGCAGGCGGCACGTCCGCAGCCTGCGCCTGCTAAGCCGGCGGCGACGCCTGCCATGCAGAGGCCACCGAGCGGCTTTTCGCGGCCGGCACGTCCCGGGGAAAGGAAAACGTTCGGTTCACCGGTCATATCACCGTCCCAGGTTCCTGCTTCCCTTGCTCCGCCGCCGTCGGCTCCGGGAAAACCGTCTCCCAAGAAGAAATGGCAGAAAAAACAGACGGATAAGGAAGAACGCGAGTTTCGGGAAAAGCCGTCGTTCAAGAAACTGCCGGACCTGAAAACCCTGCCGACGGGTAAACGACCGGGAAAGAAGGACGAGCGCGCTGCCCAGCAAAGCGATATTTCGGAAATCACAAAGCCGCGCAAGAAAGTCGTCAAAATCCAGGAAGGATGCACCATCAAGGAATTTGCCGAGGTCATGGGTCAGAAGGTCGGCGACGTCATCAAGAAGCTCATGGCCATGGGCGTCATGGCGACGCAGAACCAGCCCATGGACATGGACGCTGCGCTTCTGATGGCTGATGAATACGGCATCAAAGCGGAAGTCGCGAGCATCGAATCCGCCGAGGACGTGCTCGAGGAAAAAGCGGATGCTGCCGAGGCCCTGGTGCTGCGGCCGCCGGTGGTTACGATCATGGGGCACGTGGACCACGGCAAAACGTCGCTGCTCGATGCAATCCGCGAAACGAATGTTGTTTCGAAGGAAGCCGGAGGCATTACGCAGCACATCGGCGCATACCAGGTCAGCTTGAAAGGCAGGGACATTACGTTCCTCGATACGCCCGGCCACGCCGCATTCACGGCAATGCGCGCCCGTGGAGCGCAGGTCACGGACATTGTCATTCTCGTTGTTGCTGCCGACGACGGCGTGATGCCGCAGACGCGTGAAGCGATAAGCCATGCGAAAGCCGCGGGCGTGCCGATCATCGTGGCCATCAACAAGATCGACAAGCCCGAAGCGAAGCCCGACCGGGTCAAACAGGAGCTTTCAGAATTCGAGCTCATCCCCGAGGAATGGGGCGGCCAGACCATTTTCTGCGAAGTTTCGGCGAAGAAGAAAATAGGCCTTGAGCACCTGCTCGAGATGGTCCTCATCCAGGCCGACGTGCTGGAACTCAAGGCGAACCCCGACAAGATGGCACGCGGCACGATCATCGAGGCGAAACTGGACAAGGGCAGGGGGCCGGTGGCCACCGTGCTCGTGCAGTCCGGCACGTTGAAGAACGGGGATATTTTCGTTACCGGCGTTCAATTCGGAAGGGTGCGGGCGCTCATCAACGACAAAAGCGAACGCGTGGAACTGGCATCGCCTTCCGTTCCTGTTGAGGTGATCGGATTCTCAGGGGTACCCCTTGCGGGTGACCGCTTTGTCGTGCTCGAGGAGGAGCGCAAGGCACGCCAGATCGCCGAGGTCCGCCAGGCCAAGCAGCGGACAACTGAAATGGCCAGCATGAAGAAGGTCACGCTCGAAGATCTGCATACGCAGATCCAGGAAGGCATGGTCAAGGAACTCAACATCGTGATCAAGGCCGATGTATCCGGTTCCGCTGGCGCGATCGTGGATTCGCTCGAAAAACTGTCCACGGCCGCTGTCAAACTCAAGGTCATACACAGCTCTGTCGGCGCCATTACTGAAACCGACGTTATGCTTGCTGCAGCGTCGAATGCCATTATCATCGGATTCAACGTGCGGCCCGAACCCAAAGCATCTGACCTGGCCCAGCGTGAAGGTGTTGACCTGCGGTTGTACAACATCATTTACAACGCCATCGACGACATCAAGGCGGCGATGGAAGGGTTGCTCGAACCCACGCTCAAGGAGCGTGTCCTCGGACGCGCCGAAGTGCGTCAGACTTTCCATGTATCAAAGGTCGGCACGATCGCGGGCGCCTATGTTATCGACGGCATCATGACAAGGCAGAACGACGGCGTGCGGGTGCTGCGCGACAACGTGCTGATTTACGAGGGAAAGCTCCACTCGCTCAAACGGTTCAAAGACGATGTCCGCGAAGTCCAGTCTGGCTATGAGTGCGGCATCGGGATCGAGAATTTCAATGACATCAAGGTGGGCGATGTCATCGAGGCATTTGTGATGGATAAAGTTGCAGCAAGGCTCTAGCCCGGTACCGTGGTTCCGGCTGCATCCCGCGGCGCTGGCAGACTGCGGCATTCCTACAAACCATGTTCGTTGGAGTATGCACGTTTGAAGTTCATGTTCCGGAAAGCGGTTCTCTTAAGACGAAGCGTCATTCGATCCGGAGCCTGAAAGACAGAATCCGGAACAAATTCAACGTTTCCGTCGCGGAGGTCGAAGACAACGACCTTTGGCAGAAAGCGTCGCTTGCCGTCGCTGCGGTCAGCAATGACAAAACCCACCTCAACCAGACACTGGACCACGTACTGGAGATGGTTCGCGGTGTCCCCGAGATCGATCTGCTGGATTATCACATAGAAATTTTTTAGCGGCGGAACGCAATGTCAAAACCGACTTTCAAACGCGCAGAACGCGTCGGCGATCAAATGAAGGAAGAGATAGCTGACATCCTCATGCGCAAGATCAAGGACCCGCGGATTGGATTCGTGACCGTGACGGATGTGGAAATCGCGGATGATCTGAGAAATGCAAAAGTGTACGTAAGCGTATACGGCGGCAACAAGGATCAAACACTCAAGGGCCTGGAGAGCGCTGCCCCCTTCATCCGTTCCGAACTGGGCAAGCGGATGCGTCTCAAGTTTTCACCCGAACTTCTGTTTCGCTTCGACGATACAGCCGAACGCGGGGCGCACGTTATGGAGCTTTTGCGGACGATAGAACAGGATGACAAAAAGAAGGGTACACCCGATGAGTGATCTTGCGGCAGTAGCTGCCGCTCTGCAACCCGTACGGACCGCCCTGATCTCGGTCCATAAGAATCCTGACGGCGATGCGCTCGGCGCCCAGCTTGCCCTGTTGCTGGCACTCGAAAAAATCGGGAAATCCGCGACTGCGCATAATCTCGACCCCGTACCCGAGATCTACCGATTTCTTCCTCATGCGCACCGCATAAAAACCGGCCCCGTGGTTGAAGGGCGATACGATGCCTGCATCGTTCTGGATGCAGAACCTGCCCGGACGGCGCTCTTTGATTTGGCGGTTCCTGCGGAGCTGCTCATCAACATAGATCATCACATCACCAACCCTGTCGTTTGGCCGATAACGTGGCTCGATCCTGACGCTGCGGCAACGGGTGTCATGATCTATAAGCTGCTCCAGCGCCTTGGTGTGGAAATGGACCGGGACATTGCTATGTGCCTGTATACGTCCATTTTCACGGACACGGGATCGTTCCGCTACTCGAATACATCGCCGGAAAGCATGCGGATCGCTGCGGATTTGCTCGACGCGGGAGCTGATCCCTGGCTCGTTACGGAAAATGTATATGAGTCACTTGCCTTCAAGCGGCTCCGCCTCCTCGGAAGCATTCTGGCCGAGATGGAACGCACTTCGGACGGGAGGGTTGCCTGGGTCGTTGTCACTGATGAACTGTACCGTGCCACGCAGACTCGTGCCGAGGACACGGATAATTTCGTTAACTTCGTAAGGTCGGCCAAAGGCGTCGAGGTGGCAGTGCTGTTCCGACAGACCGGTGCAGCCGAGTATAAAATTAGTCTCCGCTCCAAGGGCCGTGTCGATCTTTCCGGATTTGCCCGGTCCCTGGGCGGCGGCGGTCACAAGAATGCGGCGGGAGCCGTGATGAAAGGCTCGCTCGAGGATGTGAGGTCGAAAGTTGTCGGCGAGGTCAGCCGCACTGTCGAGCAACAGCTCGGCAAAGGGGCGATTCCGCTGGCGTAGGTTTATGGATGGCGTCATCAATATCAACAAGCCGCAGGGGCTGACATCGCATGACGTGGTGCTTCAGGCGCGCCGCATCACGGGGGAAAAAAGAATCGGTCACACGGGCACCCTCGATCCGCTGGCAACGGGCGTGCTGGTGCTCTGTCTGGGCAGGGCGACCCGTATCGCGCAGTATCTTGAGGCAGGGGAGAAGGAGTATGAAGCCATGCTGCGTCTGGGCGTCACTACAGACACGCTCGATGCCGGCGGCAGGGTCCTGTCGGAAAAGCAGTACGACCCCCCTTCGAAGGATCGGGTTCTGCATGTCCTGAGTGGATTCCTCGGCGAGATACATCAAAAGCCTCCTGCATATTCCGCAATTAAAATTAATGGCGTACCGTCCTACCGTCTTGCACGCGAGGGCCGGTCGCCTGAGCTTGCACGGCGTGCGGTCACCGTGTCCAGCATCGAAATTCTGGAGTACCAGTATCCCTTTGTCCGTATCCACGTGCAATGTACAAAGGGGACCTACATCCGGTCACTCTGCGCCGATATCGGCGAGGAACTCGGCACAGGCGCCTATCTGGCAGAATTGAAACGAACGCGCTCCGGGAAGTTCAGTCTCGACGAATCCCTGTCGTTGGACGAACTCGAGCGCGCAGCGCGGGAGGGCGAAATCGCGAGGGTTCTCTGTTCGGTGAACGATGCCCTGTCACATCTGCCGCTTGTGCCGATATCTCCGGATGAAATGAAGAAAGTCATGCATGGAAACCGGATAACGCTGCAGCAAACGACCGGAAGCGAAGGCAACGGTCTCGTAAGGATAGGGGACGGCGCAGGCGTGTTGCTTGCCATCGCAAAAAAAACAGGTCGGGAACTGCAACCGCAGCTTGTGTTTTCCTGAATCAACGCAATAAAGTGCTTTACAACCTGCTGTAAATATGATATTTTAACACGCTTTGGAAGGATCGTTCAGCAGAAAGGAGGGTGCGGATATGGATAAAGAGCAGAAAACCAGTCTGATCAGCGCCTATCGCAGGCATGCATCGGACACGGGTTCTCCGGAAGTGCAGATCGCGCTGCTCAGCAGCAGGATCAATCATCTCACGGAGCACCTGCAGGCTCACAAGCATGATTTCCATTCCCGGAGAGGGCTTCTCAAGATGGTCGGCCAGCGGCGTCGCCACCTCGACTATTTGAAGAAAAACGATCTGGACCGTTACCGTCGGGTCATAGACCAGCTCGGTATACGAAAGTGACCGAGCCCGCGTAGCATCCGGCATTATGCAGGTCCTGCAGGAAGGACTACCGTTCGGCGTATCCCTTCCCTTCATCACACCCTTGAGACTCCTTCCCCCGTGCGGGGGAAGGAGGATTTCAATGGGAATATCATCTAAAAGAGAGGTTTCATGGCAACAACAGTAGAAACAGAAATTGGCGGCAGACGTTTGATCCTGGAAACAGGCCTTATGGCAAA
>Ga0187786_10000213_pt1 | contig 18662 bp, 13 predicted proteins | sample 0815_BV2_10_20_M_FD_132449 | JGI IMG/M metagenome (GOLD analysis project Ga0187786, IMG submission 132449) | Tropical peat soil microbial communities from peatlands in Department of Meta, Colombia - 0815_BV2_10_20_MG | ecosystem: Environmental > Terrestrial > Soil > Wetlands > Peat | place...
GACGGGAGCTCTCCGTGGTCGGGCAGCTGCTTTTTTATTCGGGCAATGCCCTGGGCATCGGTAGTCCCGCTCCAGATCTGTTTGCCGGTGCAGTCGCGGATTGTAATCGAGGCATCTCCAACCGGTTTTGCCTTGTCGAGGGTAGTGACCCATACCAGCGACGATTCCCTTCCATGCTTGAAGTGCACGGCCAGGTTTGTTATCAATGCAACTGTTGGTACATATATAGGTTTCTTCTGCAGGGTCTTTCCCCCTGCTTCCAGCAGGGACGAGCCGAGTATGCGGCTTTCCATCTCAACGACGTAAACGCCAGGTTCTTTAAGTGGAATGCCCACCACTTCGAAAGCCTTTTCGCCGCCAGGCTTAGGCACGCCGAACTCTTTCACGCCTTCGGCGCCCTTCAGCACCGATCTCTGCCTGCCTGCTCCGGCGACTGTCCGCAGCCATTCGATCACTTTCTCCTCTTTATTCATGCGGAGCTTGCGTAGTCTGCCTTTTAGCCCCTGCACCATCTCATCGGGTTTTTCTTTCACAGAATCCGGAAGGGCTGAAGCGACCGCACCGCCGAGCTTCGCAGCACCGTCGAGGATTCCCTCTTTTACCTTGCTGCTCGCACCACGTTTTTCGTCGTCCACTTGCAGCATCCTGGCCGGCACTTCGGACTCAAGGTTCCTGAGAGTGACCGGCAGTGCAGCATTTCCCTTCAATTCGATAATCCCGAAGCGGGATGAGAACTTGGCGAGCGGCGGGTAGGCGTCGGTCTTAACAGTAAGGGGATATTTGTCTCTGTTTGAGAGTTGTCTGCCGGAATCATCCCTGAAATCTTTAGGCATGTCTATAGTGAACGAAGAGGATTCCGGGAACGGTCCCCTGAACGAAACTGTCCACACGTATTCCGGCGCTCCATTTTTCCCGGTGTCCTCAGATATGCCTTCGCCGCTTTCTTCGCCGTCCTCGTCTTCAACATACTTTCCATTGTCCGGTATGGACCTGTAGGAGGAACCGCCAGGTCCTTTCATTCTGATCTTTCTTGCAACGTCCCAGCGGACAGGCGCGCTGAAGGCCAGTCGCATGGGCAGCATGGGTATGCAGTTCGCATCCTTTTTCTCGCGATCGCAACTGAACTTTGCCGTAAATGGCAGACGGGATTTGAAGACCAGAACCTGGTCGCTCTCTGTAGCTATCCCGCTTAAAGAGGATATCCCCTTGCCCCAAACGATCTTTATCTCGACCGCGGCAGGGAAGCGCTGTCGGCACTGAAGGGCGATTATCCTGGGATCATCCTTCATATAGCTGGCGCGAAGAAGCTGCTCCCGTTCTTTGCCCGCGATGATTTTGATACCGACCTTTTCGTTGACACCGCCGACAGAGCAATAGGCATTGGCAATTATGCTCTCCTCGGATGCAGCCGCATCGAGCGTAAGCAGGAAGATCTGTTCTTCATCGATCCGCTCGTCACCGTCGTGCGGCCTTGACTTAATTATGGCCGGGCCGCCCGTTGAAAAAGAAAAGGCGCGATTTGTTACAGGCTGCCCCGAAAGTGCTTTAAGGTCCCGCCGGGTCGAAAAGGAGCATCTGACGCCCGCAGACAGGTCCCTGTCGAAATCATACACCCAGTTCCTGGAGTCGGCCCATCGCCCCTTTCCGGCTTCCGGACATGATATGTCAAAGGGGTCGGATATCCGGGGATCGCCAAAGGGTACCATAGGTTCCGAAAACCGCGCAGATACCTGCCGCACAGTTTTGATAGTCCCCTGCGGGGAGAAGAATTCAACGGTAGCGTCGGTCTGGGCGAAAGCGGATATCGAAAAGAGAAACAGTGCGGCGAGAAGCGCGGACAATATGGCGGACATAAGACCTCCTGAACAGAGTATGTGACTCCGGGCACCGTGGCTTCATTATATATCAAAATGTCAATGGGCTTGTCGGTCCGGCGGCGTTGTAAAATTTCTGATGCCCCGTTTATAATGAGAATCATGCGCTCGAAAGTAATACTCATCTCAGCGGTCCTGATACTGGGGTCGCTGGTCGGCGCCTACCTTGCTCTTGCTACCGGGATCCCCTCAATCCAAGAACTGAAAAAGCATGATTCCGCCGCAGGGACGAGAGTATATGCCGACGACGATTCGCTTATCGGGGAGATCAAGCTCCAGAAAGGCATATTCGTCCCCTATAATCAGATTCCCGAAAATATGAGGAATGCCGTGGTTGCCGTCGAAGACTCGCGCTTCTGGAAACACAGCGGCATCGACTATGTGGGCATAGGAAGGGCCCTTGTAAAAGACCTGCTTCATATGAGCCTCAAGGAGGGCGGCAGCACCATAACTCAACAGCTGGCTAAAGTCGTGTTTCTGTCTTCAGAGAAGACTATCACGCGCAAGATCAAAGAAGCGCAGCTGGCGCTGCAGATCGAAAAAGAGCTCTCAAAGAAGGAGATACTCGAGCTATATCTTAACAGGGTCTATTTCGGCCACGGCGCTTACGGAATAGAGATGGCGGCCAGGACGTATTTCGGCAAGTCGGTCCGGAACATTACTCTTGCCGAGGCTGCGATGCTGGCCGGTTTGACGAAGGGGCCGACCACGTATTCTCCATTCAACGATCTTGTACGGGCAAAGGAGCGGCAATCAGTAGTGCTTGCCAGGATGGTTGAAGAAGGTTACATCAAGCAATCGGATGCGGATGCGGCAAAAAAGCAGCCCCTGTTTCTGTCTCAGGCCAGAGCTGCTGCTGAGACATACAACTATTTCATAGATTACGTTAAGCAATACCTGATTGCCAGGTACGGCGAGGAAAAAGTCTTCAAGGGAGATTTCAAGGTCTATACGACTTTAAACAAAAACGCTCAGGTGCAGGCGCAGAGGGCGCTGCAGGATGGCCTGCGCGAGGTCGACAAGAGACGCGGCTGGCGGGGACCCGTAGCACACAGAGATAATATCAAAGAGCAGAACGGCGAGAATTCGGCTTCGTTCACCGCCACTGCCGGAGACATATCGACAGGTACGGTGATTTCGGTGGGTCCGAAAGAAGCGGTTGTCAAAAGCCGCGGTATTACGGGTAAATTACTCGTAGGTGATGCAAAGTGGGCAAGTGCTGTCCTGGACAAATCATCCGGCAGGCCCAGGTATATAAAGAATTTCAAGCTTACCGACATACTCAAGCAGGGTGATGTAATATTGGTCAGGTTCAAGACCGGAGGGGCCAAGAACATACTATTCAGTCTTGATCAGGAACCCGATGTCGAAGGCGCTGTGGTTGCCGTGGAACCTTCTACGGGTTATATAAGGGCGCTGGTGGGGGGGTTCAGCTTTACGCGCAGCGAATACAACCGGGCTGTCCTTGCACAACGGCAGCCGGGCTCTTCTTTTAAGCCGGTTATTTACGCGGCTGCTCTTGAGAACGGATTTACTCCGGCGAGCATCCTTGTTGATGAACCGGTGTCATACCCCGGTGGTGCTGCAGGCGACTGGAAGCCGGAAAATTATGACCGTAAATACCTGGGCCCGATCAGGCTGAGGGAGGCTCTTGCATATTCGAGGAACATAGTTACAGTCAAGCTTGTGGAAGCGCTGGGTGTGGACAGGGTTATCGAACTTGCCAGAGCGCTCGGAATTCAGGGCTCTATGCCGCGCAACCTGAGCATCGCCCTCGGATCTACCAGTGTTACGCCTCTGGAGCTAACCTCCGCCTTTGCGACCTTTGCCAACGGAGGCATAAAGATGAAGCCGATTTCCATTAAATATATAACGGACTCGCACGGACAGGTTATCGAAGGCTCTCAGCCGGAAGGCAGCCCTGTGATAAGTGCTGCGGGGTCCTTCCAGATCACATCGATGATGGAGGACGTGATTAGATACGGGACAGGGATGAGGGCAAACATAGGCAGGCCTGCGGCAGGCAAAACAGGCACAAGCAATGATTATAAAGACGCATGGTTTGTCGGCTATACGCCCGACCTCGCTGCGGGGGTCTGGGTGGGGTTTGACGACATGAAGCGTTCTCTGGGCGGCGGAGAGGTCGGCGGGCGGGCAGCTGCACCGATCTGGCAGAGATTCATGAGGGGCACGCTGAGCGGTGAAACAGTGCCGGATTTTGTGGTACCGCCCGGCATTGTCAGGCAGAGGATCGATATAGTAACCGGGCAGCCTGCCGGGTTTTTTGCAAGCGATGCTTCAACAATCGATGAGTATTTCAAAGAAGGATCGCTGCCCCATCAGGGCGGGCTGGAAAGCTTCAATCCGCTCAGCCGAATATCTCCTCACCCGTCTTCAGAACAGCAGTCGCGGAGCACGGATATGCGCAGGCCGCTTGTTCCAAGGACACTGGACCCGGCTCAGGATTAGTGTGATTTCTATCACAAAAAATGTCTCTTACGTGATATAATTATTCAAAGACATATAATCCGTGGAGGTGGAAGATGACTATCAGGATCATGTATCACGACGGCGTATATGATATGATTTCTGCCTTTACTCTGGACCAGTTCATACGCGACGAAAAAGTCAAGAAGTTTTATCGCTATTCCGAAGAAAAATGGATTGAAGTGGCTGACGGACCACTTAGGAACCAGGTGCCGGATCTGCAGCACTACGGTGGCGCGGAACGTCGCATGTCGGAGATCATAGCCAGTCAGCTGGTATAGCCGACACCATGCTGCCGGGCACGCGTGGATATTGTCCTTAGTATCTGTCTCGGAATAGGTCTCAGCGCTGCGTGCGGATTCAGGGTGTTTGTCCCTCTTCTGGCCGCCAGCATTGCTTCTCTTTCAGGCTATCTGAATCTTTCTTCCGGATTTCAGTGGATCGGGACACCTGCCGCACTTACGGCATTTGCAATTGCTTCAATCCTTGAAATCATAGCCTATTATGTGCCATGGGTAGACAATATAATGGATACAATTGCAGCGCCCGCTGCAGCCGTGGCCGGCACCATTGTCGCAGCATCAAGCTTTGTCGATATAAGCCCCATGATGAAATGGACCCTCGCCATCATAGCCGGAGGAGGAACCGCCTCTGTTTTGCATGGTGGCACGGCGTTGCTTAGGGCTGCATCGAGCGCCGGCACGCTTGGTTTGGGCAATCATGCGGTTGCTACAATGGAACTGTTAATAGCGGCAGGACTGAGCATACTGGCGATAGCAGTGCCGCTTGCCGGTGTCGTCGCTGTCTTTGCGCTTCTTTTCTATATCGTAGGAAAAGGCCTCAGGAAGTTGCGCAAGGCGTAACGCCGGTCCCGCACCTCGTCAGATAAATCTGCTATAATTACGCGTTGTCCCCGCTATCTCCGATTCAAAAAGAGGTTTGCAATGGCTGACGAAGACCTTTCCAAGTTGAAGATAGACAAGAGCTCTGCAATCAAGGGCCCCGTAAAGAACAGAAAACGAACTGCTTATGCCATTGGGGTTGCAGCTGCTGTCATCCTTATTGGGGTCCTCTTCTTCAGCGGAGTAATCAGCCCGTCCATAAAAGTCCAGGAGGCGACTGTTTCTCTGGTCTATCCTTCTCAGACATTCACCTTGTTGAACGCCAGCGGATACGTAGTGGCCCAGCGCAAGGCCGCACTTGCTTCGAAGGTGACCGGCCGCATCATTCAGCTGAATGTGGAGGAGGGCAGCAAGGTCAGGAAGGGCGATATTATTGCGCGTCTTGAGAACAATGATGTTACGGCCGCCAGGGATCAGGCCGCCGCAAATGTCAGGGTGTCCCGTGCCAATCTCGAAAGCGCACAGGCAACCTTCCGCGATGCATCACTTGCCTTCAAAAGAAACAAGGACCTTATCGGGAAGGGATATATTGCACAATCAGACTACGATACCTCAGAAGCCAGATATAAAAGCGCCGAAGCCGCGGTGCATGCAGCGGACCAGGCGGCAAAAGCAGCGGCCGCTGCCCTTAGCGGCGCAAATGTGGCTATCGATTATACCGTGCTGCGTTCTCCTTTCGATGCGGTAGTGCTCACCAAGAACGCCGACATCGGAGACATTGTAACTCCGATTGGAGCTACTGCTAATGTGCAATCAGCGGTAGTGACCATCGCTGATATGAACTCTCTGCTTGCAGAAGTGGATGTTTCTGAATCAAACATAGGAAACGTCAAGATGGCACAGCCCTGCGAGATCCAGCTGGACGCCCTGCCGGGCGTGCGTTTCAAGGGGCAGGTCCATATGATTGTGCCGACAGCAGACAGGAGCAAAGCGACTGTCATGGTAAAGGTCAGATTCCTCGAGAAGGACAGCCGTATCCTTCCCGAGATGAGTGCAAAGGTGGCTTTTCTTTCCCGCGAGGTCGCGGCGGGCGAGACCGAACCATTTACTGCCGTTAACCAATCTGCATTGGTTGCCAGAAATGGGAAGAAGATAATCTTTCTGGCTGAAGGCGAAAAGGCAAAGGCGGTCATGGTAACTACAGGCAGGCAGATGGGCGATATGGTTGAAATCCTCAGCGGGGCGAAGGCCGGAGACAAGGTAGTGCTCAGGCCCTCGGGAGATCTGCGTGACGGTTCGAAAATTAAGGCCGAAGAAAAATGATACCGGGCGGTGCTATGGCAGAAGCTCGCTCAATAGTTGAGATCAGAAATGTCAGTAAGTCCTACCGACGCGGCAGCCAGATAGTCCCAGTTCTTGAGAACATTACCTTCGATATCGCAGAAGGCGAATTCCTCGCGTTGATGGGGCCGTCAGGTTCTGGGAAGAGCACCCTTCTCAATCTTTTAGCGGGCATTGACAGCGTTGACAGCGGGTCGATCTTGATAGGCGGTCTCGACATAACAACCCTTTCAGAGACGGACCTGGCGGCATGGCGCGCCGTCAATGTAGGCTTTATCTTCCAGTTCTACAACCTGATTCCCGTCCTGACGGCCTTCGGAAATGTCGAGCTGCCTTTGCTCTTGACAAGGCTGTCGAGGAAGGAGCGGCATGAGCATGTCGAGATGGCGCTTCGTTCCGTCGGCCTGTCGGACCGCATGGATCATTACCCCAATCAGCTGTCTGGAGGTCAGCAACAGCGGGTTGCAATCGCCCGCGCTGTGGTTACGGACCCGGTCATCCTTGTTGCCGATGAGCCCACCGGGGACCTTGACAGGGTTTCAGCTGCGGAAATACTCGAACTCATGAGCAGGCTTAACAAGGAACTCGGCAAGACGATCATCATGGTAACCCACGACGCCAGGGCCGCTGAAAAGGCGCACCTGATAAAGCAGCTGGACAAGGGCGTCTTTATCAATGTTTCTTCTTAGGCTCGTATTCAGAAACGTCTTTCGGCACAAGCTTAGGACGTGGCTTACAGTCCTCGGCATCACGATTGCAATCCTGGCGTTCGGCCTGCTGCGCACCGTTATCAGCGCCTGGTATGCCGGGGTGGAGGCGTCTTCGGCCAGCCGCCTTGTGACCAGAAATGCAATATCCATCATATTCACCCTTCCGCTGTCATACGAGGAGCGCATTCGTCAAACCGAAGGCGTCAGGATAGTGTCCGGCGGCAACTGGTTCGGCGGCATATACATAGATGAAAAGCATTTCTTCGCCAATTTCGCGATCGAGCCAAAGCCCTTTTTCGCTCTTTACCCTGAGATAATCCTGCCGCCCGAGCAGGAGGCGGCATTTATCAGGGACAGAAAAGGGTTTGTAGCTGGTCGCAAGCTCGTCGAGAAATACGGGTGGAAGCTTGGAGACACGGTCACTCTCAGGGGCACGATATTCCCCGGGCAATGGGATTTTGTCATGAGGGGGATTTACAAAGGCCGGGACAAGAATGTAGACGAGACAACCTTTTACTTCCAGTGGGATTATCTTAACGAGAAAATGAAAAAGACATACCCGCAGAGGGCCGACCAGATCGGCTTCTTCATGATCGGAGTCACGCGGCCCGATATAGCGTCTGACGTGGCTGCCAGGATAGACAATGAGTTCAGGAATTCCATTGCAGAGACCCTGACCGAAACAGAGAAGGCCTTTCAAATGAGCTGGATCGCCATGAGCCAGGCCATAGTTACTGCCATACAGCTTGTTTCATTTGTCGTCATCGTTATCATCATGGCTGTGATGGCCAATACGATGGCGATGACGGCACGCGAGCGGATTGGAGAGTACGCGATATTCAAGGCCCTGGGGTTCGGCGGAGGCTACATTGCAGCACTGATATTCGGGGAGTCGCTGATCATCAGCATGATAGGGTGCGCCTTCGGTATCGCTTTCACATTTCCGGCCGCTAGGGCGTTTGGCGATGCCCTGAGCACCTTTTTCCCGATCTTCAACGTCGCCCCCGAAACCATCTACATGGACATAGCGGCTGCAGCCGTCATCGGAACAGTAGCCGGCGTTTTCCCCTCGTGGCGGTCAATAAGGATCAGGATAGCAGACGGCCTGCGGAGGATCGGATAATGAACCCGCTGCCGGACATCCCTTTTTCATATAACCTAAGGAATCTGTGGACGAGAAGGCTTACCACCGGTCTTACAATCGGGGGAATGGCCCTTGTCGTCTTCGTCTTTTCCGCTGTGCTGATGCTGGCCGAAGGATTGAAGAAGACCCTGGTTGCGACAGGATCGCCTGAAAATGTTGTAGTCATACGCAAGGGCTCCGATTCGGAGATCCAGAGCGGAGTAGAACGGCTGCAGGCCTCCACCATTGAAACACAGCCTGAAGTTGCAATAGGCGCAGACGGCCAGCCGCTGGTTGCCAAGGAGCTTGTTGTAGTAATCGTGCTTCCCAAGAGGGGCACCGGCAAGGGATCCAATGTGGTGATCAGGGGGGCGTCAGCAGAATCGCTGCTCCTGCGCCCGCAGATCAGGCTTTTGGAGGGTCGGCTGCCGAAGCCCGGATCTTCGGAAATAATGGCCGGAATTAATATAGCGAAAAGGTTCACGGGCGGCGGGCTGGGCGAGACCCTGCGCTTCGGTATGAGGAGCTGGACCGTTGTTGGCATATTCGATGCCGGCAATACCGGCTTCAGCTCCGAGATATGGGGCGATGTGGACCAGTTGATGCCAGCCTTCCGCAGACAGGCATATTCCTCGGTTATATTCAGGCTTCGGGACCCGTCGGAGTTCGAAGCGGTGAAAAAGCGGATCGAGAATGACCCGCGTCTTTCGCTGGAGGCCATGAGAGAAACACGCTATTACGAAAAGCAGTCTGAGATGATGGCGAAGTTTCTCAGGATCCTGGGGATCTCGCTGACGGCCATATTTTCGCTCGGCGCAATAATCGGCGCAATGATAACCATGTATGCTGCTGTTGCAAACAGGGTGAGCGAGATAGGCACGTTAAGGGCCCTGGGTTTCCACAGGAGAAGCATACTTGGCGCCTTTCTGCTTGAATCGCTGTTGTTGGGATTTTTCGGCGGCGCTATCGGACTGTTCTTTTCAGCCTTTCTCCAGTTTTTCACAATATCCACGATGAATTTTCAGACCTTCTCGGAGCTTGCATTCTCGTTCGATCTTAATTTCCAGATAGCTTACCAGGCCATGGGGTTCGCCCTCATAATGGGCTTTGCGGGTGGCCTGCTGCCTGCCGTCAGGGCATCCAGATTGCCTATCGTGGACGCCTTGCGGGCCGCCTGATGCGGGATAAGTACTAGAACCTATCTCGAATTCGGAAAAACGTAAAAGTCGCTACCCCCGTGAAAGCGGGGGTCCATTGAAAGACCTTATAAACGCGGATTCCTCCTGCGCGGGAATGACGGTAAATTATGATTTCAGCATTATCAAGATTGTGAGATAAGTTCTCGCAGCCGGAATATTCATCAAGGTAGTTGTGCTAGGGTTGAAAAGTATGTATACAGTAAGATATAAGCAATTATGGAGGTCTTATGGAAAGGAAAGGCGTTGTTACAATTCACGGCAACCCTCTGACCCTTATCGGCCCAGACCTGAAGGTCGGTGACAGGGCTCCGGATTTCAAGGTCATTGACAGCGATCTGAAGGAATTCGGGCTCAAGGATTTTGAAGGCAAGATAAAGGTCATAAGCGTAACGCCCTCGCTCGATACCCCCGTTTGCGACCTGCAGGCCCGCAGGTTCAATCAGGAGGCTGCCGGCTTTCCCGGCGATGTGGCCGTCCTCAACATAAGCATGGACCTGCCTTTCGCGATTGCGCGCTTCTGCAATGCAGCAGGCATAGACAAGGTCAAGACGTTGTCTGACCACCGCGAGGCCTCTTTCGGCGCCGCGTATGGTGTTTTGATAAAGGAGTTGCGGCTTCTTGCGCGCTCCATTTTCATAATCGGCAAGGACGGTATTCTGGCATATAAAGAGGTTGTGCCCGAAGTAACAAACCATCCCGATTATGACGCCGCACTGAATCAAATCAATAAGATGAAGTCGTGAGCACGCATTGTTTTTCGGATGTTCCGGGAATGATGCGGGAGAGTGTCGTCCGGCGTTGTTTCCGTTTCAATATTAACTAAAGGGAGGCTACAAGATGCCGTATAATGCGAAGGACTATGCAGGTCTGTTAGGAATGGCCGGGTTTAGCGAAACCCTGCTCAAGAACCACTTCACGCTCTATCAGGGGTATGTCACCAACACGAACAAGGTGCTCGACACCCTCGATGCGATGCTGAAAGATGGTAAGTCTGGCAACCCGGAGTTTGCCGAACTGAAGAGACGGCTCGGTTGGGAATTCAACGGAATGAGGCTGCACGAATATTATTTTGAAAACCTCGGCGGCAAGGGCGCTCTTGACAAAGGCGGCAAGCTGGCCAAGAAGCTTGAGGCGTCGTTTGGCAGTCTTGATGCCTGGGAGAAAGACTTCAGGGCGGTCGGTGCGATGCGCGGGATAGGCTGGGCAGTGCTCTACCAGGACACCGCCGCAGACCGGCTCATCAATTTCTGGATCAACGAGCATGATACCGCCCACCCTTCGGGCTGCAATCCGCTGCTCATTATGGACGTGTTCGAGCACGCCTTCATGATCGATTACGGGCTCAAGAGGGCCGACTATATCGAGGCCTTTTTCAAGAACGTCAACTGGGCCGCTGTGGAAGGGCGTCTCAAATAGCGGACCGAAAGGGAGAAGCAATATGCCGGTGATTGAATACGGGTCCGTCAGGGTCGAGCTTGATGATTACGGCTTTCTGGTGAATCAGGAGTCCTGGAACGAGAAGGTAGCAGAGGCGATTGCCGACTATCTCGGAGTCAGTGGGCTGACTACAGAAAAGATGGAGATTATCAGATTCATGAGGGAGTATTACCGGGAGTTCAACGCATTCCCGATTCTGCGGTCCGTTTGCAGGAACGTGCACAAGCCGCGCGAATGCGTGAACGACGAATTCATCGATCCGATGAAGGCCTGGAAGATCGCAGGTTTGCCCAATCTCGAAGTAGTATCCAGCATCAGCGCCGACGAGGCGGGAAAGGTATACCGCATACTGGCCGGCGACTGAATTTTATATTGTCATCCTGATGGAGATGGCCGCGCAGCCGACAGGCAGCGCGGCTTTTATTTTGCGCGGGAGGGATTTTGACTTGCGCCGCGTGGTTGATAATATATAGATAAGCTATCAGTGCGTTGTGAACGATAGCTTTTGTATATCGAAAAAATTGAAAGGAGGTGAAAGCGGGATGAAGAAGGCCCTTGATAAGAAGACCCTCGATAAAGAGGCGGCCCTTTGGGAAAGGCTGAAGAAAACCTCTCCTGGAAAAGTATGCCGCAAATGAAGCAGTTGAAAGAGCTGATGCCGCCGGTCAGGCGGCCACACGAAAGGCAGATACTAATCCGCAAGCTTCGGAGGACGTATCTGCCTTCTTCTTTTCGGATATAAATACGGAACCCGATGGTGCGAGACAAACAATGTCCATAGACGATACTCACGACTTTTTCATACAGTGGCACATAACGGAAAGATGCAATTTGCAGTGTCTGCATTGTTATCAAGAGGGGCAGAAGGGCGAAGAACTTTCCTTGTCCGATATAAAGAAGGTCATAGGCGAGGCCTCCGATATGATGTGGACGTGGGAAGAGAGATATGGGGTGAAGCTCTCGACAAGCTACAATATTTCGGGTGGAGAGCCTTTTCTCCGAGACGATATCTTTTACATGCTCGAAGAAATTGCATGGACCGGCGCCGATATCTATGTCCTTTCCAACGGGACCCTCATCAATCGCGAGATCGCGCGCAGGCTGGCCGATATCAGGGTTAATGGGGTTCAGATCAGCATCGAAGGCACACAGGAAATTCATGACGAGATACGCGGGAAGGGGAGCTTCAGGGCGGCGATGACCGGCATTGATAACCTCCTGAATGCAGGTCTGACGGTGACTCTGAACTCAACGCTTTCAAGGCTTAACGCCCGCTGTTTTCCGGATTTGTTGGGCCTTGCGAAAACGGTCGGCGCGCAGCGCGTCGGCTTTTCGAGGCTGGTGCCCTATGGAAGAGGATCGGCCATGCTGGACAAGATGCTTTCCTCAGATGAAGTTGGGAAACTTTATTCAGAGATTTTTGCGCTGGAGGCTGCCCCTCTTAAGATTGTAACGGGCGATCCGGTTGCGTCTCAGTCGACGCTTGCAGCCCCTGACGAAGACCTAGGAGATACCCCCATCGGCGGTTGCGCTGCAGCTGTTTCAGGACTCACTATCCTTTCGGACGGTACAGTCGTCCCTTGCAGAAGGTTGAACGTTCCCCTGGGCAATGTGCGAACAGACTCCCTTCGTGAGATCTGGGCGGCTTCTCCTGTGCTTGAGGCACTCAGAGACAGAAACAGGTACGGCGACAAATGCAGGTTGTGTAAAAGATGGGCCGGTTGCCGGGGTTGCAGGGCAATCGCATATGCCTATTCGAAGGCAAACGGGGCCGAAAATTACCTTGCGGAAGACCCGCAATGTTTCATAGAGCAATAAGCCCGCAACCCTGCTACTTGGCCAGTACCTCGCTGATCCTGAGGAGAAGATCATTTGGCGATACCGGTTTCATCATTAGTGATACCCCTGCGCCGCTCGTGAGTTCATTGTCCAGCCTGTCGGCAGTGTAACCGCTTACGAAGACGATTTTCATGTCCGGCCTTATCTTTCTTATCTCTATGAAGGCCTCTTTGCCGCTCTTTTTGGGCATAATGACATCCATGAGCACCAGACTGATCTTCTTTTGGTTTGCCGCAAAAAGTGAAACGGCTTCCTCTCCATCGGCTGCATTAAGTATCTCGTACCCGTTTTTGGAAAGAACGGTCTCGAAAAGCTTGCGCAGCCTCCCATCATCCTCCGCTATAAGAATGGTACCGCTTCCTCGCGGGGGCCGGCTCGTGGCTGACGGTCTCGTATGTTCCTCTTTCCGAAGTTCCAGAAGCGGCAGATATATCTTGAATGAAGTTCCCATGCCGGGGGTGCTTTCAACGTCGATATGCCCGCCATGCTGCTTGACGATGCCGTAGACCATTGCAAGTCCGAGCCCTGTCCCTTTCCCCGGCTCTTTTGTAGTGAAGAACGGATCGAATATTTTCGGCAGGGTTTCGTGGTCTATGCCTTCGCCGCTGTCTGTTACGGAGATGAACGCATAATCGCCCGGCACAACCGGGGAGAAAGCCGTTTCCGAAGTCTCTGCGAGCGATATCTTTTCGGTCTTGATGGACAGGGTGCCGCCGCGCGGCATGGCATCCCTGGCATTCGTAGCCAGGTTCATAAGCACCTGCTCTATGCGAACAGGGTCTGCCATACAATATATCAACTCGGGCGTCAAGCTCGTGCTGACCTTGATCTCTTCACCGATTATCCTGCCTAGCAATTTATCAAATTTGGATACGAGGTCATTCACATTCATGAGTCTGGCATGCATGGTTTCCTGCCTGCTGAATGCCAGAAGGCCGCGCGTCAGTTCTGCCGCTCTGTCTGCGGAGTCAAGTATTTCATCTATATCGTGCCTGCTCAGATCGTCAGGGGCCATCTTTGACTGGGCAAGGTATCCATGCCCCGTTATCGCGGTTAGTATATTATTGAAGTCGTGGGCCACACCGCCGGCAAGCTGTCCGACAGCCTCCATCTTCTGGGCCTGGACTAGCTGGTTTTCCAGGGTCACCCGCTCTGTTATATCAATAAATGTAACCACCGAGCCGACGAGTTCGCCATCCCTTTCTATAGGATGAGCCCAGTACTCCGCGTAGAAGCCGGAGCCGTCTGCACGCCAGAGCATCTCCTTTTCTCTGTGAAGCATCTTGCCTTTGATGAGCGCAACGTGTGCGGGACATTCCTCTATAGGATAAGCCGCGCCGTTGACTTTGGCGTGATGGACCAGACCGTGCATCATCTTACCGATCAGGTCGCTTTCGTTTTCGTACCCGAGCATCTTCAGTCCTGACGGATTGCAGAAGGTGCAGTTGCCCTGACGGTCCAGCCCGTATATGCCCTCGGCAGTCGAATTCAGGATCAGGCTGATCTTCTCCGCGCTATCGCGCAGCCTTTCTTCGGCTCTCTTGCGTTCAGTTATAACGTCGAAAACAGCTACGAAATGCCCTTCCTGCGGGCTGAAGGCCGAGATCGAAAACCACATCTGCAATGCACGGACATAGGTCTCGAAACGCTCCGCTTTCCCTGCAGACGAAACGCGGCCATAAATCTCAAAAAGCTGAGGATCGGCTTCCCGCAGACCGGGGATAACTTCCGATACCCTTTTCCCGACGACATCTTTCAATCCTGTCAAGGATGTAAATGCGTTGTTCACCGCAAGATAAATAAAATCAACCGGCCTGCCGTTTTCGAAAATCATTTTGCAGTAAGCAAGGCCGTTCAGCATGTTGTCGAACACGGACCTGTACATCCGCTCACTTGCCCGCAGCTTATCAGCTATCAGCTTGCGCTCGGTGACGTCCATACCGACGGCGAGTATCTCGGCCACCCTTCCTTCGGCGTCGAATATAGGCCTGTTTGTCCAGGTCATCCATACCCGCCGCCCGTCGCTGCATATGTTTTCGTTGACATTATGGCGGAACCTTTCAGGATAGGCGACAATGTCCTGGATAAGGCCTGTCAGGTCGCCGCCGGTCGACTCTGTATCTGGCAGGAGCATTCCTATATGCTTCCCCAGTGCTTCATCCAAGCTGTAGCCAAAAAATGATTGCGCGAATTCGTTGAAAAATGTGATTGTTCCATCCGCCTTCCAGCGGATGATTGCGCTGTTTGCATTCTGAACCAGCTCGCGGTAGCGGTTTTCGCTCTCCTGCAACAGCTCATGAGCCTTTTTCTGCTCGGTCACATCTTCTGAGAAAATTACGATCCCGCCGACGGAACCTGAGCCATCGAGCCACGGGCGTATTTCCCAGCGTATCCATTGCACTGTGCCGTCTGCGCGCTCGAAGCGGTCGGCCTCGGCCCGCAATACCTCGCCTGCCAGCCCCATGCGATGAGCTTCCTTCCATGCCTCGCCGACCTCCGGAAACACCTCGTAATGAGAAATGCCTACCGGATCGCGGTCGCCCAGATTGTAATCGCGCAACCAGCGGCGGCTGGCATAGAGATATTTCATATCGCGGTCAAACATTGCAAGTGCCGCTGGCGCGTGCTCGATGAACAGTCGCAAATACTGCTCGCGCTGGCGCAAAGCCTCATCGGCGCGTTTCAGCTCAGTAACGTCGCTGTACGTGATCACAGTACCATCGATTTTGTTGTGCGGCGCGAGGTAAGGAAGCATGGTGCGCACGTACCAGGTATCGCCCGCTTTCATCTCCAGCCGGACGGAGGATAGTTCTTCAAGTACGGCCTGGGCATGCGCGAGCAGATCGGGGCCGAGATTCTCGATTGACATGTCGGTTATAGGACGTCCGATGTCAGCCGGTATCAGCGTTATGAGCTTCGACATTGCCGGAGTGAACCGCTTGACGCATAGATTCCTGTCTAGGAAAAGCGTCGGGATATCCGTTCCGGCAAGGAAATTCGTCAGGTCCGCGTTCGTCTCATCCAGCTCTTCGATCTTGGCCTGCAACTGAGAGTTGACAGTGAGAAGCTCTTCGTTCAGGGACTGTAGCTCTTCCCTGGACGTCTCCATTTCTTCGTTCGACGCTTGGAGCTCCTCATTGGATGACTGCAGCTCCTCGCTGAGGCTTTCCAGCTGCTCGATGTGGTTCTGCAGGTCTTCGCGAGTAGCGCAGAGCTCGTTTTCGAGCTGACGCATCGCGGTTTCATCAAGGGATGTCAGCTCTAAAGACAGTTCCGCGGTTTTTATGGAAGGACCCTTTTCGTGGAAGACGACCAGAAAAAGGTTATCCACGATCTTTGAAATTCTTATCGAGGTCTTGCGCTTGCGCCCCGAGTCGCCTGCAATATCGGCACGTGTTGAAGAAGGGGTGCCGTTTGTTATGACTTTGTACAAAGCGCCGCGCATGCGGCTGCGTATAAGATCCGGCAGCATGTCCAGCAGGTTTTGGGTAGGCGAACCTTCAGGCTGTTTCAGATATAGATTGGTCGGACCGTTGTAATAGAAAATCTCGAAGTTCTGATTTATTGCGACTGCAGCCGGTGCATACTCCGTCACAAGGGCTTTCTGAGCCAGCTCGGCAGCCGAAGGCGCGGTTTTGGCGGCAGGAAGCGCCTTTGGCTGGGTTGTGAGCTGAGGATGCACAAAGGCGCTGAAAAACTGAGTACGGGAGAAAGAACGTCCCTTTACGCTTCTGTAGATACGGTTCTTTTTTTGCCCTGCAGACTGGAACAACTCACTGTTGCTGCCGAGCGACTCTGCGCTTCCGAGGAACAGAAAGCCATCATCCTTTAAGGCATAATGAAACAGGGAAATGCACTTGTCCTGAGCATGCGGCTCAAGATAGATGAGAAGATTGCGGCAGACGATGAGGTCCATCCGCGAAAAGGGCGGGTCATAGATAAGATCGTGCTTTGCGAATATAAGATATTGCCTCAGGTCATTGTTGATTGACAGGGCAAGGCCGTCAGCCGTATATGCCATAAATTTCTTTACATAGGCGGGTGGTATGTCCGCTGCAACGCTGGCCGGATATATGCCGGCCCGCGCTTTCTCCAGTGCAGGCTCGCTGACGTCGGATGCAAAGATCTGAATGTCCCTCTTCTTTGCAAGTGCATCCAGCTCGTCCTTCATCATCATGGCGATGGAATACGACTCTTCGCCTGTGGCGCAGGCCGGGGCCCATATGCGAATGGGAGAGTCGTCTGTTTTTGCGGCCAGTTTCTTGATGACCTCTATATTCAGCGTCTTCCAGATAAGCCTGTCCCTGAAGAATGAGGTCACTCCGATAAGGAAATCCGACGCCAGCATTTCCGCTTCAGGAGACTTGGTCGTCAGCATTTCCAGATAGTCGGCCACCGAGGAAAGACCGTGCAGGTTCATGCGTCTTCTGATCCTGCGCGAGATCACATTTTTTTTGTAATGGTTGAAGCGGTATCCTGCCCTGTCGTATATGATATGGAAGAACGGTTCGAACTGGTCCTGGCTGATGAGGTCCTCAAACCCGCACAGATTTATTCCTGTCCCCGAAACACTCAATACTTTGCGAACCATGTCGGATGGAGGCAGGACTGCGTCGACTTGTCCGGTGTTGATGGCCGCCTGGGGCATGCTGGAATATTCGGCCGTTGCCGGGTCCTGAGCCAGTACAATACCTCCTGCAGCCTTGATAACCCGGACACCGCGGGCGCCGTCTGTCCCCGCTCCGGATAAGATGACGGCGATTATCTCATTTTCCTCGTTTTCCGCAAGGGATATCAGTAGCTCATCGATGGGAAGTTTTCTTTGCTCTGCATCGGCAGGCATGATATGAACGGTTTCATGCTCCAACCTGATCATCTTGTCGGGGGGGTGCAAATAGACATGTCCTGGCTGCAACTGGCTCCCCTCGGTAAACTCTTCGAATTCGAGGTCTGGCCTTCGGTTGCGGAGCAACTCGGGCAGCAGGCTTTTGTGTGTCGGGGAAAAATGCTGCTGGTATATAACTGCAAAACCGAATTCGCGAGGCAGATCGGCAAGAAAGCTCTCAAACGCCTGCAGCCCTCCGGCTGATGCGCCTATAACGACAATAGGGCAGAGCGATTTTTCCGCATCTTCGGAATTATGCGTATCCAATCACATCCTCCCCGCTATGAAGCGGATGCTTTGCGGACGGAAAGCAAGCAAGTCGGTCATTAATAAAGACCGCCATACAAATTTTACCACATTACGTCACGCTCTTTCACTGTCAGCCACAACCATGATTATTTGCCGCTTTTCTGCAGCAGGCGCGCCAGATTGTTTCTGACAAATTCTATTTCATCGGACTTAGCAGGCAGCTTTTTCACGAGCTTTTCGTTCAGCACCTCGCCGAAGATCTTCGAATAGAGAGGCCCCGGCGGCACTCCCAGGGCCTTTAAATCCTCCCCTTTGATCAGCGGCTTGACTGTTCTCAGTTCGAGGAGGTATTGGGATATGGCCTTTTTCTTTTCGCTGTCCTGAATGCACGCCATACTGAAAAGAGCGGCTTCTGTTTCGCATTCAGCCAGCAGGTGGTATGTCATAACCGGATTGCCCGGGATCAGATTGCGGGAAATCTTCTGTGCCGAATGGAAAACCCTTATGATGAAATCGCGGGTTTTTTCAGGCACGGAAAGACGGTCCAGGGCCGCAGAGCGCTCGTCCCGGTTGAGCCCGTGAAGAAGCGCCAGTATGTAGAGAAGCCCCTTGTCGTGCTTCTCATTGAGAAAGAGCAGGTCGAACCACGAGATAATGTCATGAACCGACTGCATGA
>Ga0187786_10000214_pt1 | contig 18655 bp, 15 predicted proteins | sample 0815_BV2_10_20_M_FD_132449 | JGI IMG/M metagenome (GOLD analysis project Ga0187786, IMG submission 132449) | Tropical peat soil microbial communities from peatlands in Department of Meta, Colombia - 0815_BV2_10_20_MG | ecosystem: Environmental > Terrestrial > Soil > Wetlands > Peat | place...
GCGACTGGTCGACGGACGACATCTTCACCGTCGGCCCGATGACGATTTCGCCGCTGTCCGGCTGTTCCTTGCCCTGGATCATGCGGAACAGCGTCGATTTGCCGGCGCCGTTGGGACCGATGATGCCGACGATGGCGCCGGGCGGCACCTTGAACGACAAGTTGTCGATCAGCAGGCGGTCGCCGAAGCTCTTGGTGACGTTGTTGAATTCGATGACTTCATTGCCCAGGCGCTCGCCGGGCGGAATGAATATCTCCTGCGTTTCGTTGCGCTTCTGGTATTCGAAGCTGGACATCTCCTCGTAGCGCGCGAGGCGGGCCTTGCTCTTGGCCTGGCGCGCCTTGGGATTCTGGCGTACCCATTCCAGTTCCTGCTTCATCGCCTTCATGTGCGCGTCGACCTGCTTCTGCTCTGTTTCCAGGCGCGCTTCCTTCTGCTCCAGCCAGGAGGAGTAGTTGCCCTTCCATGGAATGCCCTGGCCGCGGTCGAGTTCGAGGATCCACTCGGCCGCGTTGTCGAGGAAGTAGCGGTCGTGGGTGACGGCGACCACGGTGCCCGGAAAACGCACGAGGAACTGCTCCAGCCACTCGACCGATTCGGCATCGAGGTGGTTGGTCGGCTCGTCGAGCAGCAGCATGTCTGGCTTGGAAAGCAGCAACTGGCAGAGTGCGACGCGGCGCTTCTCGCCGCCGGAGAGGTTCTTGATCACGGCATCCCACGGTGGTAGGCGCAGCGCATCGGCGGCGATTTCCATCTGGTGCTCGACATCGGCACCCGAAGTGGCGATGATCGCCTCGTACTTCGCCTGCTCCTCGGCGAGCTTGTCGAAGTCGGCATCCGGTTCGGCGTAGGCGGCGTAGATTTCGTCCAGCTTCTTCTGCGCATTGACGACCTCACCTAGGCCGGCCTCAACTTCCTGACGCACGGTATGGTCAGGATTCAGTTGAGGCTCCTGCGCCAGGTAGCCGATGGAAATGCCCGGCAGCCATTGGACTTCACCGTCATATTCCTTGTCCGCGCCGGCCATGATCTTTAGCACCGTCGATTTGCCTGAGCCGTTCAGACCGAGCAGGCCAATCTTGGCGCCGGGAAAAAAGGAGAGCGAAATGTCCTTGATGATCTGACGCTTGGGCGGAACGATCTTGTTCACGCGCAGCATCGACATTACGTATTGGGCCATGGGTTACGCTCGGTGGTCTGGTAATGGCGCCGTATTCTACCGGTGCTGGCAGGGTGGCTTCAGCGGCCGTCGATGCTCAGGGAGAGAAGGATCATGCGGGAGGCCCGATTGACCGGGCCTTCCGGATGCAGGTATTGCTCCGAGCGGTCGGCAATTTCCTGGTGCTTCGGGCCGAGGTTTATGGCCGAGAGGGAAAGCGTGACATCCTGACCACCGATCCGCAGATGCCGGCTGAGGCTGGCATCCAGCGTGGTGTAGGCAGGGGCGACATAGTCGTAGCGCGGTACGAAACCATCGCCGCCGGCGAGCGATCCCATCCGCAACAGGCTGACCATGCTCGACCAGTTTCCGCCCCAGTCCTGCAGCCAGCTCAGGCTGGCGGTATAGGGCGCTACGCGCGCCTTGACGGCTGGGTCGTCGGTGCGCCGGTCGATGATGCTGTGGCTGAAGAGGATTCGGGTGTCGGGGGCTGGTTTCGTCTGGATCTGGTATTCGATGCCGCGCAGGGTCAGCGGTGATTCCAGGTTGACGTATTGCGTTGGCGGAATGTAGATGGAAAGGACAGGGGTGTCGGGCGTGATGGGCATCTGCCGCCTGACGACAAAGCCGGTGATACGTTCGTTGAACAGGCGGACATCCAGTTTGGTGTCGCCGGGTTTGAAACTGGCCAGCCAACCGAGTTCGACGCTGTCAATGCGTGGCGGCAGCAAGTCGGGATTCGGGAGGTAAGGGCGGACAAGCACGCGGCCATCGGCCGGATCGATGGCACGCACGTCACCGTAGCGCTCGAACAGGTTGCGGTCACGCCAGGCGCGCGAATAGCCGGCGCGCAGGGTCGATTCCGTACTCGCCTGCCAATTGACGAATGCTCGCGGTGAGAGGCGGCTGCGGTCGTCCGAGTACTTCTCCGCCATGGCGCCGAGATTGGTGGACCACGCCGGCGCGATGCGCCATTCGAGGTTGCCGAACAGGCGATAGAGGCTGGTGCCAATGCTATCGCGACCGTAGAAAATAAAGGGTGATTCCATCCGCTCATGGCGCGCCTCGCCACCCCAGACGAACTGGGCAGTGGGCGACAGGGATGCACGACGCTGGACTTCAAGGCTGTTGCGCACCGTGTCGCGATCCCGGTTCAGCGGCACGTAGGCGGTTACGAGGGCCGGCAGCAGGTCGATGCGCGGTCCGATCGCCATCCATTCATCGCGTGCCGACGACTGGTTGCGGAAGAAGTTGACCAGCAACTCCTCGTCGGTGTTCGGCGCATGTCGCCACTGCGCCTGCACGGTGGCGGTGCGGCTGCTCCAGGGCCGCAGGCCATTGTTGTTGAAGGTCGAATCGGCGTAGCCGGCCTGCCGGCTGCCTTCGCTGGCCCCGAGCCGAAAAGTCAACTGATCGTGGTCGGTCAGCCTGTGGTCGCTGCGCAGGCTGAAGGTGTTCATGCGGCTGTCGTCGTAAAGGCCCGAGAAGCCATCGTCCCGACGTGTGGCGGTGGCAAGGCGCAGCGCGTGGTCGCCGGGATTGCTGCTCCATGAGAAACGCAGGTCGCGAATGCCGGCATTGCCGGCGTTGGCGGTTGCCTGGGGGCCGGGGGCATCGCCGGCATTGCGGGTAATGATGTTGATGACGCCGAGGAAGGCGTTGGGACCGTAGGCGACCGCATCGGTGCCGCGCACGATTTCGATGCGATCGATTTCATCGATGGTAACCGGCAGTGTCAGCCAATCGACGCCGGCGAAGGTGGTTGGCGAATAGACGGCGCGGCCGTCAATCAGCACCTGCATGTCGGCCGGCGTGTCGTTGCCGAGACCGTGGTAGGTCACCCACTGGCTGCCACCGCGTTCCTGGCCGACCTGCATGCCCGGCACCAGCCGGAACAGCCGGGCGATGTCCCGGTAGCCTGTGGCGCGGATGAATTCGTGGTCGAGAACTGTCACCGCCGCTGGCGCTTCCCGGAGCGGCTGTGGCAGCCGTGACGGCGTCAGAACAAGTGGCAGGTCCTCGAAATAGCCTCCGGAAGCCGGAGGCTCGAAATCATCCTCTGCCCGGGCGGAAGCGATTGCCACTTGGCTAAAGGCTAGAAAAGTTACTAAATGCTTAGAAATCAAAAGAATAAGCTAGATAATTGATGTTGTATCAACACTATTACCTGCCAGTTTCCGCAGTGTCAAGCCGGATGATCAACTGACCTTCCTCGACCGGATCTCCCTCGCCGACGAGGACCTCGACGATTCGTCCGCCACGGGGTGTAGGGATGTCGAGTGCCACCTTGCCAGTTTCCAGCGTGACCAGCGGATCGTCGGCCCGGATGACGTCGCCAGGACGGACATGCACTTCCTGAACGATGATCGAACCGCTGCCGCAGTCGCCGCAGGTCTCCCAGCATTCGGGATACTTCGGCATGCGGACCTCGACGATACCGCTCAAGCGATCTTCTCGTCGAGGTTGATATCGACCATGAGGTCGTTCGAAATGCGTTCCAGTTCCGCGGTCAGTGCCCGCGCGTCGAGATCGTTGCCGGCCAGTAGCTCGATGTTGGCGTGGAACATGACCTCGGCCGACATCGGCGCGCTCGACGTATGGGTGGCGAGGTCCTCGACGTTCACCGCGTGCCGGGCCAGCACCTGCGAGACCTCGCGCACGATGCCGATGCGGTCGTGGCCGACCAGCGACAGCTTGAGGCGGCGTCCCGCCACGGCTGACTTTTGCGCGGTGGAGGTTTCAGCGCTCACCTTGAGGCCGGACAGTCCGACAAGCGCGGCCTTGAGGGCTTCGACATTCCCCGTTGGTACCGCCACGTTCACGATCCCCGCGAACTTGCCGGCCAGGTGCGACATCGACGATTCCAGCCAGTTGCCCTGATGGGCGGAGATGGCGGCAGACAATTCGCCAACGAGGCCCGGTCGGTCGTCGCCGATGACGGTGAGAATCAGGAACTGGTCAGCCATTTGCGTAGTCCTCCAGCGGCGGGCAGGCGCAGAACAGGTTGCGGTCGCCGTAGACGTCGTCAATGCGGTTCACGAAAGGCCAGAACTTGTTTTCGGCCACCCAGGGCAGCGGGAAGCAGGCCTGCTGGCGGGTATAGGGTCTGGTCCAGTCGACATCGGCGAGGTCGGCCGCCGTGTGTGGCGCGTGCTTGAGCGGGTTGTCGTCTGCCGGCCATTCGCCTCGCTCGATCAGGCGGATCTCTTCGCGGATGGCGATCATCGCGGCGATGAAGCGGTCGAGTTCGGCCTTCGATTCTGACTCGGTCGGCTCGACCATCAGCGTGCCGGCGACCGGGAAACTGACCGTCGGTGCGTGGAAGCCATAGTCCATCAGGCGCTTGGCGATGTCGATTTCGGCGATACCGGTGGCTGCCTTGATGGTGCGGATGTCGAGAATGCACTCGTGGGCAACGCGGCCGTGGCTACCGGTGTAGAGCACCGGATAGTGCTCCTTCAAGCGCGCGGCGACGTAGTTGGCATTGAGGATGGCGATCTTCGTCGCCAGCGTCAGCCCGGTGCCGCCGAGCATGGCGATGTACATCCATGAAATCGGCAGGATCGAGGCGGAGCCCCAGGGCGCCGCCGATACTGCGCCCTGGCCAGCGTTGGGACCGGCGACGCTTTGCACCGCGTGATTGGGGGCAAAGGGTGCGAGATGCGCCTTCAGACCGATCGGCCCCATGCCCGGGCCGCCGCCGCCATGCGGGATGGCGAAGGTCTTGTGCAGGTTCATGTGCGAAACGTCGGCGCCGATGGCGGCCGGCGAAGTGAGACCGACCTGGGCGTTGAGGTTGGCGCCATCCATGTAAACCTGGCCGCCGTGGGCATGAACGGTGGCGCAGATGTCCTTCACGGCTTCCTCGAAGACGCCGTGGGTGGAGGGGTAGGTAATCATCAGGCAGCAGAGGTTCGCGGCGTGCTGCCCGGCCTTGGCCTTGAGGTCGGCGACGTCGATGTTGCCGCTGTCGTCGCAGTCCACCACCACCACCGAGAGGCCGCACATCTGCGCCGTTGCCGGGTTGGTGCCGTGAGCCGATTTCGGGATCAGGCAGACGTTGCGGTGGCCCTGGCCCTGCGCCGCCTGGTAGCGACGGATGGTGACGAGGCCTGCGTATTCGCCCTGCGCGCCCGAGTTCGGCTGCATGCAGATGGCGTCGAAGCCGGTGATGATCTTGAGCCACGCTTCCAGTCCGGCGATCATATCCAAGCTGCCCGCGCACTGGTCCAGCGGCGCGAATGGGTGCAGGTCGGCAAACTCCGGCCAAGTGATCGGGATCATCTCGCTGGTGGCGTTCAGCTTCATGGTGCAGGAACCGAGCGAGATCATGGCATGGTCCATTGCCAGGTCGCGGTTCTGCAACTTCTTGAGGTAACGCAGCATCTCGTGCTCGGTGTGGTGCGAGTTGAACACGGGGTGCGTCAGGATGGCATCGGCACGAAGCAGGCTGGCAATCGGGCTTGCGGCGGCGGCCCTGGCGTCGAGCGCGGCAATGTCGGCTGTCCTGCCCGTCAAGGCAAGCAGCAGGGCAGCGACGTCTTCGCGGGTGGTCTTTTCGTTCAGCGAAATGGCGCGCACGGTGTCGGACACGCGGCGCAGGTTATAGCCGGAGACATCCTTCGTTGTCTCGACGCGCAGGGTGTCGAACCAGCACTGCGTCAACACCTTGGCGCCTGCCGCCTTAAGCCCCTCGGTGAGGATGCCGGTCAGTCGGTGAATGCGGCCGGCGATGGTGCGCAGTCCCTCGGGACCGTGATAGACGGCGTACATGCCGGCCATGTTGGCCAGCAGCACTTGCGAGGTGCAGATGTTGGAGTTGGCCTTCTCGCGGCGGATGTGCTGCTCGCGGGTTTGCAGGGCCATCCGGAGTGCCTTCTTGCCGCGAGCGTCGACCGAGACGCCGATGATGCGGCCCGGAACCGAGCGCTTGTGCTCGTCCTTGCAGGCGAAGAAGGCGGCATGCGGGCCGCCGAAGCCCATGGGGATACCGAAGCGCTGGGATGAGCCGAGGGCAATATCGGCGCCCATGGCGCCGGGCGACTTCAGCAGCACCAGCGCCATCAGGTCGGTCGCGACCGCCGTTACGCCACCGCTGACTTTCAGGGCGGCGATGATGTCGGTGAGGTCGCTGCACTCGCCACTATCGTTCGGGTACTGGAGCAGGGCGCCGAAAACTTCGTGCTTTGCGGCAGCCTTGGCCGGGCCGAAGACCAGATCGTAGCCGAAGAAGCCGGCGCGGGTCTTCACGACGTCGATGGTCTGCGGGAAGCAGTCCTCGTCGACAAAGAAGGCGTTCGATTTCGACTTGGAGATGCGCCGCGCCATGGTCATCGCTTCGGCAGCAGCCGTGGCCTCGTCGAGCAGCGAGGCATTGGCCAGTTCCATGCCCGTCAGGTCGATCACCATCTGCTGGTAGTTCAGCAGCGCCTCCAGCCGGCCTTGGGCGATTTCGGCCTGGTAGGGTGTGTAAGCCGTGTACCAGCCCGGGTTCTCCAGCACGTTGCGGACGATGACCTTGGGCGTCAGGGTGTCGTGATAGCCCATGCCGATCAATGACTTGGCAATGATGTTCCTGCCGGCGACGGCCTTGAGCTTCGCCAGCGCCTCGTGTTCGCGCATGGGTCCCGGCAGGCCCAGTGGCGCAGGCAGCCTGATGGCGGCGGGGACGGTTTCCCCGATCAACTGGTCGAGGCTGGCGGCACCGACGGCGGCCAGCATGGCGGCCATCTCGTAGCCGTCGTGGCCGAGATGACGGCCGACGAATTCATCGTGCTGCTCCAGCGCAGCGAGGGGGAGGGCGGACATGGACGGTTCAGTTGTCGTCGGCGACTTTTTCATAGGCGGCAGCGTCGAGCAGACCACCGATTTCAGCCGGGTTGGCGGGCTTCAGTTTGAACAGCCAAGCTGCGTAGGCATCCTGATTGACGCTCTCGGGGGCGTCAATGGCCGCATCGTTGCGGGCGACGACTTCGCCGGCGATGGGGGCATAGATGTCCGAGGCGGCCTTGACGGACTCGACCACCGCGCATTCCTCGCCGGCTTTGACCGTACGGCCAGCCTCCGGGAGTTCGAGGAAGACGATGTCGCCCAGCGCTTCCTGGGCGTGATCGGTGATACCGACGGTGACGGTACCGTCGGCTTCCTGCTTCAGCCACTCGTGGGACTTGGTGTATTTGAGGTCGGCGGGGATGCTCATCGGGATTCTCCTTGTCAGATCTGGGGTTTGCCGTGGCGGACAAAATTTGGTTTGACAACCTTGGCCTTGAGGCGCTTGTCGCGGATTTCCACTTCGACTTCATCGCCGATATTGACGCCCAATGGAATGCGGGCAAGGGCGATGGAGCGCTGCAATGTAGGTGAGAAACTACCTGAAGTTGTTTCTCCAGTGCCTTGTTTAGTAATAACTTGTTGATGCGATCTCAGCACGCCGCGATCTTCCAAGATCAAACCGACAAACTGGCGGGTCGGGTGGCGTGCCGCCAAGGCTGACTTTCCGATGAAGTCGCGCTCGGCGTCCTTCATGTCGATGGTCCATGTCAGCCCGGATTCAAGCGGATTCTGCGTTTCGTCCATGTCCTGGCCGTAGAGGTTCATGCCGGCTTCCAGGCGCAGGGTATCGCGGGCGCCGAGGCCGATAGGCGCCACGCCGGCGGCCAGCAGCTTTACCCAAGCGGCCGGAGCAGCGGCGGCGGGCAGGGTGATTTCGAAGCCATCCTCGCCGGTGTAGCCGGTGCGGGCGATCAGCCAGTCGTTCCATTCCGCGGCCTGGAAGACGATCAGGCCTTCGCTGGCCGCCTTCGTCTCCGGGAATGCCGCCCAGAACTTTTCGCGGGCACTCGGCCCCTGAACGGCAATCATCGCCAGTTCCGGTCGGCCAGTGACCGAGACATTGAAACCTTCGGTCTGCTTGAGCATCCAGGCCAGGTCCTTGTCGGCGGTGCCGGCGTTGACGACGATGCGGTAGCGGGTCGGGCTGAAGAAATAGACGATCAGGTCATCGATGACGCCGCTGTCCTCTTTGAGTAGGCATGAGTAGAGCGCCTTGCCGGGCAGGGTCAGCTTGGCGACATCGTTGGCGATCAGCCGGCGCAGCCAGGCTTGGGCGTCGCAGCCGGCCACATCCACCGCCCGCATGTGCGAGACGTCGAACATGCCGGCGTCGCTGCGGACGATATGGTGCTCTTCGAGTTGGGAGCCGTAGTGAATGGGCATGTCCCAGCCGGCGAAGTCGACCATCTTGGCTCCGGCAGCGACGTGGGCATCGTACAGAGGGGTGCGTTTGTTCATGGCGAGGGGAAACCCGAAAGGGAAGCGTCGGCATTTTAGGGCATGGCAAGGGGCTTTGCTAAAATCGGCCAATGAAACCCCTGAATGCCGACCTCCATTGCCATTCTTCCGTCTCCGACGGCCTGCTGGCGCCAGCGGACCTGGTGCGCCGAGCCCATGGCAATGGCGTCGAGTTGCTGGCGCTGACCGATCATGACGAGATCGGCGGCCTGAACGAGGCAGCCGCCGAAGCGGCCAATCTGGGCTTGCGTTTCGCCAGCGGGGTCGAGATTTCAGTCTCATGGGGCGACGATCAGACGGTCCATATCGTGGCGCTGGGTTTCGATCCGACCCATACGCCACTGGTGGATGGGTTGGCGCAGGTTCGGGGTGGCCGCGACTCGCGGGCGATGCGCATGGCGGCCGAACTGGACAAGGTGGGCATCCACGGTGCCTACGCGGGCGCACTGAAATACGCCGGCAATCCGGCGTTGATCAGCCGGTCCCACTTTGCCCGTTATATCGTCGAGCTTGGCCATGCCAAAGACGTGAAATCGGTATTCGACTGGTGGCTGGCCAAGGGCAAACCGGGCTATGTCAGCCATCCGTGGGCGACGATGGCGGATGCCCTGGCCTGGATATCGGGCGCCGGCGGGGTCGCCGTGGTGGCTCATCCCGGCCGTTACCGGTTGTCGGCAGCCGAAATGGCACAAATGCTTTCTGCGTTCAAAGACTTGGGCGGTATCGGCATCGAGGTCATGTCCGGCTCCCACAACGAGGAGCATGTGCGCGAATACGCCCATCTGGCCCGCCATTACGGCTTCCTGGCATCGCGCGGCTCGGATTTCCATGGACCCGGCGAGAGCTGGGTCGATCTCGGTCGGCTGCCCGACCTGCCTGCGGACCTGGTGCCCGTTTGGACACGACTGAACTGACATGGCCGAGCTGCTGGCAATTCATCCCCTAGACCCGCAACCCAGGCTGATCAGACAGGCGGCAGAGATCATCCGTGGCGGCGGCCTGGCGGCATTCCCCACCGATTCCGCCTATGCATTGGGCGGGCATCTCGGTGACGCGGCGCTGCTCGACCGCATCCGGCACATCCGTGGCGTGGACGAGCGCCATCATTTCACCTTGATGTGCCGCGATCTGTCGGAGATCGCCACTTACGCCAAGGTCGATAATGCCCAGTACCGTTTGCTCAAGGCGAACACGCCGGGCAGTTATACCTTCATCCTCGAGGGCACCAAGGAACTGCCGCGCCGGGTGCTGCATCCGAAGCGCAAAACCATCGGCCTGCGGGTACCCGATCATCCGCTGGTGCTCGCCCTGTTGGCGGAACTGGATGAGCCGCTGCTGAGTTCGACCCTGATGCTGCCAGGCGATGAAACCCCATTGTGCGATGCCGAGACCATCGAAGCGCGTATTGGCGGCCTGCTCGACCTGATCATCGATTGCGGCCCCTGTGGTGCGCAGGCGACGACGGTGGTCAATCTGACCGGCGGCGTACCCGAGTTGGTGCGGGCTGGGCGAGGCTCTTTGGCCCCGTTCGGCTTGGAGTAGAATCCGCCGCTCTCATGAATGCCATTCAGACGCTGGCGATTTCCGCCCTGCCGGTCATATTCGCCATCACGCTGCACGAGGCGGCGCACGGCTATGCGGCGCGCCATTTTGGCGACCTGACGGCCTGGCAGGCGGGGCGAATCAGCCTGAATCCGTTGCGCCATGTCGATCTGGTCGGCACGGTCATCGTCCCGGCGGTGATCTTGTTGTTGAGCGCCGGCAATTTCCTGTTCGGGTGGGCGAAACCAGTCCCCGTCGATTTTGGCCGCCTGCGCAATCCCAAGAAGGACATGTTCTGGGTCGCGGCGGCGGGGCCGGGCGTCAATCTGCTCATGGCGCTGGGCTGGGGCCTGTTGCTGAAGATGACCGTGACCATGCCGCCTCATGGCTACACGCAAGCAATGGCAGAAATGGCGCGGGTTGGCATCAACATCAATGGCGTGCTGATGGTGCTGAACCTGTTACCGCTGCCGCCACTCGACGGCGGTCGGATCGCGGTCAGCCTGCTGCCCCACCGGTTGGCGTACAGATTCGCCCAGCTGGAACCTTACGGCATGGTGATACTCCTGGCGCTTCTCTTCACGGGAGTGCTGGAAAGAATACTCGGGCCCCTGCTCGGCGTGTTTCTGATGCTGATGAAGTCATTCCTGAATCTTTGACCATGTACGCTGAAAAAGTCCTCTCCGGCATGCGGCCGACCGGTCGCCTCCATCTTGGCCACTACCATGGCGTGTTGGCCAACTGGATCAGGCTTCAGCACGAGTATCCATGCCTGTTCTTCGTCGCCGACTGGCACGCCCTGACCACCGCCTATGACGAGCCGGGCACCATCGGCCAGAACACCTGGGACATGATCGTCGACTGGCTGGCGGCCGGGGTCGATCCAGCGCAGGCGACGCTCTTCATACAATCGCGCGTGCCCGAGCACGCCGAGCTCCACCTGCTACTGTCGATGATGACACCGCTCGGCTGGCTCGAGCGGGTGCCGACCTACAAGGATCAGCAGGAAAAGCTGACGCACAAGGATCTGACCACCTACGGCTTCCTCGGCTATCCGCTGTTGCAGGCAGCCGACATCCTGATCTACCGCGCCGACAAGGTGCCCGTGGGCGAGGATCAGGTGCCGCACATCGAATTCACGCGCGAAATCGCCCGTCGCTTCAACCATCTCTACGGTCGCGAGCCGGGTTTCGAGGACAAGGCGAAAGAATCGGTCAAGAAGCTCGGCAGCAAGCGCGCCAAGCACTACGAGGAGTTGCGCGGACGTTATCAGGAAAAGGGCGAGGACGAGGCGCTGGAACAGGCCAAAGCCCTGCTCAACGAGGCACAGAATCTTTCGCACGGCGATAAGGAGCGGCTGTTCGGCTACCTCGAGGGGGGTGGCAAGATGATCCTCGTCGAACCCGACGCGCTGCTGACGGCGGCGTCGCGCATGCCAGGTCTCGACGGCCAGAAGATGTCCAAGTCCTACGGCAACACCATCGCCCTGCGCGAGGATGAGGAGTCGATCCGCAAGAAAATCCGCACAATGCAGACCGACCCCCAGCGCGTGCGCCGTACCGACCCAGGCGATCCGGAGAAGTGCCCGGTCTGGCAGTTCCACCTGATCTATTCGAACGACGAGGTGAAATCCTGGGTGCAGCAGGGTTGCCGCTCCGCCGGCATCGGCTGCATCGAGTGCAAGCAGCCCGTTATCGACGCTGTGCTCAAAGAGCAGGAGCCGATGCGCGAGCGGGCGCGCATGTACGAGGACGACCCGCAACTGGTCAGGAACATCATTGCCGATGGTTGCGAGAAGGCCAGGAAGCTGGCCCAGGAAACCATGCGCGACGTGCGCGAAGCGATCGGCTTGAGCCACACATGAGCGACCTCGCCGTAGCGACGGAGTCGCATCTGCCCAAGGTCTACGGGGAAACGCTGGCGACCCTGCCGCGCGATCTCTACATTCCACCGGACGCCCTGGAAATTTACCTCGATGCCTTCGAGGGGCCGCTCGACCTGCTGCTGTACTTGATCCGCAAGGCAAACATCAACATCATCGACATCCCGATGGCGCCGCTGACCAGGCAGTACCTCGAGTACGTGGATGCCATGCACAGGCGTAATCTCGAACTGGCGGCGGAATACCTGCTGATGGCGGCCATGCTGCTGGAAATCAAGTCGCGCATGCTGCTGCCGCGGCCACCCAAGGTGGACAGCGGCGAATCGGAAGACCCGCGGGCAGAACTGGTCAGGCGCTTGCTGGAGTACGAACGGATGAAGTTGGCGGCATCCAAGATCGACGAACTGCCACAGGCCAACCGCGACTATGAATGGGTCAGCGTCTGGGTCAATGAACAGGTGGCAGAACGGCTGCCCGAAGTTTCGCTGCACGATCTCCAAGTCGCGTGGCTGTCGCTAATGAAGCAGGCCAAGATCCATGCCCACCACAAGGTTCGTCGCGAGGAACTGTCGGTGCGTGAATACATGGGTTCGATCCTGCGGCGACTGCAAGGACGTGGCTACGTCGTTTTCGAGGACCTGTTCGACACCGCAGCCGGTGTCGCCAGCCTGGTGGTAAGCTTTCTAGCGGTTCTCGAGCTGGCACGCGAGAAGCTTGTCGAGATCACCCAAAGCGAGGCCCTGGCGCCCATTTACGTGAAGTCCGCCGCTACCGATGATTCCGCTTTACAAGCCTGAAGATTTCAAGATCGTGCTCGAGACGGCGCTGCTGTCGGCCGGCGAGCCGATGCCGCTGGCCGAACTGAAGAAACTGTTCGACCAGGAATTCGACGACGACACTTGGCGCACCTTGCTGGATGACTTGCGCCGTGACTGGGCGAACCGCGGGGTCGAACTGGTGCAACTGGCGACCGGCTGGCGTTTCCAGACGCGACCGGAATACCAGGATTTTCTCGACCGGCTGAAGAACGAAAAGCCGCCGCGCTATTCGCGGGCGGCCATGGAAACGCTGGCCATCATCGCCTACCGGCAGCCTGTGAGCAGGGGCGACATCGAGGACATACGCGGCGTCGCAGTGTCGCCCAATGTGCTCAAGACGCTGGAAGCGCGCGGCTGGATCGACATCGTCGGCCATCGCGACGCACCGGGCCGGCCGGCACTTTACGCGACGACCAAGAAGTTTCTCGACGACTTGGGCCTGCGCAGCTTGTCCGAGTTGCCGCCATTGACCGAAATTGAACGGGTAATGAACCTTGCAGAACCGATCATCGAAATCTCCCCGCCGCAAGAACAGCCCGCTGAGGCCACCGAGCAAGCCTAGGGTGGTGCTTGGGGACAGCAGGGCGACTCAGCCTGCTACCCAGCATGCGGCACCTGAAACGCCGACCGTCAAGCTGCAAAAAGCACTCGCCGATGCCGGCCACGGCTCGCGGCGGGAGCTTGAGGAGTGGATCGCGGCCGGCCGCGTCAGCGTCAATGGCGAGCCGGCTCATGTCGGCCAGCGCATCGGCCCCGAGGACAAGGTACGCGTCAATGGCAAGCTGGTGCAGTTGAAGTTCGGCGACTCGCGCCTGCCGCGCGTGCTGCTCTACCACAAGCCGGAAGGGGAAATCGTTTCCCGCGACGACCCCGAAGGACGGCCGACCGTCTTCGAGAAGCTGCCACGTATCAACAACGGCCGCTGGATCGCGATCGGCCGGCTCGACTTCAACTCATGCGGGCTGATGCTCTTCACCAGCAGCGGTGAACTGGCTAACCGGCTGATGCACCCTCGCTACGAACTCGAACGCGAATACGCGGTGCGGGTTCTTGGCGAGCCGAGCGTCGAGGCAGTGGCGCAGCTCAAGGCAGGCATTGAGCTCGAGGATGGCCTGGCCCGCTTCAATCGCTTTGTGGAAGCGGGTGGTGAGGGCGCCAACCGCTGGTACACGGTTACCCTTTCGGAAGGCCGCAACCGCGAGGTTCGGCGCATGTTCGAGGCTGTCGGTCTAACGGTGAGCCGGTTGATGCGCGTCCGTTACGGGCCGGTGCAGTTGCCGCCCGGCCTCAAGCGGGGCCTGTGGAGGGAGTTGGATTCGCTGGAAGTTGGTGTGCTCCTGAAAGCCCTCAAGCCACCGAAAAAGCTAGAAAAATCCGAAACCTGATTGCCGTGGCGGCCATGATCCTGCTATAATCCGCTGGTTTTTCGAGCACCGTTCCCGGCGAGGGTCGGGCGGCAAAAAAATGGGCAGCATTGCCCATTTTTTATTTGTGTCGTCAGGATGGCAGGTGGGATGCAACTGGTTGAATTGATTACGCAGGCGGTTAGCGGACTCGGGTACGAACTCGTCGATTTCGAGACGAGCCCCCGCGCCCGGCTGCTGCGCGTGTTCGTCGATCGGCTGCCGGGCCAAGGCAGTGTCAGTATCGACGATTGCACTGCCGTCAGCAATCACCTGACCCGCCTGTTTGCCGTCGAGAACGTTGATTACGACAGGCTGGAGGTTTCCTCTCCCGGCCTCGATCGTCCGCTGAAGAAGCTTGCCGACTGGCAACGCTATGCCGGTGAGGACGTGCAGTTGAAACTGCGCGTGCCGGTGGGCAACCAGCGCAACTTCGGTGGCCAGATTGTCGGCCTGAGCGGAGAGCAGGTGGTGGTGAAGATCGAGGGCGAGGATCGGGTATTTCCGCTTGAGGGGATCGAGAAGGCCCGCTTGGTGCCGAAGTTCTGAACTGAATAGCTGGAGGACTTACGAATGAGCCGCGAAATGCTGATGTTGGTGGATGCCCTGGCGAGGGAGAAGAACGTGAACAAGGACATCGTGTTCGCGGCGCTCGAACTCGCGCTGGCTTCGGCCACCAAGAAGCGTATCCACGAAGAAGCCGACGTGCGGGTCGAAATCGACCGTGAAACCGGCGCCTTCGAATCTTTTCGCCGCTGGCTGGTGGTGCCCGATGAGGAAGTGGAAATTCCGGAGCAGCAAATCGGCCTAGTCGACGCTCAGGAGCAACTGGCCGACGTCGCGCTGGGCGACTATATCGAGGAGACGCTGGAGCCCATCGATTTCGGTCGCATCGGCGCCCAGGCGGCCAAACAGGTGATCCTGCAGAAGATTCGCGACGCCGAGCGCGAGCAGGTGCTGAACGACTTTCTTGAGCGCAAGGAGCACCTGGTTACCGGCACCGTCAAGCGCATGGAAAAGGGCAACGCCATCATCGAGGCGGGCCGTATCGAAGCGCTGTTGCCGCGCGACCAAATGATCCCGAAGGAAAATCTGCGTCCCGGCGACCGTGTCCGCGCCTGGCTGAAGAAGATCGACCGCGCTGCTCGTGGCCCGCAGTTGATCCTCTCCCGGACGGCGCCCGAATTCATCATGAAGCTGTTCGAACTGGAAGTGCCCGAGATCGAGGACGGCCTGCTCGAAATCAAAGCGGCTGCCCGCGATCCGGGCGTGCGCGCCAAGATTGGCGTCAAGTCGAACGATCCGCGCGTTGATCCGATCGGCACCTGCGTCGGCATGCGCGGTTCGCGCGTCACCGCCGTCACCAACGAGTTGGCGGGTGAGCGGGTGGACATCATCCTCTGGTCGCAGGATCCGGCCCAATTCGTCATCGGTGCGCTGGCGCCGGCCGAGGTCAGTTCCATTGTCGTCGATGAGGAAAAGCACGCCATGGACGTGGTGGTCGATGAGGACAACCTTGCCATCGCCATCGGCCGCGGCGGCCAGAACGTGCGCCTGGCGTCCGAATTGACCGGCTGGACGATCAACCTGATGACGGTCGAGGAGTCGCACCAGAAACAGGAGACCGAAACCGCGAGCATCCGTCAGCTGTTCATGGCAAAGCTGGATGTGGACGAGGAAGTGGCCGACATCCTGATCCAGGAAGGCTTTTCGACGCTGGAAGAGATTGCTTACGTGCCACTGTCGGAAATGCTCGAGATCGAGGCATTCGATGAAGCGACGGTCAATGAACTCCGCGATCGGGCGCGTAACGTGCTCCTGACCGAGGCCATCGTCGACGAGGAGCATCTGGACAAGGTTGCCGATGACATGATGGAACTTGAGGGCATGGACAAGTCGCTGGCCGCTAGGCTGGCCAAGAATGGCGTCTGCACCCGAGACGATCTGGCCGACCTGGCCGTCGACGAACTGACGGAAATGACCGGCATCGACGACGAACGCGCCAAGGCGCTGATTACCACGGCCCGCGCCCACTGGTTCGCGGAAGAGTAGTGATGGAGGAGGCCGCAAGATGGCACAGATGAATGTCTCGCAATTTGCCGCCGAGCTGAAAATGCCGGCCACGGCGCTGTTGGAGCAACTGGCCAAGGCCGGGGTGTCCAAGCAGGCGTCCAATGACGCTCTCAGCGAGCAGGACAAGGCGCGTCTGCTCGACTACCTGCGCAAGGCCCACGGCGAGACCGCGCCCAAGGCCAAGATTACGCTGACGCGCAAGCAGACGTCCGAAATCAAGGCCGCCGATTCGTCCGGCAAGGCCCGCACCATTCAGGTCGAAGTGCGCAAGAAACGCGTTTTCGTCAAGCGTGATGCGGAACTGGCGGCGGAAGCCGCTGCGCCGGTACCCGCGATGGTGGTCGAGGCGCCGGCGCCTGTCATCGACCAGGAACAGTCCGATCTGCGCGCGGCCGAGGCAAAGCGGCAGGCCGAACTTGCAGCGCTGCAGGCTGCCGAGGTGAAGGAGAAGCAGGAACGCGAGGCACGTGCCAAGGCCGAGGCCGAGGCACGTCTGGCCCAGCAGCAGGCCGAAATCGCCCAGAAGGCTGCCGAGCAGGCGAAAGGCGAAGCTGGCGTCAGCGGCACCCTGCACAAGCCGGCGGCCAAGCCGGGTGAGGAAGCCAAGAAGCCGGGCGCCAAGAAGGCTCCGGGTACCGCTTGGAAGGATGATGCCGCGAAGAAGCGCGGCATCAAGACGCGCGGCGATACCGCCGGCGGTGCCGGTGGCTGGCGCGGTGGCCCCCGTGGTCGCCATGGTGGCGGTCGCCATCACGAGGAAGCTACGGCGGCGGCACAACCGGTCGAAGCTATCGTCCGTGAGGTGCATATTCCCGAGACTGTCAGCGTCGCCGACTTGGCCCACAAGATGTCGGTCAAGGCGACCGAGGTCATCAAGGTGCTGATGAAGATGGGCATGATGGTGACCATCAACCAGCATCTCGACCAGGAAACGGCCATGATCGTGGTCGAGGAAATGGGTCACAAGGCCATTGCCGCCAAGCTCGACGATCCTGATGCTTTCCTCGCCGACGTTGTCGAACACAAGGATGTCGAGGCCCTGCCGCGCGCACCCGTGGTGACCGTCATGGGCCACGTAGACCATGGCAAAACCTCGCTGCTCGACTACATTCGGCGCGCCAAGGTGGCTGCCGGCGAGGCGGGCGGCATCACCCAGCATATCGGCGCCTACCACGTGGAAACGCCGCGTGGCGTGGTCACCTTCCTCGACACGCCGGGCCACGAGGCGTTCACGGCAATGCGGGCGCGCGGCGCCAAGGCGACTGACATCGTCATTCTGGTCGTGGCTGCCGACGACGGCGTCATGCCGCAGACCAAGGAAGCCATTCACCACGCCAAGGCCGCCAACGTGCCACTGGTAGTGGCGGTGAACAAGATCGACAAGCCAGGGGCAAATCCGGATCGCGTCAGGCAGGAACTGATCACCGAAGGCGTGGTGCCCGAGGAATACGGTGGCGACACGCCCTTCGTGCAGGTTTCGGCGAAGACGGGGCAAGGCATCGACGATCTGCTGGAGCGCTTGCTTCTCCAGGCTGAGGTGCTTGAGCTGAAGACACCCAAGGATGTGCCGGCGAAGGGTCTGATCATCGAAGCGCGCCTGGACAAGGGCAAGGGACCGGTGGCTACCATGCTCGTGCTGTCCGGCACACTGAAGCGCGGCGATGTGCTTCTGGCGGGGCAGGTATTCGGTCGCGTGCGGGCCATGCTCGACGAGAACGGCAAGCCGGTCGATGAGGCTGGCCCCTCGATTCCGGTCGAGATTCAGGGCCTTTCCGATGTGCCGGGTGCCGGCGACGAGGCGATGGCGATCGCCGACGAGCGCAAGGCGCGCGAAATCGCCCTGTTCCGGCAGGGCAAGTTCCGCGACGTGCGCTTGGCCAAACAACAGGCGGCCAAGCTGGAGAACATGTTCGAGCAGATGGGCGAGGGCGAGGCCAAGCATCTGGCTCTGATCATCAAGGCCGACGTGCAGGGCTCGCAGGAAGCGCTGGTGCATGCGCTGACCAAGCTTTCCACCGGCGAGGTCAAAGTCGATGTCATTCACGGCGCGGTCGGCGGCATCACCGAGTCGGACGTCAACCTGGCCGAGGCCTCGAAGGCTGTCATCATCGGCTTCAACACCAGGGCCGATGCCGGCGCGCGCAAGGCGGCGGAGAATTTCGGCGTCGATATCCGCTACTACAACATCATATACGATGCGGTAGACGAGGTGAGGGCTGCCATGTCGGGCATGCTGTCGCCGGAGAAGAAGGAAAGCGTAATCGGCCAGGTGGAGATCCGCCAGGTGTTCCGCATTTCCAAGGTCGGCGCCGTTGCCGGTTGCATGGTGACGTCTGGTATCGTCAAGCGCAATGCCTCGGTGCGCGTGTTGCGCGACAACGTGGTCATCCACACCGGCGAACTGGAATCGCTGAAGCGCTTCAAGGACGACGTACGCGAGGTCAAGGAAGGCTTCGAGTGCGGTCTCAACCTGAAGAACTTCAACGAC
>Ga0187786_10000217_pt1 | contig 18559 bp, 18 predicted proteins | sample 0815_BV2_10_20_M_FD_132449 | JGI IMG/M metagenome (GOLD analysis project Ga0187786, IMG submission 132449) | Tropical peat soil microbial communities from peatlands in Department of Meta, Colombia - 0815_BV2_10_20_MG | ecosystem: Environmental > Terrestrial > Soil > Wetlands > Peat | place...
AACCCCAACAAACAAAAAAGAACCATACACACCTACTTCATCCAATTATAGAGCTACTAAAAAGAATTAACACCAAATCAACCCTAAATTTCCCTTTTAGATTGAAAGAAGAGGTTAAATCTTTTTTAACACCATACCTTTCCAATGAAAACAAAGTGAATAGGATTTTAATTGTGGGATTTTGTTTAAAACTAGATAGATTCGTCAAATAATGGTTCCATTCTTATATATCATGAAATAATTCGATAATATACACGAAACTGATTATTTTAGTTAAACCATCAAAAAATAGTAGAATATTCTTACAATAAAAATAAAAAAAGTTTTTGGAGCGCATTTTAAAAATAACGCTCGTTTTAAATAGATTCGTCTTCGTCCAGAGCCAGACGCATGGTGTCAGGGTCTTGGGGCATGTGTTCTAAGAAGTCTTCTGCGGCGTGACGCACGTCGCGAGATCCGATTATGTAACGACCCACTACTATTATGTCCGCACCACTGTCCAGGGCTTCATCGACCTTCTGTGGAGTAATTCCACCAGCTACGGCCACCAATTTATTTTTACCAAGAATCTCTTTTATCTTTTTAATGTTGCCCCATTCGGTCATATCATCGAGTGTTTCGCCTTTTTCACTTTTTAGGGTTTCTAAGTCCACGTTACGGTGCAATAAAACGATGTCTGGCATTAAATTAAGTGCTTTGAGCTTGTCCAAGAAGTTGTCCACATTCATCATGTCTAATATGGAATAGATGCCCTGCTTGGATGCTTCATGAATGGCTTTTTCTATTGATTCCATGGTTCCTAAACCAGAAATAGCCACTGCATCGGCAGTTTCGTCGGCAGCCATTTTAACTTCTATTCGTCCAACATCAAGAGTCTTAAGATCAGCAATAATGAATGCATCTTGTTTGAGTTCTCGGATCTTACCAACAATACCTACTCCAAACTTCTTAACCAATGGTGTTCCGGCTTCAATCAAAATACGCTCTCGGTTAGGTAGGCTGTTGATGATTCTTTCCATCTCATCCATGTTGTCCAGGTCCAGGGCAACCTGTAGGTAAGGTGGACTCCATAATCTGTTAACTTTGAATCCCATTATGCCATGCACTCCTCGGTCTTTCTCCGCTAAAACTTTATCAATGGATGGATAATTCTCCATGGCTCTTTTAATGGCCAGCTTAGTGGCTCCATAGTTGTACTGATAAATTTTACGGTAATCTTTGGCTTCAGGGTGGATGAACACACTGACAATTAGGACCAGGTCTTCGGCGTCTTTTTTCGGGATTATGCCTTCTGCCACTGCATCTGCCACTGCTCGACCTACGGCTGTTTGTGCAGGCCCGAATATTTTGTTGGCATCACCTAAGTCCCTTACCGATACTTTGGGAATTATAAGGGTGGCAGGTTTGGTCATTAAGTTAGGTCTGATAACCGACAATAGAGGTGTGTGTCCTAAGGACATGTCCGCCATGTTACTTACGAATGAATTTCCTACCGGTCCGTTTTTATCTCCGATAACTAAATCAATATGAGCAATTTCATTTCCATTTCCAATTAAGGCTTCCCCTATCCTGTACATGATCATAATCCTCCTTAGAGTTCGATTAAATCTATGACAAAAAGAGTATAAATAGATAATTAAAACCAGATTAATTATTGATAAAATAGGGACTTCAGGGACAAATGAAGTTAAAATAAGATTTCTTATTAGAATAGTGGTTGAAAAATAAAAAAATAAAGAGTTAGAGAGATTATTTAACTTAACTTACCCTCTAAAAAATCGTCGTAGCCCTGTAAGTCCAGTAAACCATGTCCTGAGAAGTTTATTACGATGTTCTTCTCTTCTTTGGCTTTTCTGCATTTTTTAGCTTCATCCATACCAATTTTAATGGCGTGACAGGTCTCAGGTGCAGGTATTACTCCTTCAGTATCGGCAAATATTTTGCCGGTTTCAAATACTTCAGTTTGAGTCACGGTACGTGGTTCTACCAGGCCTTCATGGGCCAGTAATGCTACCAGCGGTGCCATTCCGTGATATCTTAATCCTCCGGCGTGCACTGATGGTGGAACGAAGTCGTGGCCCAGGGTGTACATCTTTATGAGAGGTGTCATTCCAGCAGTGTCTCCAAAGTCGTACTTGTATTCTCCTTGACTTAAAGTAGGGCAGGAGTTTGGTTCGGCAGCTATGAATTTGCAGTCGATGTTGCCGTCTAGCTGGTCTTTAACAAATGGGAAAACTGCTCCTGCAAAGTTACTGCCACCACCAACACAACCCACAATGATGTCTGGATTTTCGTCGATCATGGCCAGTTGTTTTTTGGTTTCCATACCAATAACAGTCTGATGTAGCATCACATGATTCAAAACACTTCCAAGAGAGTAATAAGTTTTTTCTTCCTGCAGAGCATCTTCAATAGCTTCAGAAATTGCTATACCTAGTGATCCTGGATGATCAGGCGTTTCTGCAAGTACTTTTCGCCCGTATTCAGTTTTATCACTGGGTGATGGTATTATTTCTCCGTTGTAGAGTTGCATCACGGTTTTACGGTAAGGTTTCTGCTGGAAAGAAACTCGTACCATGTAGACTCTACAGTCAATACCCATCATGTTGCAGGCCAGTGACAATGCTGAACCCCATTGTCCTGCTCCAGTTTCGGTAGTTAGCATTTTAGCTTTGTCTTTTTTAGCGTAGTATGCCTGAGCTACGGCTGTGTTGAGTTTATGACTTCCAGTGGGAGATAGATCTTCTCGCTTGTAGAATATCTTGGCTGGAGTGTCCAGATAATCTTCCAGGCCTTTAGCTCTATAAAGTGGACTGGGCCTTCCGATTTTCTTGTAAATTTTTCTTATCTTTTTGGGTATTGTAATGTAGCGCTTTTGGGACATTTCTTGTTCTAAAACACCTTTAGAAAATAGTTTTGGTAAGTTTTCCAGTTGTTTCCCTCCTTCTGGCTGGGAATATTCTGGAAATTCAACGGGCAGATCAGCTGCCAGATTGTACCATTTTTTGGGAATAGCTTTAGCAGGTAAAGTAACTCTTTGCATTGAAATCACCTATTTTAGTTTGGCCACCACTATCTTCACCGTATTATTTAAATCTTTGTTGTATAATTTCGTTCATCTTTTGTTCATTATTATATTATTAAAGGACAAAGTTATCTTTATGAAAATATTGGCCGTTGATGTTGGCACCGGAACTCAGGACATAATGCTCTATGACTCTTTAGAGCCCATTGAAAACGCGATAAAGATGGTAATGCCTTCCCCCACAATGATTATTGCAAATAAAATAAGAAAACATCATCATGATCTATTTTTTACTGGTGAGACCATGGGAGGCGGTCCTGTAAACCAAGCCATTCAAAGTCACCTGGACAAGGGGTACAGGGTGGTCATGACGGAAAGCGCTGCCCGTACTGTAAGAGATGATTTGAGGCGAGTCAAATCTAAGGGTATAAAAATAGTGCCCAACAGAGAAAAACATCCAGAAATGGCTCAAATAAAGATGGGAGATATTGACTTTGATCTTTTTAAAGAAGCTTTACTTCCATTTGATGTAGAACTAGAATTTGACCACGTGGCTGTAGCCGTACAGGACCACGGCTATTTGGAAGGCACTGGAGACCGAAACTTCCGTTTCCAGAAGATAAAGGAGAAATTGAACTCACCACTGCCACCAGAAGAATTCGCTTTTCAAAAAGATGTACCAGAATACTTCACCCGTATGCAGGGAGTTTTGCGTACTTTAAAAGGATATAACCCCCTAATAATGGATTCTAAATTCGCTGCACTGGCAGGGTGTACCTGTGACCAAGTAGTAAAAAATTTGGAAACATTTGTAGCCATGGATGTAGGCAATGGTCACACTTTAGCTGCTGCATTTAAAGAGGGGAGGATATGTGGAATTTTTGAACACCATACTCGGGTTTTAACTCCTAAAAAAATTGAGTATCTCGTTAATAAATTAATTTCTGGAAAAATAACCCACCAGGAAGTTCATCAGGATAATGGCCATGGGGCCTGGGTTGCAGAACCAATTGAAACGTCAGAATTGATAGTTGCTACCGGTCCCCAGAGAAAATTACTTCAAAACACTCATCTTGAGGTTTACAACGCGGCACCGGCGGGAGATGTTATGATGGCTGGACCTGCTGGCCTTATCAAATCGGTGATAGCTAAAATATAAGTCTAAATGGGGATAATAAATGATCATTGACACTCACGTTCACAGTAACTATTCTGGAGATTCAACGGCTAAGATAAGTGATATTATTAAATATTCGCGTAAGATCGGCCTTGATGCGGTTGCCATCGCCGACCACGATACCATGAAGGGTTCTAATGAAGCTTTAGATAGATTCAACGGGCTCGATGATCTGATTATAATCCCTGCCATGGAAATTACCTCATCCAAGGGTCATATTGTGGCGTTGGGTCTAAAAGACGAAATTTCCCCGGGTTTGGATCCAGTTGAAACCGTGGAACTAATCAGAGATCAGGGCGGTATTGCCATAGCCCCTCATCCCTTTGTACGCTACCGTGACGGCCTTTTCAGTCGCCTTACCAGCCTAGACATAGATGCCATAGAAACTTTGAACTCCCGTTACATAATAGGCTACTCCAACTGGCGGGCCAAAAAAATGGCAGAGGAAAATAACATACCCCAAATTGGTGCCAGCGACGCTCATTTTTTAGAGGCTATAGGAAGTTGTGTAACAGATGTGGAAGCTGAATTTGACGTAGAAAGTATTCTGAAAGGTATACTTGCAGGTAAGACTAACGTCTTTGGGGACCGAACTCCACTACCCTTAATAATCAAAGAAGTAATAAACAAGAAGATAAAACGGATTTAATATATTCAAAAATGAGTTATTAACTACTTCTAGCGTGATAGGCCATGATAATAGAATTTATTCAAGAGAATTTTCTGTACTTGCACCCCGGTTACACTCTCCTTAATACCATTGTATTTGGTATAATACTGGGCCTGGTCATATTGGTCATCATCCGTATGTTCATGTGGCTCAAAAAAGACCCTGGGGACTTATTTCTTGCTATAATACCATTCATATTCTTTGGTTCCAGTGCACGAGCCCTGGTAGACAACGGCCTATATCCTTTAACACTTTTGCTTGTGACTCCAGGCATATATGTCCTCACGGGTCTTTATACTATATTCGCCCTTTTATTTTCAATTTATCTTGAAAAAAAGAAAGGATGGGACTACAGATACACCTTGTTTACTATGGGAGCCGTAATCTGCATACCTAATATTTTGAGTATGCAATACATTAATTTAATCCCGTTTTTCCAAGTATTGGGTTCTTGGGCCCTGATATCAGCACCATTCATACTATTGCGCAATAAATGGTGGCTTTTAAAGGACAAATTCAACTTGGGTATTCTCATGGCCCATCTTTTGGACGCCAGCTCTACCTTCGTTGCGGTGGACTTCTACGGCTACGGAGAACAGCACGTGTTGCCCAACGCATTAACTCAATTGGTAGATACCGCAGCAGTGATGTTCCCGCTTAAGATCACAGTAATACTGGCTGCATTGTACCTCATTGACACCAATGTGAAGGACAACACCACTAGAAACATGCTTAAACTGGCAATATTTATATTGGGATTGGCTCCTGGACTCCGAAATTTTCTGAGTCTGATCATGGGGACCTGAGTTTTTAGAACCTATGAACTCAATCTTTTTTACCAATTTATTTATGAAACCGTCTACATATCATAATAATATTAATTTAGACAATTGAGGTCTTCTGATGTACATGGATAGGGTAATAGAAAAGATGAGGCTACCAGAAAGGGTGCGAATATTTGATACCACCCTTCGCGATGGTGAACAGACACCAGGGGTAGCTATTACTCCTAAAGAAAAGATAAGAATAGCTAAAAGGCTGGATATGCTGGGAGTGGACACTATGGAAGTTGGTTTTCCGGCTGCTTCACCCGGAGAAAAGCAGGCTGCCCGTGAAATAAAAAGTCTGGATTTGAATGCCAAAATCTGTGGGTTAGCCCGGCCACTGCGAATAGACTTGGACGCTGCAATCGACAGTGAAGTGGATTACATCCACACTTTCATTGGTACATCTCCTCTCCACCGTGAGTACAAGCTTAAAATGAGTAAGGAAGATATCCTACAAAAATCCGTGGAGGCAGTAGAGTACATCAAAGATCACGGGATAGTGGCCGAGTTTTCAGCCGAAGACGCTACTCGCACTGAATTTGATTATCTTAAGGAGATTTATCGAGCAGTAGAGTCTGCTGGTGTTGATTATATCAACGTGCCAGATACAGTGGGGGTTCTGGTTCCGTCTTCTATGAATTATCTTATTGCCCAACTTAAAGAAGATCTGAAGGTACCCATCAGCGTTCACTGTCACGACGACTTTGGACTAGCTGTAGCCAACTCCCTGGCCGCGGTAGAAGCTGGTGCCGAACAGGTACATGCTACCATTAATGGAATGGGTGAAAGAGCAGGAAACACGTCCCTTGAAGAAGTTGTAATGGCATTATTAACTAATTATAATGTTAAACTCAACATAAATACTAAATTGCTGGTGGGAACTTCCCAAATGGTATCCCGTATTACTGGAGTTAAAATGCCACCTAACAAGGCTATCGTAGGTGAAAATGCTTTTGCTCACGAAGCAGGAATCCACGTCCATGGAGTTCTGGCCAAGGCCGAGACCTATGAACCTCTTCAACCTGAGTTAGTAGGTCACACTCGCAGAATAGTCCTTGGAAAACACACAGGAGCTAAGGCTATATGGTCCAAACTGGATGAGTACGGTATTGAAATGAACGAGGATCAGTTCTGTCAAGTCTTTGATCAGGTTAAAAAGTTAGGTGATAAGGGTAAAATGGTAACTGACGCCGATCTAAAGGCCATGGCTGAGACAGTACTGGGGAGAGCTCAGAAAGAAACAGTCAAGTTAGAAGGACTTTCAGTACTCACGGGGGATAATGTGCTGCCCACTGCAACCATCAAACTTAACATAGATGGGGAAATTAAAACTGCTGCTAAAACTGGTGTTGGACCAGTTGATGCTGCTATAAATGCCATACAAAGTTTGGTGAGCGACACTGCAGACATAGAACTGAAAGAATATAACATCGAAGCTATAACTGGTGGGACTAACGCTCTGGCGGAGGTTTTTGTAATAATGGCTGATAAAAAGGGTAATCAGGCCACTGGTCGTTCAACTGTGGAAGATGTGGTTATGGCGAGTGTTGAAGCCGTACTGGATGCCATTAACAAAATTTTAATGGAAAAATAAAATTTTGAGGTCTTAAATATTTTAGGAGCTTTCATAAACAGGTAAATGGTTGTACAGTACGTGGAGTTAACGAATTAACGTTAATTGGAGAAGAGGGTTGATCAAGTGAGTGGTGCTAATATTCTGGTAGTTGAGGACGAAAGAATTACTGCTGAAGACATAAGGGCGGGTCTGGAGTTTGCTGGTTATAAAGTACCGGCCATCTGTGCGTCTGGCGAAGATGCAGTTCAGAAGGCCGGTAAACTCCAACCAGATCTGGTTTTGATGGACATAAAATTGGAAGGAAAAATGGACGGTATAGAAGCTGCCAGTGAGATAAGGAGACTTTATGACATTCCAGTTATTTATCTCACGGCCTACACTGATGAAAGAACTATAGAGCGGGCAAAAAAAACCGAACCTTCCGGTTTTCTGGTTAAAGGTCAGGGGATTATTAACAAACCTTTTGAAGAGACGGAACTCCACGCAGCCATTGAAATAACCTTATATCGGGCTCAGATGGAAAAAGAACACGACCAACTATGTTCAGCCATGCTTCGAAATGTCAGCGAGGCGGTAATATCCACTGATGCTTCTAATAAAATCCGCTTCATGAATGCTGCTGCAGAAGAGATCACTGGTTACTCTAAAGCAGATGCTCTTGGTAAGAATTTAGATAAAGTTTTTTTAGAGATCAAGTCAAGCATTAGTCATGAAATGGATCTGGAAAGTGCCTTAAAAGATGGGAAGACCACTTTTTACCATTCTGTCTCAGGTTCTCAAGTTCTACTAGATGGAACAGTAACACCTTTAGATGATGGTAAAGGAGATTTCTGTGGATTGGTAATTATTTTTAGGCCTAAAGACAGCCAAATTTAGAATTTGTAGGAGTTAGTAGATGAATTTAAATTGTTTTGGGGTTAATAGAAATGTAATGGGGGTGTGGAAATAACTGCCATACAAATATTAGTTGTAGAAGATGAGAGAATCACCGGGGAAGATATTAAACGCGGTCTTAAAAAGGCAGGGTATGATGTTCCAGCCATAGTTTCTTCGGGAGAAGAGGCAGTTCAGGAGGCTAAAAAGCTCCAACCTGATCTGGTTATAATGGATATCAAACTTGAAGGGGAAATGGATGGAATAGAGGCGGCAGAAAAGATAAAGTCAAAATTTGATATTCCAGTAATCTATTTAACAGCTTATTCTGATGAAAACACGCTTAAACGGGCTAAAATCACTCATCCATCTGGATTTATTCTTAAAGAGCCGTTTGGATTTTTACATAAGCCTTTCGAGGACAGTGAACTCCACACTGCAATTGATATTACTCTTAATACTCATAAGATAGAAAAAAGATTTAAAAGTCAGAATAAATGGTTTCAGACCATGCTGAGTAGTATAAGTGATCCTGTTATATCTACTAATTCTGAAGGTAAAATTAATTTCATGAATTCTCCTGCTGAGGATATAACTGGATTTAAGGAGTCTGATGTCTTTAAACTAAGTATAACTGATATATTTCCAGATTTAAAGAATCTGGAAGATTTTCAAAACGAATTTAAACTGCAAATGCCCAGTGATTTAGTTTTAAAGACAAAAAATGGGGATGTGGTCCAAGTAGATGGAAGTGTAAACCCAGTTTTGGGGCAAGACGATAAACTAGAAGGGTATACCGTCATATTTCGCTCTAAACTTTCTTAAAGTTTTAAAATTAGCTTAAATTTGGAAAATAGTGCCCCTAACACTACTAAGATTAAAAGCCACGCCTAATACATTCAATAAAATATAATGGCAATTTAACACAAAATATATATAATAATGACTAACATTATCACCATCAATATATATCATTGGAGGTTAAGCGATGTCAGAGGAAAATATAGTGTACATTGGAAACAAGCCGGTAATGAACTATGTCTTAGCTGTGGTGACTCAGATGAATGGTGGCGTCTCTGAAGTTATTCTTAAGGCAAGAGGAAGAGCAATAAGCAGAGCAGTGGACGTTGCTGAAATCGTTAGAAACCGGTTTATTACTGACGCGACAGTAGTGAACATAGATATAAGCACTGAAGAGATTCTAAGTAATGAAGGTACTTCTACAAATGTTTCAGCTATAGAAATATCTTTATCTAAGGAATAAACAGCGAAAATCTTAGAAGCCTCCACGGTTTCATTTTTTTTATTTTAGCTTAATTTGAATACCATTTAAGGATACTATTAAAAAAAATAATTGTTAAGCCGCTTGCAGCGACTTAAGCCATTTTAAAAAGTTTTCTATTATTCCTGTTTCTTTTTCCTGCCTCGGACTGATCTTAACACTAGTAAAAGTGCAATTATTGCAATTACTACTCCTCCAATATAATAAACAAATATGGAGGTAGGTCCACTTTGTTTGTCATTTTTCAAGGCGTAGAGGTAGCCGTCATTTCCACCAATGTAAATCATATTTCCAAATGTAACTGGAGAGGACTGGAAAGGAGAGTTCATAACGTAATAACCTGGGTTATATTTCCACACTTCTTTTCCCGTGTATTTATTAAGGACGTAAACACTTCCATCATCTGATCCAAAGGTTATATTGTTATTAATTAGGGCAGGTGTTGATTTTACTGCCCCACCTGCATTGTAGGTCCACTTTTCGACCCCATTGCGAGTGTCAAGGCAAGCTACTTTGTTGTTGTCAGCTCCAATAAAGAGACTGTTATCGTTGGTATCTATGGTTGGGGATGATTTAACTGCTTTTCCCATCTCGTAGTTCCATTTTAAAGTCCCATCATTGATATTCAAAGCATAGACTTTACCGTCGTTGGATCCGATGTAGAGTAAGTCGTTTGAAATTGCTGGTGAGGATTGTACTTCGTCTCCCGTGGTGTACTCCCACTTTTTAACACCCGTCTTAGCATCCAGGGCGTAGATTTTACCATCATCAGACCCAAAGTAAACGGTCCCGTTGTTAACTAGTGGGGATGATTTAACAGAGTTTCCGGTTTCAAATTCCCAGAGCATCGATCCATTCTTACTGATGGCATATAAACGCCCGTCATTGGATCCAACATAAATGTTGTCGCCATCAACCACTGGGGAAGATTCAATGGAGTTACCTGTTTTGTATTTCCATTTAACTTCTCCATTTTTAGTGTCCTGGGCATAAAGATATCCGTCCATGGAACCGATATATAAAGTCTCGTTTACTATTGAAGGAGAAGATATTACCTGTCCTTCAGTTTTGTAACTCCATAATTGGGTTCCTTCTTCAAGATTAACTGCATAAATATACCCATCACTAGAACCGAAGTATATAACTTTGTTCAGGATGGCCGGGGAGGATTTTATTGCACCATTGGTATTAAAGTACCATGAAGTCGGTGAAAAATCGGCCGGTTGGTCTAAATATCCTGTGTGCTGAGCGTTCTGGTGAAATATTGGCCAGTCAGTGGCTGCAATAGGGGAAAATGATAGTGGTGCTGTTAAGAGGCATATTGCCAGAAATCCTATGAGAATTTTTTTATTTTCAATCATGTTCAATCACCTTTGATCTTGATTCATTTTTAAATATCCCGATTAAATCTGGTTACTCCCATTGCAAAAAACAACAAGGTGAAACCTAGAAGAACTGCTATATCTATCCACACATCTCCAATTCCTGCTCCTTTTAACATAACTCCTCTTAATGCGTCGTTAGCATACGTTAATGGCACTATGTAGGCTATTTTTTGGAATATCCACGGCATAGTTTCTAGAGGATAGAATACTCCTGATATGAACATCATAGGCATAGTGAAGGGCATGACCATTTGGACGTAATCTTCCTGAGTCCCGACCCGGGCAGAAATCATTATCCCAAACCCTACAAAGCACAATGCTGTGAGTATTAATAACAGAATGGTAAGTGCTATGCTTCCGTTTATTGTGATGCCAAACAGCACTATGGCTGCAATGATCAGTACCATGGAAGTTGCAATTTGTATGGTTAATCTTGATATGATTTTGCCACCTACCACGGTAGCAACGCTAGTGGGGGTCATGAACAGCCGGGCTAATTCGCCTCGTTCTCTTTCTCCAGCAAGTGACTCTCCCATACCCATCATAGCCCCCATCATAATGGTCATGGCCAGCACTGCAGGTACCAGAAAGTCAATGTATTTGATGTCTCCGTAGATTTTGTTGATCTGGAAGTTGATGGAATTCATTATGTTCTGGAAGTTTATCCCGGCCAGCGGAGATGAAGTTTGAACTCCCTGTGACTGCACTTGGACAGATGTGGCCTGTCCTCCAAGAGCTTCCAGCTTTTGCATTCCTATCTGGGCTGATATTTGGCTGAAAAGGGCCTGTGTAACAGGTACTAGGGCTTGTGTAGCCATTTGATCCGATGAATCAACATATATCACCACTGACTTGGAGTTGGTGCTGTTGAGGTTTTCATAATCAAGGGGCAGTATAATAGCTGCCTTAACCTGCCCTGATTCCACCATTTCCCGCCCCCGCTGAGGGTCATTTATAATGTCCTTCACATTATAAAGTGACATGCCTTTAATGGCGTTAAGGGTGGCATCAGTTACAGGACCATCTGTTTGTTTCACCACTACTACTGGAATATTTTCAATGGATCCTCCCATACCATATCCGAACAGGGCGATCATAAGTATGGGAAAAATGAAAATAGAGAATAAACGTGGTTTATGTCTCCATAGGACTATTAAGTCTTTTTTAAGCATCCAAATGATTTTTTTGGTTTCCACCATTTTATTCCTCCCCTTCCTTTTCCTCTCCTCTTTCGGCCTTTTTAGCAGTTACTTTCATAAAAACGTCCTCTAGAGATGGATCTTTAGTAGTGATAGAAGTCATGTTTCCTCCATTTTCTATTATGGTAGAGATAACGTTGTTTATGGCATTTTCCGAGTTGGTGAGTTTGAAAGAAATCCTTCCGGAACGATGGCTTTCAATTTCTAGTACACACTGAAGAGATTCCAGCTTCTTCAGTAATTCTAGATCTGATTCGCCTATCATTAGACTCATCTCTCTGGCATAATCTATTTCAGATTCTTTTGCTGCTGTTTTTAACTTACCAAAGGAGGGATGTTCGCTAACAGCTGATTCTTCAAGTTCACGCACGATTTCTCCGATGTTACTTCTTTTGCTTTTCTCTTGTTCAGTTATTATATTGTCTTTCAGTCCCTGGGGAGTGTCAAAGGCAGCTAGTTTACCTAAATCGATGATGCCTACGTGGTCACAGAGCATTTCCACTTCGTACATGTCATGGGAACAAAGGATAATGGTGTGACCTTTCTGGTTTAATTCATCTATTAGATCCCACAGCACGCTCTTGGTGGTGGGATCCAGGCCGATAGTGGGTTCATCCAGAAACAGAATGTCTGGTTGGTGAATTAGACTAGCAACAACGGAAACTTTCTGTTTTTGACCACCTGACATCTGCTTTATCATCTTATTCTCTGCGTATTTAATGTCCACTAACTCCATTAATTCATCGATTCTATGTTCTTTAAGATCTCTAGGCATTCCATAAAAATCAGCACAAAGTTCTGCGTTTTCTCTAGCAGTTAAATCTCCATAAAGGCTTACTAATTGGGGAACCATCCCAATTTTTTCCCGGACTTCGTTTGGGTTTTCATTTATGTCATAACCGGCTACATTCGCAGTTCCAGTGGTTGGAGGGATGAGACAGGTAAGCATTTTAATGGTAGTGGTTTTTCCTGCTCCATTTGGTCCTAAAAAACCGAATATACTTTTATCTTTGACTTTCAAGTCCAAAGAGTCCACAGCGGTGAAGTCTCCATAGCGCTTGGTTAGATCGAAGGTTTCTATAGCATATTTCACAAGTTCATCTCCTATTTTCTTTCGAGGGCAAACATGTCCTGCATGAATTCTTTCCATAGGTTAATGGCACCAATTTCCCGGCCGCGGGCAGCAATTTGTCGGATTCGGTTAAGACTTTCCTCTCCTTTTACAGTTATTTCATAATACTTAACTTTTCGCTTTCCATGGTGTTCCCATGCCCCTTTAATAAGTCCATTCTTCTCTAAGTCATGTAGTACTGGGTAAATCATGCTGGCGCTTGGCATTTTCCCGTTGAGGGGGGAGGAGGCATGTAGTTGAGTCATTATTTCATATCCATGCTGTCTTTTCTTGCTGATGAGCCATAGAATTATAGCTTTTCCAAAACCTCTCATAAATCCCCTGATCATTTTTTTGTCATGACGGGGCATGTTCTCCGTATTAAATTCACATTCAAATTCATTTTGATTCTCTTCTAAATCCGTAACATTCGAATTTTTGATATCTGAATCTTTTTCTGGCATTTTATTTCTACTCCAAAGGACAACTATGGTAATTTTTGATATATAGTTTTTCAATATATCTATTTTTGATATAATTAGTACTGTATAAACGACTATATAAAATAATGGCTATTTTAAAAAATGGATTGTTGGCCCTAAAAAGCTATATTTCGGTTAAATTTAAATAATTCTTAGTTTACATGATCTAAATTTAAAAATAACACCTTAATTCAGAATATTTCTTAAAAATTATAACATGTCTCTAAAATTAGTTTTATTGAAATAATTTTTTATGATGAAAGCTAATATACAAATTGTCATTATTATAATTGCGAGCTGGTACCTTGAAAATTGGTTTTTCCACTTTAGCCCTTTTTGCAAGATCATTTGAAGAATGGCTAGAAATGGCCATTGCTGATGGTTTTAACATGATGGAAATACTTTGTGAAGGACCTTACTGGCCGAGAATTCTTCTTTCTCAGGGTGATGATCTGGATATTTTTTCTTCTTACGATGTTGATCTTTTTTTGCACGCCCCTACGGTGGATCTAAATCCTGCCAGCATAAACCCTGGCATTAGAGAAGAAACATTAAAACAACTATATGAAACCGTTGATTTAGCAGTTAAAATTAGGGCTGAGGCCATAACGGTTCATCCTGGACTTATAAGTCGTTTGGAAGACAGGGTTCGTAATATTGGACTTTATTATTCTATTGAAACTTTAAAAGAAGCCAGTGCTTATGCTAAAGACATGGACGTGGTTTTTTCAGTGGAAAATATGCCCAATAGATACGCATTTTTTTGCAACACTCCTGAAGAGCACTCTTATTTCACCAAAGAATGTGACTGCAGGGCCACGTTGGATCTGGGCCACGCTAACACCTCTGGGGAAATTCAAAAATTCCTCCAGATGCCCAGAATACATTACTATCATCTCAGCGACAATAATGGGGAAAAAGATCAGCACTTGCCTTTAGGCGAGGGCAATTTGGATTTAAATGCAATAAATGGCATTGACAAGGTTATAATAGAATTAAATAACTACGAAAATGTCATTAAAAGTCGAAACTTGCTGCGTCAATTTATAATGGAGGAGTTTAATGAAAAGTGAAGTATATTTTACAGACCTGGTTTCCAGGGGAAAGGATGATAGCAAGATAAAAAAACTGGAAAGACTTTTTGAAGCGGCTAACTTGGATAATATATTTCAGAAAGATAAGCTAACTGCTGTAAAACTCCATTTTGGGGAAGAAGGTAACGATTCATATATTAACCCTGTTTTCGTTCGAGTATTGGTTGATAAAGTAATCCAAAATGGAGCTAAACCATTTTTAACTGATACCAACACTCTTTATTATGGTAGCAGACACAACACCGTTGATCATCTGAAAACTGCCATAAAACATGGATTTGATTACTCCGTTGGCGGAGCACCGTTGGTAATAGCTGATGGCTTATGTGGAGATAACTGGGTTTCGGTGGAAGTGAACCTGAAACACTTTAAAGAGGTAAAAATAGCTGGAGACATTGAAAAATCAGACAGTATGCTGGTTTTATCTCACTTCAAGGGCCATGGTATGAGTGGATTCGGTGGAGCAATTAAAAACCTGGCCATGGGCTGTGCTGCGGCACCCGGCAAACTGGAACAGCACGAATGTGCTAAACCCTTCATAAACACCCAATGCACTGTTTGTGGAAGTTGTGTGGACTCCTGTCCCGTTTCTGCCATATTGCTTCAGGAGGATACTGCAGAAATTAATTATGATCTTTGCATTGCTTGCAACAACTGCCTGGAAACATGCCCCGATTCCTGTATTGAACTGGATTGGGAAGCCATGGAACCTTTCATGGAAAAAATGTCTGAATATGCTCATGGGGCTGTTAAAAACAAACCTAAACAAGTGGCATACATTAATTTCCTTTTAAACATCACTCCAGACTGTGACTGTGTTTCCTGGAGTGATCGTCCGTTTGTACCGGACATTGGGATACTAGTATCTAAGGATCCTGTGGCCATTGACGAGGCCAGTTATGACTTGGTTAACCAACAAAGTGGACTTAAAAACTCTTTACTTCTTCATAACCATGATCCTGGTGAAGATAAATTTAGAGGATTATGGGAGATGGTGGATGGTAAATTACTCTTAGAATATGCTCAAAAAATAGGTATGGGGAGTAGGGATTACGAATTATTAAAAATATAAGTTAATGACTCATTTTTTATAGTCTACTGTAGAAGAAATTAACATATCCATTTATTAATTTTTATGAAATCTCCTTCTACGGTAGAAAAACAGGCCAATATCTAAAACTCTATATCCATGATCTCCTGGATGTTATGGACAATCACATCTGCAGCATCGTACACTTTAGAAGGGACTTTTTCTTTCTGTTGTAAAGTTAAAACGCCAACATCTGCTTCTTTAAGGGCAAGAATATCATTGGCGCTGTTTCCAACCATCATTACCTGACCGGTTTTTTTAAGATTTTTGATAATCTCTCTTTTTTGTTTAGAATCGGCGGTACCAAATGTATTTTCCTTTGGAATGTCAATAAATTGGGCTAATTGTTCAAGAGAAGTTTTTCTATCTCCAGAAGCCACAAATATTTTTTTCCCATCCTTTTTAAGGTTTTTAATAACTTCAGGGACTTCTGGAAATATTTTGCCCCCGGCAGTAATGGTAAATTCTATTTTTTGATTATCGAGATTAATTATGAAGCCTGATCCACTACATATCTGTACGTTGTATTTTTTCTCTACCACTGCAGTGATGGTATCCTGCACATCGGTAATAAATGCGGAGGCATCACTGGCAATGGCCTTTGAAACTTCTTCTTTGGTAACATCACTCGAAGAATAACTAACATCAAACTTCACATTATTCTTTTGAAGGAAGTGATGAATGGTCTGTTCTCCAATGGCGTTAGCCAAACATTTGGCTGGATCGGTCTGTAAAACCACCAGGGCGCGATTGGACCCCATATCCACCAGATCAATGGAGTTTATATCATCGCATATAACACCACTCCTCAGATCCTTTATGGCCCGGTACCGTTCAATTAATGTGCCCGAGTTGTCAAAAACAACTGCTTTCATATTATTCCAACTTTATAACTCCATCATTTATAGTTTTATGAACTGTTTTAGTTAGCATATATGGTTATTTTACAAAACCCTGATTTGGGCGTTATAGATGAAATAAATTCCTAGACAGATCATAAAAGCCCCACAACCGTACATAAGTGTTTTGTAATGTTTTTCAGTTATTAATTCTGATCCTTTGCTGGTGAAAACTGACACTGCGCTGTAAATTCCCAGATCAGCAGCCCAATGGCCGACCATAAACCCTATAATTCCAGCAATACCGGCTAGGGCCATGCCCTGCAATAGAAATGCCCAACCAATGGTAGCCCACCATATGAAAAAGTAAGGATTAGATATACTACTAAGAATTCCGCTGAAAACGGACCCATACTTACTGTGCACTTCTTTATTTTCCTGCAAGTGGGGCGGAGGTGATTGGGATATTTGATATCCCATATAAATCAGCACCAAGCCACCTATGGTTCCAATTATGATGGTAGCAGTGTGGGAACCTATTACCCAACCCAATCCCAATATTAAAAGCAATAAAAGTCCGATTTCAGTTATTACATGGCCTACAACTATTAGCGGCCCAGCAATAGAACCTTTTTCCAGTGAATTAGATATAGTAACTGTCAACATTGGTCCGGGGACCAGAGCTCCTGATAAAGCAACTAGAAATGAACCTAACGCAAATAAAACGATTTCAACCAACAATTTAATCACATTAAAAGATTTAAAACGAATTTTTATTATCAACTCTCATTAAGCACTTCAACGATTTTGGATAGATGATAATCAACCTGGGCCAACTGGTCGTTTTTAAGAGGGTGATTTCGAGATAAAAATTGAAAACGCTCAAATACATGGCCCAGCTTGTTCAGGGCCTGGTTCCGGTTTACTTTATGGTACATATTAATCCCCATCAATAGTTAGACTTTACATACCTTAAATTTAACTATATAACGGAAAATTTCAACTAATTTCCCATTATAATTCTTTTGAAGTTCTTTTTATCCCTGGAAATCAAATTCACTACCCACACCTTTGGCAACTGCTGTTCGGTAGATTTGCCAGGCAGTAACTGCATCTTGAACTGCCAGACCAGTGGAGTCAAATATGGTAATTTCTTCTCCTTCTCGACCGGGCTTTTTGCCGATAATAATATCTCCCAGTTTAGCATGTATGTCTTTTCGCTTAAGGATCCCCTGAGAAACAGGAACGTTTATTTCACCACTGTGTTTAGCTTGATCCCAAGAATCGATAACCACCTTAGATTTTTGAAGTAAACTGGTTTCTAGTTCCTGTTTACTGGGAGCATCAGCTCCCATGGCATTTATATGGGTACCTGGGCTAATCCAATCCTCCTTAATCAATGGTTTTCTGGAAGGAGTAGTAGTTACCACCACATCCACATTTTCCACTGCTTTCTGGGGAGAATCAACAGCTTCAACATCAAAACCGTAGGTCTTGGTGGCGTTTTTGGCAAAGTTACTCCGGGTGCTGCAAGTCCGGCAGAAAACCTTGGCATTCTGGATATCCATTACCTCGTTCATGGCCATTAATTGAGTACAGGCCTGACGTCCGGCCCCAATGATACCCAGCGTCTCTGACTTAGGGTGGGCCAGATATTTGGTAGCCACTCCTGCTGAGGCACCAGTGCGCATGTCAGTGATCCAGGTACCATCCATTACTGCCAGAGGAAAACCGGTCTTGGGATCTATGAGTTCAATAAGAGCCATAACTGTCGGTAAATCATGTTTTAATGGATTCTGGGGGTGAACATTTACACATTTCACCGCTGCTTCTTCTCGACCACGCACGTAGCAGGGCATGATCCTTAAATCACCCTCTGAAAAGAAAAGATATTTTTTAGCAGGCATTTGCACTTCACGCTTTGCATAT
>Ga0187786_10000218_pt1 | contig 18554 bp, 14 predicted proteins | sample 0815_BV2_10_20_M_FD_132449 | JGI IMG/M metagenome (GOLD analysis project Ga0187786, IMG submission 132449) | Tropical peat soil microbial communities from peatlands in Department of Meta, Colombia - 0815_BV2_10_20_MG | ecosystem: Environmental > Terrestrial > Soil > Wetlands > Peat | place...
CGAAGCCGGTTGTGGCATGCGGAGGAGTGGTTCGCGTCATGAACGGCGTGAAGTTGCGCGGCGCCTTCATCGAGCGCATCGGATTGCCGAAGAGCTTTCTCGCAAACTTCCAGATCGTGGAGTACCTGAGAGGCTTTCTTTTCGGTCGCGTCGGACTCGATTTTCTGAACGCCACGCTTATTCTGTCCGGTGCTTTTTCTCTATTTCAGAAGTCGGCGGTTCTTGCGGTCGGCGGATATGCCTGCGATATCGTCTGCGAGGATATGGAATTGGTGGTAAGACTTCATCGTCATTACCGGAAAGAAAAGTTGCCTTATCTCATAAATTTTGTCACGGATCCAATCTGCTGGACAGAGGTGCCCGAAAAGATCCGCACCCTCGCGAAGCAGAGGAGACGTTGGCATCTCGGGCTGCTCCAGAGTATTGTCCGTCACAGGGGGGTGTTGTTCAATCCGCGCTACGGCTCATTGGGGCTCAGCGTGATGCCGTATTACCTGTTTGTGGAAGCGTTCAGCCCGCTGGTCGAAATATTGGGCTATATTGCCGTAATCGGTGCCTACGTATTCGGTCTCATCAATTATGAATTCTTTGTGCTGTTTCTGATTCTGGCTGTTTTCTACGGCATATTCCTGTCCGTCGCCGGCGTATTTCTCGAGGAAATCACTTACCGCCGCTATCCGGGCTGGGAGCACCTCTTTCTCCTGCTTGTATTCGGGGTTCTTGAGAACTTCGGCTACCGCCAGATGAATTCATTCTGGCGCGTGCAGGCATTCTTCCAGTTCCTTATCGGTTGGCGCAAGTGGGAATTGTCCCGCGAACAGCCGAAGAAGGGGGCCCGGCAGCGTGCGCAGTGAGGAGTTGGGGCAACTGGCTCTGTCACGAGGGCACTATCAGGAGGCAGTCAACATTTTTCGCCGCGCACTGGATGAGAAAGCCACTCCCATCGCATGGTGGGGCCTGGGAAGGTCTTTTGAGTCTCTTGGCGATCCGCTGAAAGCCCGCTGGGCGTACTCTAAAGGGTTGGAACTGCAACCTGCGCATGAACCGCTGAGACGCGCGCAGGCAGCGATACAGGCGCGCATAGCAAAACCCCGCAAGCCGTCTAAAAAACAGCGACTTTCAAATTTTCGCACAAAATCATCAATCATTGAACGAAAAACGGGCGGGAAGTGGACTGCTTTTCATGTGAAGGGAGTTAATCTCGGGCTCGGTCTGCCAGGTTATTTCCCCGGCGAATATCCGGTGGAAAAGGGCACGTATCTTGATTGGTTTCGGCAGATGAGCCGGATCGGCTTCAATACCGTCCGAATTTATACCATACATCCCCCGGCGTTTTATGAAGCATTAGCCGAAGTGAACGAGGGCGGCGCCCAAATCTCTCTGCTCCAGGGGATTTGGGCGGAATTCCCTGACGACAGCGATCTCGCAAATGAAAAATATATCCGTTATGTCCATCAAAATATCGGCGAGGCGATTGATGTCGTGTTCGGATCGGCCGCCTTTCCGGAAAGGCCGGGGCTGCCGAGCGGAACGTATACTGAAGATATTTCTCCGTATCTCATCGGTTATATTGTCGGTCGCGAGTGGGAGAGTTGCCCGGTCAGGGCATTTAATGATTCCCAGGGTCGTGTGCCGTGCGACTACGATGGGACGCATCTTACGATCCGGGGAGGGACGCCTTTCGAATGCTGGATTGCGCGGATATGCGATTATGTGTGCCGCTATTCCTCTAATGGATATGGCGTAGTTCATCCGGTATCAACAATTTGCTGGCCGACGCTGGATCCGCTGGTGCATCCTTCGGAATCCGTGTATGAGGACGGTTTGCGTTGGCAGGGTCAGCCGGTCGAGACGAGGAAATGCAGCGAAAATGAGGATTCGGAGAGCCTGGATCTCGCAAAAATACGGCCCAAAGGGGAAACCAGCTTTTTTGCATCGTATCACGCATATCCGTACTACCCGGACTTTATGAATAACGACTATCTAAAGGAGCGGAATCCTTATCAGACCTATCTCGAACTGCTCAGGCGCCATCATGGGGATCAGCCCATCGTTGTAGCGGAGTTCGGCGTTCCGAGCAGCAGGGAAGTGGCGCACTGGCATCGGCTCGGTTGGCATCACGGCGGTCACACGGAAAAAAGCCAGGGCGAAATCGATGCAACGATGATACGGACGATCCGCGATGCCGGTCTTGCCGGAGGCGTTTTGTTCAGCTGGTTTGACGAATGGTTCAAGCGCAACTGGCTTTTTTTCGACTACGAAGTGCCGGCGGTTCGCAAACCGTTTTGGTTCAACTTCCAGGATGCGGAAGAAAATTACGGCCTTATCGGGGCTTATCCCGGCTATCCCCGGAAAATCGTCACCCTGACCGGCAACCGGAAGGAGTGGGGAGACGAATTCATACTCTACCGGAAATCTCAGCCCGCGGTTTTTCGTTTCGATGACGGCGGCGATGCGTCCCGCACGTTGCGATGCTTTTCCGTGCGCCATGATGAGGGATTCGTCTATTGCTGTCTCGAGAGCGAATCTGCAGTGGACTTTTCCCATGCAAATTATCTGATAGGAATCGATACCTGTGCACCCCTTGTCGGAGAGACGGTTCTTCCCTTTGACGTGGGGTTTGAGAGTCCCGTCGGACTGAAGTTCCTGGTGCATCTGAACGGCAAAGAGACGAGCAGGATCCTGATCGCGAAATCATATGATAAATATCTGAATGTGGAGCGCAAGGCCATCTGTCCGGTCAAATCGAATGAAGGGGCGTGGGTGATCCTTCAGAGCAGGACCAATGAACGCAGAACCAGCAAGGACGGAAAGCAGTTCTTCCCGCCGCGTGTTTTTTCGATGAGCGGGCTTGTGCATGGCACGCTCGATCCCGAACATCCTTTCTATAATTCGCTCGCAGACTTTTCGGTGAATGGACGGCTGATCGAAATGCGTATTCCGTGGGGCCTGCTCCAGTTTACCGATCCGAGTTCGAAGGAAGTGCTGTGGCGGACAGGGAATAAGACGACTGCTTCGACCGACGGCATTCGCTTTCTCGCCTGTTCGTATAAACCCTCAGGGCGCGGTCTGCTTGCGGAACACACAGCGAGCGGAAACGGCATTGCTGATCTGCTGCCGGCAAGCGGCGAGTCGCAAGATATCAGAACTTATACCTGGAACGCCTGGAACGTTCCGACCTTTCATTTCTATGCCAAGTCCTGTATTCCGGCAATTGCGAGTGTCTTGGGGCGGGTGCGATGACACACTGCTCGATGACGAGACGCTCCTTTCTTGCGTGCGCAGGCATGCTCGTGATGATTCCCTTGTTTGAGGGGGCGGCTTTCGCCGCGCGGGCTCAAAAGATTCCGGTTCTTCTCTATCATGATATCTCCGGTCACAACATGGATGCATATTGCATACTCGCGTCCGATTTTGCGGCGCAGATGGAGTGGCTTTATGAACACGGCGTTCGTGCGGTATCCCTCAGAGATATTGAAGCGGGAACCGTCCCGGATCGTTCAATCGTTATTACCTTCGATGATGGATATGCCTCTTTCCTCGAGTATGCATATCCGTTGTTTCAAATGTACGGGTTCAAGGCGACCGTTAATATAATCGGGAGATACGTCGGAGCATATTTGCCGTTCAGAGACAACGACAACCGTCCGATGCTGAGTTGGGACGAATATCGCTATCTTTCAACCGGTGGCTTGATTGATTTCGGCTGTCACACCCAGGATCTCCACGTGTTTCAGCATCGCGGAGCTGCCGGGGTTCCCGACGAAGTGGTTCAGAATGATTTGAGAACCTTTCAGCGTATCATGAAACAGGAACTTGGCAAACCATCCGATATTCTCGCATGGCCGTACGGTTCGTACACGGAACGTACCGTTGCCATTGCCCGTGAAGAGGGGTTCCGGTATCTGCTCACCTCGAACCCCGGCTTCATGATACTTGAAGAGAGCAGGACCGAAATTCCCCGTCTCAACGTCCAAGGGTCTATTAATCTTTATGGATTAGAGTCTCTTATTGAGGTGAAGAAATGACAAAACGCCTATTTTATATTGTTTGTTGCCTGGCAGTACTGACGGCTTTCACGCTGAATGCTGCATCGGCGGCGAGTGCCGAGCAAACAAACGGAACCAAGAAAACGGTAAAAAAGACCGCAAAAAAGCCGGCCAAGAAGGGAATAAAGAGACCGGCAAAAAAGATATCAGAAGGCATGCAGTACAAGATCGCGGGGGACAAACTGGCCCGGCAGGAGGATTTTTCAGGTGCGGCCAAGCTTTATGTCAAGGCCATGGAGCTTGAAAAAGGGTTTAAAGACGCCGAAGTCCTGGATATGGCGAGAGTTATGGCATGGGGCGGAATGCTGCCCGAGTCAAGGCGGTCGCTCGAAGAACTTACGGGGCGAAATGACGCAAACAATAAAACGAAAATCCTTCTTGCGGAAGTTTATTTCTGGGAAGGCACGTTTGATCGTTCTCGAACGATCGCCGAAGAGGTCTTGCGCCGGGATCCCGGCAACAGGGAAGCGGTTCGCATTCAGGCCGATGTGTTGCGTGTGACCGGTGATCCACAGGGCGCGATTCCCCTGTACGAGGGACTTCTGAATTCAGCCGAAGATTTCGATACGAGAATCGGCTATGCATATGCATTGCTGGCATTGAAGGGCGAGGGCGATGCGCGTGCTGCGGGAGAACTGCTGAAACCCCAGTTCGCGTATCAGCAGCGCGAGAAGGAAGAGCTGTTCCGGGAGATAGCCCGCGTTGCACAGACGCCGAAAGCCCTGAAAGGGAACGTTCTTGTTGAACCGCCTGCTGCCCCCAGACAGCCCGATGCCGGCTCGGAAAAGAAGCTGTTGGGCGATCAATTTGCCGCGGCTCAAGAACATGGAAAAGCAGCAGATGCCTATTTGGAGGCGTTGTCGCTGAAGAGGGACTTTACTGATGAAGACCGGTTGAGCATGGCGACCGTCCTTTCCTGGGGCGGGAGGCTTTCTGAATCGCGCCAGGAACTCGAAACATTGCTTCGGACCAACCCGGCAAACAATGCAGCGCGTTTGCAGTACGCACGGGTATTGTTGTGGTCCGGGGAGTATGATGCCTGTCTCGCGGAAATCGACAAAATACTGGCTGTTGCTCCGAATGACCGGCAGGCGCTCACGGTGCAGGCAAGCGCGTACCGGCTGCAGCATCGTTACCGGCTGGCGATCCCTCTCTATCAGTCGCTTCTTGCCTCGGGCGATGATTTTGACATTCGGGAAGGTCTGACCCATGCATATGTGTCGAGCGGACTTCGGTTGCAGGCAAACGAAAATTTCTCGATGCTCTATTGGGTGTGGCCGTATCAATTGAAAGCTTATCGGGAATTGCGTGATGCAAAAGATCTGCGATTTGATTCGATGCTGTCGCCGTGGGTTTCCTATTACCATGACTCAGATCATAACAATGTGAGCCGCATCGGGATGAGCGGTTCGACCTGGCTGGGAAACGTAAAGACAATGCTCGACTACCAGCATGTCAATGCGACTGCACCGGGGCTCCATGCGACGAGCGAGGTTTTCACCCTCGGCGGGTATGCCCGCATGCCCTATTATGGAGGACTCGGCGCAGGCATCAGTTGGGCGTCTCCGGCAGGAGTTTTCGGCTGGAAGGTCAGCTCTGATTTGGATGTGGGGCGCGGCAAGATCGCTATTTCGGCAGCGCGCGAATTCATGACCGATACTGCCGAAGTGATTGAAAAGCGTATTCGCCTGTATAATTTTTCGGTGTCCGGGACGCAAGATCTCTCGGATCGCTTTACCGTCTTCGGCAGTATTGCGTATCGCGACTATTCGGACGACAACTCCGCATACGATCTTTCAGCCGGGATCTCGTATCGTCTGATGGTGAACCCATGGATGCGAGTCGGGTATCGCGTGCGTTTTATGGACTTTCGGCGACAGAGTTTCGGCGGCTATTTCGATCCCGACAATTTTCTGTCCAATCAGGTATTTCTGGCCTTTGCCGCCGAAAGCAAACCGTTCTATATTTCTCTTGAACCGTATGTCGGCCATGAATCATTTTCCCGCTATGGCGATCACAACAGCAATTTTGTGATTGGAGGCGCTGGCACACTAGGATACCGTGCATTCGGGACATTCGGGCTTGAGATTCCGTTTGAAGCCGGCAATAATGCGGTCGGCGCCGGCGGAGGTGGGTCTTTTCATTATTATCAGGTGGGAATTCGTGCGTTTTGGTCGTTCTGATTCAGATAGCCCACGAACTGCCCTGCTGTTCGGTTCCGAGCGAGCTGGTTCACCGTCGGGTCGAATCTGAAGGCCCGACACGGAGCACACGGTCGCTTCTTCACTCACGGTGCCTGGGTCCTTGGATAGTTATGGCCAATAAAGACCGGATTGTTGCGATTTCCCATATCTGCCTGCTAGTATAAATGCTGTATTTTCTGCCGGCTGCATGCCGGCCTTTCGTATTCTTGCATTCTATTAACGACATCGGAGGTGTCTGATGCAGACCATATGGAGTTTTGTTACCGAGGCCCACGCTATGGCCCCTGCCCCCCAGGGCGGCGGGCAGTCCGGCGGGTTGGAGGCGATGCTTACTAGTTTCGCCCCTCTTGTCATAATCTTTGCTATCTTCTATTTCCTCCTCATTCGTCCCCAGAAGAAAAAGGCGCAGGACTTCAAAAAGATGCTCGATGCCATGAAGGCGGGCGACAAGGTCGTGACTGCGGGCGGCATCTATGGCGTTATTGAACGGGTTCGGGAAAGTACCGTTGATGTCAAGATCGCTCCCAACACAACGGTGGAATTGAGCAAGAACTCCGTGTCGCATATTCGCACCGACAGCGAAAAATCCGCTGAAAAAGACAAGTAGGAGAGAAGGCCGGAGAAAATGAACACGAAAGTCCTTTCGCGCGTCATACTGATCGCTGCCACCGTTGTTCTTGCGTCAGTCTTTTTTCTGCCGAACACGCCGGTATTTCAGCAGATGCCGGAGTGGTGGAAGAAGAACATGCCGGATAAAGGCATTGTTCTGGGACTCGACCTGCAGGGCGGATTGCATCTCGTCTTTGAAGTCGAGGGGGAAAAGGCCGTTGAGATCGCGACAGAGCGCATGGCAGCCGCGCTCGGTTCCGAGTTCGAAAAGAAAAAGCTGCAGGCGTCCGTCAAACGTGAGGGGCTCTCCATAGTGATTACGCCGGCGACCCCCGAGGTGCGCAAGGTTGTCGAGGAGACGTTCCCTGTCCTGGCTCTTGCCGACAATAAAGGGGCGCTTCAAGGCAGGATTTCCGACAAGGAATCTCAGCGAATTAAAGATACGGCGACGGATCAGGTGCTGGAAGTTATTCGCAACCGCATTGATCAGTTTGGCGTTGCGGAGCCGGTTATCCACCGTCAGGCCGACAACGAGATTGTCGTGCAGCTCCCGGGCGTCAAGGATCCTAAGCGCGCGGTCGACATCATCGGAAAGACCGCTCTGCTGGAGTTCAAGATTGTCGACGACGAATCACCGCTTGCCGCCGAACTTCCTGCTGCCGTGCTGCAGGGAGAGGAGCAGAAGCTGCTGGACAAATTCGGTGGCAGGTTGATTGAAGGCGATCAAGTGCTCTTTCAGCGGATTGTCAATAAGGAAACCGGGGTCGTCACAAAACGGCCGGTTTTACTCAAGAAAGAGACGCTGCTGACCGGTGCGGAGCTTACGGAAGCGCGTGTGGCCATTGATCAGCGCTTCAATGAGCCGCATGTGTCGATTGTCTTTAATTCCCACGGAGCGAAGATATTCGAGGATATTACTGGCAAGAACGTCAAGAAGCGCCTTGCCATTATCCTAGACGACAATGTTTATTCGGCGCCGGTCATCCAGGAAAAGATAAGCGGCGGGAATGCGCAGATTACCGGCAGTTTTTCTATGGATGAAGCGAAGGACCTCGCCATCGTGTTGAGGGCCGGTTCCCTTCCGGCGCCGGTGAAAACGCTCCAGAATGTGACGGTGGGCCCTTCTTTGGGCCGCGACTCCATTGAGGCGGGCAAGCTTGCGGGTTTGGTCGGAACTCTCCTAGTGGTGATCTTCATGATTGTCTATTACCGCCTCTCCGGGGTTATTGCAGATTTTGCTCTTGTTCTGAATATCGTGCTGCTGATCGGCGCGATGGCTGCCCTTAATGCAACGCTGACGCTTCCGGGTATTGCCGGCATTATTCTGGCCGTCGGCATGGCGGTCGACTCCAACGTCCTCATGTTCGAGCGTATGCGTGAAGAGGTTCGTGCCGGGAAGACGCCCCGTTCGGCGGTGGAAGGCGGTTATAAAAAGGCCTTCTGGACGATATTCGACTCTCATGTGACGACGCTCATTACGGCCGCGGTGCTTTTTCAGTTCGGAACCGGCCCGATTAAGGGGTTTGCGGTGACCCTCAGTCTCGGCGTTGCCATAAATCTTTTTACCGCACTTATCGGTACGAAAACGGTGTTTGACATCTTGCATGCGAACAAGGATGTAAAGAGGCTCAGCATATGATGGAATTAATCAAAAACCCCAATCTCGATTTCATGGGCAAGCGCATGTATGCGTTTATCTTTTCCGGTGCGCTTTCCCTCCTCGGCCTGTTTGCCGTCTTTGCGATCGCCAACGGAAAAGCGAATCTCGGTGTCGACTTTGCCGGCGGTACGGCAGTGCAGATCAAATTCACCCAGGGGGTCCCGCTGCATGATGTGCGCCTCGCCCTCGAGAAGGGCGGGCTGAAAGACTTTGATCTCCAGGACCTGCCGAGCGAAAACAAGGTGCTTATCAGGGTCAAAAAGCAGGAGGAGAAGCTCGGCGGGTTTACCGAAATGATCACGCAAATCCTGGCCCAAAGCTTTGCCGATAAAAAACCGGTGGTTGATTCGACGACCGAAATCGGTCCGAAAGTCGGATCGCGGCTGAAAGAGGACGCCCTGTGGGCGGTGCTGTACGCGATTATCGGAATTCTCGCCTATATTGCGTTCCGCTTTAAGTTTCGCTTTGGCGTGGGCGCGACTATCGCAACCTTTCATGACGTGCTGGCTGTTCTTGCCGTCTTTTTCGTGATGGGCAAAGAGATAAATCTCATTCTCTTGAGTGCGCTCCTGACAATCGCCGGTTATTCTCTGACCGACACGGTCGTCGTCTTTGACCGGGTGCGTGAAAACCTCAAAAAATATCTCCGCGAACCGGTCGAAGCGGTTGTAAACCGGAGCATCAATGAAGTCTTATCGCGCACGATCGTAACATCGCTGACGGTCTTTCTGAGTGCCCTGGCCCTCTTTCTGTTCGGCGGTGAGGTTATTCACGACTTTGCGTTTGCGATGCTGATCGGCGTTATTATCGGAACGTATTCATCGGTTTTTGTGGCGAGCCCGGTCGTCATCCTGCTCGGTAAAAAAGACATTCGAGCTAAGAAATAGACCTGGTGCCGGCGCCTGCGACATACAAATGGCTGGTCAACCGGACCAATCCGGAGTATGTCGATTATGTCGCCCGAGTGGCCTCTGTTCCGGTGCCGCTCGCGCAGGTACTCATAAACCGCGGCCTCAAGAGCGCAGAACAGCTCGATACCTTCCTCCGTCCTTCGCTCCAAAAACTTTCTGACCCCTTCGACCTGCCGGGAATGGCCGACGCCGTGGCACGTATTATGGAAGCGCGTCGGCGCGGCAGCCGCGTTTTCATTTGCGGCGACTATGATGCAGACGGAGTTTCGGCGACCGCGATTATGGTTGAAATGCTCGGGATGCTCGAGATCGAATGCGGTTACTTTATCCCGAACCGGATCGCCCATGGATATGGTTTCGGCCGGGAAGGAATCGATGCCGCCAGACGCTTCGGTGCTGATTTAATCATAACGGTTGACTGTGGCATTTCAGCATTTGAAACGGTTGCGGAAGCTGCCGCAGCGGGCATGGATGTTATCGTTACCGACCATCACGAACCGGGCAGTCATGCAGGACAGCGGACTCATGCTGTTCCCGCCGCCGTTGCCGTCGTCAATCCGAAGCTGCTTCCCGATGAAACGCCGTTGAAACATCTTTGCGGCGCCGGGGTTGCGTTCAAACTCGCCCAGGCCCTTTTTGACAACCGGCTTGACGATCTGCAGCCTCTGCTCGATCTTGCGGCGATAGGGACTGCCGCGGATGTCGTTCCGCTCATCGGTGATAATCGCATCTTTGTCAGGGAGGGGCTCAAGCTGATTCAGTCGAATCAGCGGGTCGGCATTCGGGCCCTGAAGGCCGCATCGGGCATTCGTCCCGACTATTTCAAGTCTTCTTTTCTCCCCTTTCTTCTCATCCCGAGAATCAATGCCGCGGGACGTGTCGATGATGCCGGTGCCGTGGTCCGGCTCCTGACGACACGCTCCGAAGACGAGGCGTCGGAATGCGCACAGTGGCTGCAGACGCTGAACAGCCGTCGTCAAGAGGTTGAGGAGGTCGTTTTTTCCGAAGCGCAAAGACAGTTGACGGCACAGGCCGGCGGCGACGGACCGATAATTCTGGCCGGAGAGGGATGGCATCCCGGCGTGCTTGGAATTGTTGCGTCGCGCATTGCGGAACGATACTATCGTCCGGTCTTTGTTTTTGCGCTTGAAGACGGAATCGCCAAGGGATCGGCACGGAGTATCCCTCCGTTCAACCTGTATGAGGCCCTCTGCGAATGCAGTGCGCTGTTGAAGCGCTTCGGCGGCCATCGTCAGGCAGCCGGACTTGCCTTGGCGGCATCGGATATCGACGAATTCAGACAGCGGATTGCCCAGAGTATGGAGAAGAAGCTTACAGCCGACGACTTTGTCCGGGTGATCGAGATCGACGCTGCGCTTCAAATGTCGGATATCACCTATGACCTTGTCCATGGAATAATGCAGATGGAACCGTTTGGCTATGGAAATGCCGAGCCGATTTTCGGCTGCCGGGGCCTCGAACCGGCCAATCCGAGGATTGTCGGCAACAACCATCTGAAGATGTCGCTGCGCGGCAACGGTCGCGGGGTCGACAGCATCGGCTTTGATTTCGGCGGATTTTTCGATATGGTTGAGTCCGGAACACGGATCGATGCCGCCTTTGTCCCGGTCATCAATGAGTGGGAGGGCGGCCGTTCCATTCAGCTGAATCTGAAGGCCATTCGCCCTGCGCTTTAGCCGCTCCGACTTCATTCCGTTGATTTTTTTGGGAACGGAACCCTACAATACCAAAGGCTTTTTGTGATTTCGTTCGTCAGGAGCAGCCATGATCCGGTTCGAAGGCGTGCACAAGTGGTTTAAATCCCTTCATGTCCTCAACAATATCAATTTGCAGGTGAAGCAGAATGAGACCGTTGTCGTATGCGGCCCCTCCGGATCAGGCAAGTCGACACTCATCAGGACCATTAACCGACTGGAGCCGATCAACGAAGGCAAGTTGAGCGTCGATGGCCATGACATTACCAATCGCAAGATAGACATCAATGCGCTCAGGGCGGAGATAGGGTTTGTATTTCAGCAGTTCAACCTGTATCCGCATCTGACCGCCCTGAAAAATATTACGCTTGCTCCCGTCAAAGTGCGGAAGATACCGAACAAGGAAGCTGAGGCCCTCGCCGAATCGCTTCTGGAGAGGGTCGGTCTCGCCGAAAAGAAGAATGCATTCCCGGCGCAGCTGTCCGGGGGGCAGCAGCAGCGCGTTGCGATTGCGCGGGCGCTTGCGATGAAGCCGAAGATCCTTTTGTTTGACGAACCGACTTCGGCGCTCGATCCTGAAATGATCGGCGAGGTTCTGCTCGTCATGCAGCATCTTGCGCATACCGGCATGACGCTCGTCGTCGTCACGCATGAGATGGGCTTTGCCCGGGAGGTCGCCGATCGCGTTGTGTTCATGGATCACGGCGCGATCCTCGAAGAAGCGCCGCCGGAGCAGTTTTTCCTCAATCCGCAGCATGAGCGCGCCCAGCAGTTTTTGAAGCAGATTCTCACCCCGATGCATGCAGATGCCTAAATCGTGGCTGCCGTACGGCATGCCTATTCAGCAAGGAGGAACAGATGAGGAAACTGGCGGTTTTTGCAGTGTTCGCTGTGCTGGTCATTTTCTGTGCTGCCGTCGCATGCAGCGCAGAGGACACGTATGATGTGGTCAAAAAGAAAGGGGTGCTGGTCTGCGGGGTCAAGGACTCAACACCGCCGTTCGGTTTTGTTGATCCCAAATCGCGCCAGATCGTCGGATATGACATCGATTTTTGTAACGCAATCGCCAAAAAACTCGGGGTCAAGCTTGAGCTGAAGGCAGTCACTTCGGCGAGCCGGATGCCGCAGTTGAAGGAAGGCAATATCGACATGATTGCGGCGACAATGACCAAAACCGCCGAGCGTGCGAAAGAGATCGACTTCAGTCATGCGTATTTCTTCACCGGTCAGAAATTCCTGGTGAAGAAAGGGACCGTCTCCAGCCTCAAGGATCTGGACGGCAAGAAGATCGGTACGGCAAAGGGCTCGACATCGGAGCAGAACGCGAAAAAAGCCCTCCCGAATGCAACCGTTCTTTCGTTTGACGATTATCCGCCGGCATTTCTCGCGCTGCAGCAGGGCAAGGTTGTAGCAGTGACGACGGATGAGACGATTCTCGCAGGCCTGCGTGCCAAGGCCCCGAACAAGGAACAGTTCGAGATCCCGAGCATCCAGATTTCGGATGAACCGTACGGACTCGGCATGCGAAAGGGTGACAAGAAATTCGTAGACTTCGTCAACAAGACGATCCTCGATATGGAAAAGAACGGCGAAGCCAAGAAGATTTACGACAAGTGGTTCGGTCCGCACTCCGATCTGCCGATGCCGCGGGTATTCAAGATCGTTGCGGACAAATAGAGTTGAAGATTTCCTGATTCATGCTCAAGTATGAATTTGACTGGTCGGTCGTAACCGGGGGGCAATACTACGAATGGCTGCTCACCGGGGTAAAGATCACGATAGAGCTTTCGTTGATCTCGATCGTCCTCTCTTTTCTGCTCGGGCTTCTTATTGCGGTAATGCGGATGAGCTCGGTGAGGCCGGTCCGGTGGTTTGCCCACGGCTATCTCGAGTTCTTCCGCAACACACCGCTCCTGGTTCAGATTTTCTTTTGGTATTTCGGTTCATACAAGATTCTGCCTGAATCTGTTAATACCTGGCTCAACAGCATGGACTTCGAGTTCGCTGCCGCTGTCATCGCCCTGACGGTCTATACCTCTGCATTCATTGCAGAGGATATCCGATCGGGCGTTCTCTCGATCCCGAAGGAGCAGATGGAGGCCTCTCGAAGCGCGGGCTTTTCCTATCTTCGTTCGATGCAATATATCATCCTCCCCCAGGCGGTTCGCATTACGATCCCGCCGCTCATAAGCCAGTTCCTGAACCTTACCAAGAACTCTTCTCTTGCCATGACCATTGGCGTCGCCGAACTTACGTATCAGGCTAGACAGGTGGAGGCATACACATTCAAGGCCTTTGAGGCCTTTACCGCCGCAACCCTCATCTATGTGGCGCTTTCTTTCGTGATAACCGCGCTGGTAACGATGTACAGCAGGAAAGTCCTGCACCGAACGGGATAAGAAGATATGGAAACCGGTCTCGACTTCACGGTCGTCAGGGAAAACATCGTCTATTTCATGGTCGGTGCGTGGCCGGACGGTCCCATCGGAGGGCTGGCGCTCACCATTTACCTGGCGGTGGCATCCTGTTTCCTTTCATTCTGGGGCGGTCTTGTCCTCGGATTGATGAATGTATCGCGCAACAAGATCTTGCGGTATACGTCGGGAGCGTTTGTGAATTTTGTCCGGGGCATGCCGCTTCTGATGGTTATTTTCTGGTGCTATTTCCTTGTTCCGGCGATGATGGGAAGACCTGTCGGAGAAACGCAGACGGTCATTGCGGCATTGACGCTTTTCACGTCGGCGTATATGTCACAGATTGTCAAGGCCGGGATAGAAAGCATTCCCAAGGGCCAGACCGAAGCCGCGCGATCGAGCGGCCTGAAACATTGGCAGGTGATGGTTTACGTAATTCTGCCGCAGGGGCTTCGCAACATGATTCCATCTTTCGTGAATCAGTTCGTGTCGCTCATCAAGGATACCTCTCTGGCGTTTATCGTCGGGGTCTCCGAGTTGACGCATGTGGCGACGCAAATCAACAACCGGAGTTTTGTCTATCCCACTGAAATCTTCATGTTTATCGCAATCGTCTATTTCATTCTGTGTTATATTTTTACATCATTCTCGCGCCAGCTCGAAAAACGGCTCGCGTGGCGCAAATCGATCTGACAACGGACTGACGCGCTCTGACATACTGTCGCGTTTGTCCATTATGCAGGAGGCTTGTCATGAAGATCACCGTCAATGATTTTTACAAAAAGAAGCGGGCGGGACAGAAGATTACGATGCTCACGGCCTATGACTATCCGACGGCGCAGATGGTTGACGAGGCGGGCATAGACGCGATTCTTGTCGGCGACTCCGTATCTATGGTCGTTCAAGGCATTGAAAATACGCTGCCTGTCACCATGGAAGAAATGATCTACCACACGAAGATGGTGGCCCGCGCTGTGAAGACCTCGATGGTTATCGGCGATATGCCGTATCTGTCCTACCAGATAAACCGTGAGGAAGCGCTGCGGAACGCCGGACGCTTTATCAAGGAGGCCGGGGCCCAAGCGGTCAAACTGGAAGGCGGCCGCGAGGTGGCGGAGGTCGTTTCAGCCTTGACACGGGCCGAGATACCGGTAATGGCGCACATCGGTCTGACCCCGCAGGCCCTGCATCGCATGGGGGGATTCAAGGTGCAGGGTCGGTCGCAGGAAGCGGCAGCGCGTCTCCTGGAAGACGCCAGAATTCTTGAAGATGCGGGCGCATTTGCGATGGTCGTTGAAGCTGTGCCCGCGGAGCTTGCGAAACAGGTAACGGAAAGCCTCGCTATTCCGACTATCGGAATTGGGGCTGGAGTGAATTGCGACGGTCAGGTGCTTGTATTGCACGACCTGCTGGGTCTTTTCGAGCGCTTTCTGCCCAAGTTTGCAAAAAGGTATGTGAACCTCAAGGAGATAGGTGTCGACGCGATACGCGCTTACAGGAGAGAAGTGGAAGAAGGTGCATTCCCGGGGCCTGAGCATTCATTTTCATAGCTTTCCGCATATGGCTGTGCGCGTTATGCTTTCCTGTTTTGCCCTGATTGCATGCATCTTTCCAGCATGCGCCGTCGTTCTTCTGATTGAGCCGGTGGACGCTGCTGAGCGTCCGGTCATTGTTATCGGCGGGAATCAAGCCTATCCGCCGTATGAATTTCTCGATGAAGAAGGCAACCCGGCAGGATACAATGTCGACTTGTCAAAAGCCATAGCTGAAGTGATGGGCATGAAGATATCGTTTCGCCTCGGGGCCTGGGTGGATGTGCGGAAGGCGCTTGATAACGGTACTGTCGATGTCCTGCAAGGGATGTCGTATTCGGAGGGGCGCGCTCAGGTTGTCGATTTTTCGATCCCGCATACGGTTGTAAACCATTCGATCTTTTCGCGGGTCGGTGTCCCGCCGGTCGATTCCTTCGAAGCACTTGAGGGAAAAGAAGTTGCATTTCACGGGCGCGGCTTTGTTCATGATTATCTCGCCGAACGGAATCTGAATGTGCGGGCCGTTCTCACGGATACGCCTGCGGATGCCCTTCGCGTTGTAGCATCCGGGAAGCACGACTATGCCGTGGTCGCGAGCCTGCCAGCTACCTTTCTCATACAGCAACTTCACCTGACCAATGTTGTTCCGGTTGCCAGGAGCGTTGTATCGGTCAAATACTGCTATGCGGTAAAAAAAGGCAATACGGAATTGCTGGCGCGTTTTAATGAAGGGCTTGCCATACTCAAGCAGACCGGGCAGTATCAGGTTATTTACGACAAATGGCTCGGTGTCCTCGAGCCGCGTGGCATTTCTTTGGGAAGCATTATAAAGTACGGGTCGCTCGTTACAAGCCTTTTTCTTATCGCTTTGGCCGGAGCATTGCTGTGGTCGCGCACCCTCAAGAAGCAGGTGGCGATCAGAACTGCGGACCTCGAACGGGAGGTGCTCGAAAGAAAACGGGCGGCCGAGGAACTCCGGCTTCGTCAGGAACAACTTGTGCAAGCCGACAAGATGGCGTCGCTCGGCGTTCTGGTTTCCGGTGTGGCGCATGAAATCAATAATCCCAATGGTCTCATACTTCTCACTATTCCGATAGTCGCCGAAGCATTTTGTGATGCCCGCCAGGTCCTTGATGACTACTATCGCGATCACGGCGATTTCGAATTAGGCGGCGTCTCCTATAGCCGTATTCGGGACAGGCTTCCGTTGATGTTGGACGATATGCACGAAGGCTCCAAGAGGATCAAGAGAATTGTTGACGATCTCAAAGACTTTGCGCGGAGCGAATCGGGAGAGTCGATGGCGCCGGCGGATCTCAACATTATTGCTCATGCGGCCATCCGTCTGGTAGACAATTCGGTGCGGAAGTCCGGATGCCGTTTTGCCCTGTCGTTTGCGGAGAACCTCCCCCTGTTTCGCGGCAATGCGCAGCGAATCGAACAGGTCGTTGTAAATCTCATCCTGAATGCCTGCCAGGCGATGGAGCATCAAGGAACAGGAAAAACCATCGCACTCGAAACCTCAGCGCAACCCCGTGATGGTACAATTTGTCTGAGAGTGACCGATACCGGCTGCGGAATATCTGCGGAAGATGTGCCGAGGGTGACGGATCCGTTTTTTACGACCAAACGCAATGTCGGCGGCACGGGGCTCGGATTATCAGTCTCGGCGGGGATCGTAAAAGAGCATGGTGGGTCTCTTTCTTTCGCATCCGACGCAGGGCAGGGAACTTCCGTCAGTCTGCTCCTGCCGGTGCTTGCTGCGGAGGTCAAAAAAACGTGAGTCCCGGCTATCCATCTTTCGGTGTGATGATTGTCGATGACGAAATTGCCTGGATTCGCTCGCTCGCGTTTGCCCTCGAACGATCCTCGAATATTACGAATACGATTGAATGCGACGACAGCCGGCTCGTCACGGATATGCTTTCAAGTCACGATGTCGGTGTTGTCCTCCTTGATCTGAACATGCCGCATCGCTCAGGAGAAGATATTCTTGCCGAAATCGGCGAGCGATATCCCCATATTCTGTGCATCGTAATAAGCGGGATGAACCAGATAGAGACTGCCGTTCATTGTATGAAGAACGGTGCATACGATTATTTCGTCAAGACGAGCGAAGAGGATCGCATCATCGCCGGGGTTGTTCGCGCCGTGCGTCTTGTCGAGCTGCAAAATGAAAACCGTGAGCTCAGCAAGCGGTTTCTCGCGGATGAGCTCGACCATCCCGAAGCCTTTTGTGAAATGGCTGCCTTCAGCAAGGGCATGCGATCGATGCAACATTATATCGAATCGGTCGCGAAGAGCACTCAGCCGGTCCTCATTACCGGTGAAAGCGGTGTCGGCAAGGAATTGGTCGCGCGTGCCCTGCATGAGCTGTGCGGACGGCATGCCCCGCTTGTGACCGTGAACGTTGCCGGTCTTGATGATAACCTCTTTTCGGACACGCTGTTCGGTCATGCGCGGGGGGCTTTTACCGGGGCCGATCAGGCCAGAAAGGGAATGATTGAGGAGGCAGGGGGCGGCACGATTTTTCTTGATGAAATCGGGGACCTCAGTGCGGCGTCGCAGGTCAAGCTGCTGAGGCTTTTGCAGGAGGGCGATTACTATCCCCTGGGCAGCGATCGTCCGCGCCGTTTGAGGGCGCGTGTTGTCGCATCGACACATCAGGATCTTCGAAGAAAGATCGATGATGGTTCATTTCGGCAGGATTTGTATTACCGTCTGCAGACTCATCGGGTCCATGTTCCGCCCCTTCGTGAGCGAAAAGAGGATATCCCGGCGCTTCTCGATGCATTGCTTGATGAAGCGGCAGGGGCGCTGCAGAAGAATAAACCGCAGCTGCCGCGCGAATTGGCGGTTTTGCTTGAGACCTATCATTTCCCCGGCAACATACGGGAATTGCGGTCGATGGTTTATGACGCTTTAAGCAGACACAAAGGGGGCGTGCTGTCCATGGAGCGGTTTCTTTCTGCCATGGGCCGGGAGCGTGCTGGAGTCGACACTATTCCGCAGCTTTCCGAGAATCCATACAAACAGCTCGATATGCTGCCCACTATCAACGATTCGATTACTCTTCTCATCGATGCTGCCCTGGAGCGTTCGCACGGGAATCAGACGATTGCCTCCCGCCTGCTCGGCATATCTCAGCCTGCCCTCAGCAAGCGCCTGAAGCACAGGGCTTCGGAGCGAAGCAAAGGGGTATAACGCAGGTTATTCTCCCATATTCTTCAATGGACCCTTCCTGACCTTTATTTTCGGACCTTTCATTAGTCTTACCGTTTGTTTGGTATGACGCTGGTTATACCCTGTCGACATTGCACAGCGATTGGATGTCGCGCTGCTGAAGAGGCCGCCGAAGGAGTCGGCGGTGGTCCGTATATTGCAAAGACAAATCCATCCGTTTAGTGTGCGATGGTCGAATCGGCTTCCGAACGCGGCCGAGCGTATCTTAATTGTGGAG
>Ga0187786_10000219_pt1 | contig 18469 bp, 18 predicted proteins | sample 0815_BV2_10_20_M_FD_132449 | JGI IMG/M metagenome (GOLD analysis project Ga0187786, IMG submission 132449) | Tropical peat soil microbial communities from peatlands in Department of Meta, Colombia - 0815_BV2_10_20_MG | ecosystem: Environmental > Terrestrial > Soil > Wetlands > Peat | place...
CTTTCACGGCGGTAACTGGGGTTCGAATCCCCATGGGGACGCCAAGAAAATCAAGGAGTTATGTGGAATAGCTCCTTTTTATTGTCCTATCACAATCGCTTGCAGCAGAACTCTTGAATTTGTCCGGCGCAGTGCTAAAATTTGTTTGATAAAGTGCCGGGTACTGACTACTGCATTAACCGCCGATAGCTTGCTCACCCTTTCAATTCTTATATTTTAGTGAGCGTATTATAATGTCAGCCTGGTTAAGTAAAAAGTTGCTGTTTCGATAATAAATATAGTATAAGAGCAGAATCAAAGAGGCTTCGGAGTTGTTTATGACGAATGGAACAAAAAGAATTCTTTGCGCTGATGATGAGCCGGCTAACCTTAAACTTCTGGAAGCCATTCTTATGCCGAGAGGATATAAGGTTATTGGAGCCAGAAATGGCCGCGAAGCCCTTGACATTATCTCAGCACAGCAGGTTGATCTTGCCCTTCTGGACGTCATGATGCCAGAGATGAATGGGTTCGAAGTCTGCAAGGCTATAAAAGACAGTGAAAACTACCGAAATATCCCTGTTGTGATGATTACTGCTTTGACGTCGAAGAAAGATCGCATAAACAGCATAGAGGCCGGAGCTGAGGATTTCATATCAAAGCCGCTCGACCAGGCTGAGGTCATAGCTAGAATCAAGATGTTACTCCGCATGAAAGAACTCAATGACTGCCTGAATTCAGCGTATTCCAATATTAATAATCTGGTGTCTTTCGGTGAAAGTGTTGTTAAGGTTTTCGATCCTTTAACATTCGATTTCATGTTTGAAATAGACAGGATAGTTGAGCAGATAATTCGCAAGACACCGGATATTGATGATAAACCGCAGCTGGTAGCGGTAGGGTTGCAGGACATAAAAACTGGTCACTGGCAATGGAGCAGATATGAATTTACTCCGCTTGGCATAAACAGGACCGTGCTATCAACAGACATTTTGCGCTATATGAAAATGCCGGATAAGTCTGCAACCATGATATTTAATTCGAATGAGATCGCACATTCTGACATGGTCCAGTTCAGAGGTATTTCTGATGCGATACGTGTTGAGCCTTCTAACATGGTCATTCACCTGACTAAAGGTTTCTGCATAATCGCTATGAACTATGGAAGTGATATAACCAGGTATGATGCAGCAGTGCTGGACAGTCTGGTGATGCAGGCGCTGTTCCTCAGGTCGTTATCTGGACAGGTCCGGGAGACTGAGGAGGCATTTGAATACACTGTTCACGCTTTGGCAAGGGCGTCAGAAATGAATGATGAGGATACGGGCAATCACATATTGCGTGTTGGTGAATACAGTGCTGCGCTTGCCAGGCGGCTTGGGATGTCGGAAAGTTTCATTAGGTCAATTCGCTATCAGGCCCAAATGCATGACGTTGGCAAGATACACACGCCTCCTCATATTCTCAAGAAGCCGGGGAAACTTACAACCGATGAGTGGGATGAGATGAAAAAGCATACTATATACGGACATACCATAATAGGGGAACACCACAGGCTTTCGATGGCTGGAAGTATTGCAATATCCCATCATGAAAGATGGGATGGGAGCGGCTATCCACACGGATTAAAAGGTGAGCAGATCCCTGTAGAAGGTAGAATCGTGACTATCGCTGACCAGTATGATGCATTACGGAATGTGAGAGTATACAAGCCTTCGTTCGATCATGACACCTCCTGGAGAATAATCAGCGAGGGAGATGGCAGGACTATGCCGTTCCATTTTGATCCCGCTGTTCTTCAGGCTTTTCGAGATGTTGCATCCCAGTTTGAGGAAATTTACGCAGAACTGAAAGGATGATCCAGCTTGCTCCTGCGAACTCGTTACGGGCATGTTTACCTTTATAGTGTTAATATGTTAATTAATTAACATATTCTTTGAACACTTCCCTAATTCCCTCGGTTGAGCCATCACTATGATATTCGCTTAAAACTGGCTATAATTTGATCAAACCTGTTTTTGCTTAACTTAAGAGTATCTGTAAGGCACAAAGATTGCTAATTCCTACTATTGCAGGAAACCTGTCCTTGACAGGGCGATTCAAAGTCAGGAGGTGGCAATGAAGGCAACTGGTTTCAGTGTAGCTGTAAGACTGATGCTTGTGATGGCGCTTTTGGTTTTCGGCGCCCCAGGCATGGTCCAGGCGATGGACCAGGACGATCTGCTCAAGAAGATTGACTCTCTTTCCAAAGAGTTGGACAATCTGAAGAAGCAGATGCAGGACATGCAGAAAAAAGACGCGGCCAAAGATGAACGGATGGCTGTAGTCGAGAAGAAGGCCGACGAGGCAAAGGAGGCGACAGGACCGTCGTGGTTGGAAATCGGCGGAGATTTCAGGGCAAGGTATGATTATCTTTCGGGTAAGACGCACGATGCAGTGTTGTTGAATCCACAATTCAATCCAAGTACTCCTATGGGACCAACAAATATGCCGGTCCTTTCTTCGACTGGACAAACTGTAAAAAATGACTCTCTTTTGACAAATCGGTTGGGCTTGAACATTAAGGCAAAGGCCACAGAAGACATTCAGGTTAAGGCAAGGTTGCTTATGTACAAAGTCTGGGGTCATGATACGGCCGATGCGGTGACAGGAAATAATTCCTTCTTTGCCGACAAGCAGTCAATATTTGACGGCAATGTCAGCCATACCCCCAAAGATAGTATTCTTAGGGTCGATCAGGCCTATGCTACATGGAGCAATATAGCGGGACAGCCTATTTGGTTCTCTGTCGGCAGAAGGCCGTCAACAGGCGGCATCCCCACTAATATCCGTTTGAATACTGAAAAAGTAGGCACTGCTGGTGTTCCAGGCCTCCTGGTGGATTATGCATTTGACGGGGCTACGGTCGGTGTTGCACCGGATATCTCGTTCCTGCCGGGCGCATATGCTAAATTATGCTATGGCAAAGGCTTTGACAGCGGATTCAGGTCTACGTCGAATTCAATGGTTGATGTCAATTTTTTAGGATTCAATGTGGTTCCGTATGACACCGACAATCTGCATCTGGAATTTCAGGTAAGCAGAGGATACAATATTTTTGGCTCTCCAGAAACGTCAACTGTTTCATTCGGTCCGAATTTGATACTGAATAATGACAATCTAGGGGATATTACACAGTACGGAACAGTTGTTATGGGCAAACTTGAAAATCTTGGCCCCGGTGACCTGAATCTCTTCCTTTCAGCTGCAGCCAGCCACTCCAGTCCCAATAGCCATGCCCTCGGAGGCAGCGGCGGATTCCCGCAATTTGGTCTTTTGTGGGATTCCGGAACGGGCGAACATAGCCGTACTGGCTACGGTGCATATTTGGGCGCGCGTTATGATATCAAATCTACTGGAACTAAGCTTGGCCTCGAATACAACCATGGCTCAAAGTACTGGATCACCTTTGTGCCAGCGTCTGATGACATGTGGACAGCTAAGTTGGGGACAAGGGGCAACGTTTACGAGGCATATGTTATCCAGGAACTCAACAAGAAGCCGATTGCAAAAAGAGGCAAGGCCTTCTTCAGGCTTGGATACCAGTATTATGACTTCCAGTATACAGGTAGCAACAACTGGGTAGGAGCTCCTCAGAAGATATCCGATCTGAGTGCTATGCCATCGGCAAGTACGATACCTCAGTTCTTCCCTGTTCTTAAACACGCTCAAGACGTATATCTCACTTTTGACGTAATGTTCTAAAACAAAGGCCGGGAGGGAGACCTCCCGGCTCATGTTTCCAGGAGGACAGCATGGTGATACACTGCAAGGCAGATCATCGTATCCTGATAATCCCTTTCTTTATGCTCGTTTTGATCATATCTTTAAGTTGTGTTAGTCAGGCTGCTGAAGACCAAATCCTGTTAAACGGCAGAGTAAAGATCATTGAACTTTCGACCAATACTGTTGTCGTGACGGATTATGAAGGCAAGGACTACAAATTTTATATTGAAGATTCAGAGATACTTGATAAGTTCAAAGACAATCGCATAAAGATAGGCGACGACGTTAATATCAAGTATAAAATAATAAACGGCAAGAACATTCCCTTTTCATTTAGAAGAACAGCTGGCTGTTAGAGCTGCTTATCGATATAAAACAGTGTAAAAAGTATAATGATCAAATCTCTGCTGCTATCTTTGACTTGCCTTTTATTTGTTGACGCTCCCGTTTCAGCGACGGGGCAGCAGAGCTGTATCCTATGCCATAGTAATGCGCATATAATGACTGCCCTTGGATCTACTCAATACTTAACGACAAATTCACTCATTATGGCTCAAACAGGAATGCCTGCCCAGTGTACAGATTGTCATTTAGGCGACTCCTCTACTATAGAAAAGCAGAAAGCTCATGAAGGGTTGCTAACGGTTAAGGCGATACAGGACAGGACATGGACGGGTGTCTCAAGAAGCATGATGAAAGGTTCCGAGCTTGATATGTGGCGCAGTCTAGAACCTCGCGGAAATAATAGGGCCGATGCGCTGATGCCGAAGCTTTCGTATAACGGCATTCTCAAGAATAATCCGGAGTACAAGCTGATCATCTGGCATGATCGGAATATCGAAACACTTGCTTTTAACCCGGTGCTGACAGAACAGACATGCGGGCAATGCCACGAAGGCATCGTCAGCTCTTTTTTGAAAAGCCCAATGGGTGGCGGGAAAGGTGCACATACGCAGAGCCAATATGTGACATGGACAGGTCCGACAGGACCTCAGAGCTGCGGACTCTGGAGCGGTAAGCTGGCGGGACGTGATCAAGCGGCTTTTTCGTCTGAAAATATGGAGTTATATAATCGACACTCTTCTATGAAGTTAGACGAGAAAATGGCGTTTGACAATCAGCGCCGGTGTAATCAATGTCACGTTGGCTGTCTTGACTGCCACTATTCGCCGCAAAATAGGGATCAAAATGATCCGCGTAAGGGGCTGCATTCATTTTTTAAAAAACCTGACCCTGTTAGCTGTTACGGCGGCGGCAAATCTTTCAACTGCCACGCCGGGCCTCTTGAGCGCAGGCGCGGAGACGGTTACATAAGGGCTGAGTTCACGCAGTCTTCCAAAGAAGGCAAAAGGATATTGAATGGATTGCCGGATATACATATGCAAAAGGGCATATATTGTGTTGACTGCCATGAACCCAACTTAAAATCAGGCATACATGCCGATCTTCAAAGGCAGGTCGATTGCTCCAAATGTCACGCCGGTATAGTGGCTGAGCACGCAAAAGGGATGCACAGGAAAGTTGACTGTGCGTCGTGCCACACTGCACTCATCGGAGGATATGCATTTAATTTCTGGAGCGCTGTTGGTCCAAAGGGAAAGGAGAATCCACTGACAAGAATTCAGGATTATCTTGTAGGTGCAATTCCTCCGCTTATCATAAAGAACCCGATTGGCCTGTGGATACCTGTGCATGTTGTTCCACATACATCGGGCAATGTGAAAGCGGATGAGGTGACTCTTTCTAATAAGCTTTTGTTTCGTAACACGCCAGACGTGGTCATCGACAGACTTTATTTTTCTAATGACGCGTATGCCATTACAGGGCTTGTTAGAAATCTTGACTACAGAGACCACGATACGATAGCGTGGCTGAACGTCGACCGTGTTGCCCATGCAACCGGAAAATCCAGAAGCTGCGGAAGCTGTCACGATTCGACTGCGCAGACTATTAAGACTTCGTACAGTGAAGGCTCGTATAAAGATGTGGGAGCCGGCACTTACACCATAGTTGCCGACGAGAAAGGCCTCCGCATTGTTTTTCTACCGGGAACCGAAGCAGAACCTTTGCCGAAAGGCCTTAATAGACTCTCTGACATGTGGGCGCTCAAGGGTGATTTCTCTCTTCCAAGGGTTGCGGCAAGGAAACAGTTTGAGGAGATAGAGTCAGCATACAGAAAGGGTGCTTTCAAGCATTGATGTTTAGGTCGTTGCGCAGATTGCAGCGGATCACTATGGAATTTTTATGGATTAGTTCAAGAGGCACATATGTCAAATGCATATAGCATGTATTAATAATGTCTATGGGAAAGCTTTTAGTGATAGATTCCTTGTGTCTATTTCAGTAGAATTATAGTATTAAAACGCGCAGGGATTCTCTGCCATCATTAAGAAAGGAGGGTACAATGAGATTTCTGAAGCTGTTTTTCGTCGTTCTGCTTGTTCTGTCTCCTCTTGCTGTTTTCGGCGCTCAGGGCGATGTTGTGAAGAAGGCAAAGACAATCGATGAGCTATCAAAGATGTACGATTCGAACTCATGCAAGGACTGCCATGCAGAGATTTACTCTGAATGGTCTAAATCGTTGCATGCCCGATCTATATTTGGTCCTGCGGAGGTGGGCAGAACAGCTGCTACCATCAAGACCACAATTGAGAACGGGCTTAAAGATTGGCCTTCGTCAGGGGTCAAGAAGCCTGAAGATGTAGGGGTCAAGCATCTGATGATTTGTGCAAAATGCCATCTGCCGCAGCTGATAGAGGCTGAAGACAGCGTCGCACAAGAGATCGTCAAGAATCTTTATGCTTTCAAGGAGCCCGATGATCAGGCTGCAAAAACTTTGCAGAAGCTGAATATCGGCTGTACAGTGTGCCATCAGCGAAATGCAATCGTGCACAAATGGAAGTTTGGCTATCCGGATAAGGGTGCTGTTTATGGAAGCAAGGATGGCGAGCATGCTTCACCGGATTTCCCTAAGATGAAGAAAAGCCCGTATATAAAGGAAGCCATTCTTTGCGGGCAGTGTCATGGTCAGGGACCGAATTTCGATATTGATCAGCCGACACAGTGCGCTACTCTTTATAGCAGTTACAACTTTGCCTATAGGCCTGAAGGCGGCACTGAAAATTGCCAGGAATGCCACATGAAGAAATCCAAGCTTGGCCATAATATGCAGAGTTATCGCGCAATGGGGCCGATGGCTGTTGATATGAAAGTTGAAGCCTTGGCTTACCAGTGGCGTGATGTTGTGACAACAACACCTGCAGCGTCGGTCCAGGTTGATCTATTCAACAAAGCCGGGCATGCAATACCGGATGGCTGACCAACGCCGAACCGGGTGGTCCTGTATGTGACCGCGAAGACAAAAGACGGCAACGTGTTTTACAAGGATCAGCGTATTTATATGCCGATACCGTTGCAATTTGGTATTGGTGACAAGATGGGTAGGGGCCCCTACGAGAAGAGCGGAATCCTCCGCGACACGAGTCTACCTCCTATGAGGACGGTGACTGAAAAATTCTATATCCCTGTATATAATGAGTCGACAAAAGAAGGGAAACTGGCCCGCGATATCATCACGAATGACTTTACGGTAGATGTTGAACTCTGGTATCTGCCTTACGGGAAGAAGGATGATGAGGGCAATGCACAGATGTGGCAGAAAGTCACAAAGAAACTAAGCATTGAAAAAGGCGGTAAGTAGTTAATCATAGGGGCGTTGTAAGGCAACGCCCCTATATATTTTTTATAGAATCTGCTAGTTTTGCAAACTCTTCCATGCTTAAAGTTTCCGCCCTTCTTAGCGGATCAATTCCGGTATCTACAAGGATTCGTCTTATATCAGGGAAAAGAGCTTTCAGAGCGTTCGACAAAGTCTTTCTACGCTGGGAAAAGCCTGCTCTTACAATCTTAAAGAAAAGACCTTCATCTGTGACAGATACTGACGGCTGTTCCAGCATCTCAATTCTGATAACAGCTGAGTCGACTTTCGGGACAGGCTTGAATGACGCAGCCGGTATAACAAACTCCAGTTTCGTTTTGGCAAAATACTGGACAGATATCGACAGCACGCCATAGTCTTTTGATCCCGGTGCGGCTACTATTCTTTCCGCAACCTCTTTCTGAATCGTCAACGTCATAGTGCTTAAGAGTGGTTTTGCGTCCATCAGCATGAATATAAGCGGCGTGGTAATGTAATACGGTATGTTAGCCACAACTTTAAAAGGTATGCCGATGCATGAATAGTCGAATTTCAATGCATCGGCGTGATGCAGTTCGATATTCTGCACTTTTTCGAATCTCGCCAGCAGGCTCATATACAACTTGTCATCGAGTTCCACAGCAATTACCAGCTTTGCCCTGGATGCGAGAATCTGCGTCATCGAGCCGGGTCCCGGCCCGATCTCCACTATGGTATCTTCCGGAGTAATTCCTGAAACATCAACTATTCGTGACAGTGTCGCCGGATCGAAAAGGAAGTGTTGTCCAAGATATTTCTTTGCCATAAATGGGCTATCTTGTTATTGAATAGGACTTCACATTGATTCTGACAATGTAGTTTCTCAGCTGGATTTTAACGATAGAAGGATACCAAGACAACGGGGAATCGTCAGCGGCAGCTCTGCCGTCTTCCATGATAATTTTAGCCGGTGAATCGTAATGAATGGCCAGAATATCCCCATTTTCCATTTCAATTGTCTGTTCAACAGGTAAAAGGCTATCCTTGTTTACAACAACTTTTCTGTACCCGTTTCGCAGCTCGTAGGTGTCTTTTCTGTCAAGTATTTCATAGTCAGTGATGTCCCACCAAAAGAGGCTGCTTTTCAAGCCTTCAACGAGGATTGTGCTCTTTGTCTTGTCCATTTTCGGTCTGCTGCTGATATTGCCATTGTCCTCGTATACCTCACCTTGCAGGAATCCGAGATAATAGATTCTGAGAGCAAGCTTGTTGGGAGATGCTGACAGGGACGCATCGCCGCTCATGATTGTCCCATTCTTTTCGTACTCCAGTCCAACCACTGTATTTATAGCTGATATTTTTCTGTATTGGGCAAGGGCATCATTCAGCGTGATTCCCTTATGAGACGGCATCTCGGCAGGTTTGGGTGTTGCACAAGAGGCAAGCAAAGCGCATAAGAAAGTCACCAGTAACCATAAGCCTGAGGTCAAAAGAGCAGAAGGAAACGCACACCTTCTATTTTTCCGACTTCTTACTTCTGACTTCTGACCCCTGTCTCCTGCGTTCTGTTCTTTATATCCCGATATATTCAATCGCTTCATCTATGTTCCTCACCCCTGAAATAATCAAACCAAAATCTTCTTTCAGTCTGTCTGTATTGCCTGCAGGCACTATAGCACGTTTGAATCCCACCTTGGCAGCCTCTCTGATGCGTGCCTCTCCTTGAGCGACTGCCCTTACTTCACCGGACAGCCCGACTTCACCGAAAACGAAAGTTTGAGAAGGGATGGCCGTTTCTCTGAAGGATGATACCATTGCGGCGATGATTCCCAGATCGGTTGCAGGCTCTACAATCTTTAGTCCCCCGACGACATTGATAAAAACATCCATGCCACCCAGCTGAATGCCGGCCTTTTTTTCAAGGATAGCAATGAGCAGATTCAGTCTGTTGAAGTCAATACCCATACTGGTTCTGCGAGGCATGCCGAAGGTAGTAGGCGAAACCAAGGCTTGCAACTCGACAAGCAACGGCCTTGTGCCTTCAATGCTTGCAATCACTACTGATCCGGAAGTGTTCAGTGGTCTCTCGGAAAGGAAGATCTCTGAGGGATTCGTTATCTCCTCGAGTCCACTGTCGGTCATTTCAAATACACCTATCTCGTTGGTAGAACCAAAACGGTTTTTGACGGTTCTAAGTATACGAAATGGTTGTCCTCTGTCTCCTTCAAAGTAAAGAACCGTATCAACCAGGTGCTCCAATACGCGCGGTCCGGCAATTGCGCCTTCTTTTGTTACATGTCCGATGAGAAACACAGGGGTGCCGGATCTTTTTGCATAAAACATCATTTTGGCCGCCGATTCGCGTATCTGGCCTACAGAGCCAGGCGCAGAAGACATTTCTTCCGTATAAACCGTCTGGATTGAATCTATGACTATTGCAACCGGTTTCAGTTTGTCTGCTGTATTCAAGACATGTTCGACCACAGTTTCAGGCAACAGCATTATTCTGTCGGAATCTATAGATAACCTCTGAGCCCGTAACTTGATCTGTTCAGGTGACTCTTCTCCGGAAACGTATAAGACCGTGCCTGTCTGAGAGGCTATTTTTGATATCACTTGCAATATTATAGTTGATTTTCCTATCCCGGGATCTCCACCTATCAGTATGACTACGCCTTCGACAAGCCCGCCGCCCAGCACTCTGTCAAACTCCGATATGCCTATTGCCAAACGTCTTTCGTTTCCTCCGGTTACGGAACTCAGTGGCATAGGGCCGGAAGCTCCGCCGGAAAAGGACTTAAGCGACTTGGACATTTGCCTCTCCTCAGAGAAACTGTTCCAGGAGCCGCAGTCAGGGCACTTGCCCATCCATTTGGGACTGCTGTAACCGCAGGTTTGGCACTGAAAATTTGTTTTTATCTTAGACATCCAGAAGCTTCATCCCCTTCCCAATAGCATGAGCTTTGATTATTGCATCGTACACAAAATCCTTGGCTTTTTCAGCAGCATGAACTAAGCTGAATTCTTTGGCTATATACGCTGCAATAGCTGCGGAGAATGTACAGCCGGTTCCGTGAAACTCTCCATCAATTTTTTTTGACTTTAATTTAACAAAATTATCTTCAAAATAGACCATATCTATGGTTTCGTGTTCAAGGTGACCGCCTGTAATTATAATTGCTTCAGGTCCGAAATTGCTTAACGTCATACAGGCTTTTTCCATGCTTTTCTCATCAGTAATGCTAATACCCGACAAAACATAAGCCTCATAAATATTTGGAGTAATCACCTTCGCTAGAGGGAAGAGTTCATTCCTCATAATATCAAGACCGCCGTCCTCGATGAGTGGCCGGCCGGATGACGACATAGTTACCGGGTCAACAACAAGGTTATCAAGATCAAAACCCCGGATAGTTTTTGCAATGACTCTTACGGCATCTTTTGAATACAGCATTCCTGTTTTCAGGGCGTCCGGACGAATGTCATTAAGAAGTGAGTTTAGTTGCATTTCGATAAATTGTGCATCTATGCCCAGTACGGCATCTACTCCACCTGTGTTTTGAGCGGTCAACGCTGTAGTCACTGAAAGTGCGTGAACGCCCAAGCGGTTGAAGACCCTGATATCAGCTTGCAGACCCGCTCCTCCGGTAGGATCTGAACCTGCTATGGTGAGAATGCTTTTCATTCTTGATAGTATAACAAGCTGTACGGAATGTTGACAAATATCAGGGATTTAGATTATCTTATCTAACTTATAGCGTTTTTTTGATTTTGCATCTTGAGCATATTTAGGAAGGTGAAATAACGATGAAGACGACGAAGTTTGCAAAGAAAGAGGATATCCAGCGCAAATGGTATCTGGTCGATGCAAAAGATGTTGTATTGGGCAGGATGGCAACTAAAGTTGCTGATTACCTGAGAGGCAAGAACAAGGCTATTTTTACGCCTAATGTCGATACCGGCGATTTTGTGATAGTTATCAATGCTGACAAGGTCAAAGTGACGGGCAACAAGCTTGAGGATAAGAAGTATTACAGTCATACCGGTTATATTGGGCATATCAAGGAAGTAAGCTTGAAGGACCGCCTTAGTTCGACTCCTGACAAAGTAATCAAGGATGCGGTATGGGGAATGCTTCCTAAAAACAGGTTAGGCAGGGCGATGCTGAAGAAATTGAAGGTATATGCCGGCACGGATCATGGGCATGCCGCTCAGAAACCGGAACGCATACAAATTACGAAATAAGGAGTAGGAAAAGAAATGGCAGCCATTACTTATAATGCAACAGGAAGAAGAAAAAGATCGATTGCCCGAGTTGTCATGACACCAGGAACGGGTAGAATCATCGTTAACGATAAAGATGTCGATACATATTTCCCCAGAGAGACGCTCAGAATGATTATCAGGCAGCCTCTCAATGTTACCGGCACGATTGGCAAGTATGATGTGAATGCAAGTGTGCTTGGAGGCGGATTGAGCGGTCAAGCCGGAGCGTTAAGGCATGGTATTGCTCGCGCGCTTGTGGTAGTAGATTCCGATTTGAAGGCAAAGCTCAAAAAAGAAGGTCTCATGACTAGAGACCCAAGAGAAGTCGAAAGAAAGAAATTTGGGCAGAAAGGCGCGAGAGCGAGGTTCCAGTTCTCGAAGAGATAAAAAGCGAAATAGGTCGGACAGGACCTATGGCACTTATATGATCTTTAGCCCGCTCTATGCGGGCTTTTTTATTCGTGCGTTGAAAGGTGGTAAAAATGATAAGGGTTGCGATTTGCGGCGGCAGCGGTTATACCGGAGCAGAGCTTCTGAGGATATTACATCACCATCCGGAAATTGAGGTAACTGCAGTTACCTCTGAGAAGTCTGCCGGGAAAAAGGTTACTGACCTGTTCCCGCATCTTGTCAAATACAATGGGCTGGCATACGTGCCTATGGAAAAAGAGAGCCTTTTATCAAAAGCGGATTTCTTCTTTATGGCACTGCCTCATGCGGCCTCACAGGAAGCAGTAAGTTTTTTTTATCAGCAGGGTAAGAAAGTGGTCGATCTGTCGGCTGATTTTCGATTAATTGATCCTAAAATATATGAAGAGTGGTATAAAACTTCTCATAATTATACTGATACGTTAAAGAAGGCTGTTTATGGGCTTCCGGAGTTGAACAGGAAGGCTATTAGAAAGGCTCGTCTTATCGCTAACCCGGGCTGTTATCCAACTAGCGCCATTCTTGCACTGGCGCCGGCCATAAAAGAAGGGCTGATAGATGTAGAACGCATCATAGTTGATTCAAAGTCGGGGACATCTGGTGCAGGTCGAAAAGCCGACATGGCCATTTCTTTTTGTGAGGTGAATGACGGCTTCAAAGCCTATGGTGTTGGAGTGCACAGACACACGCCTGAGATTGAACAAGCATTGTCGTTAGTCGCTGGCAAGCAAATCTTTATAGATTTTACACCTCATCTTGTGCCGATGGACAGAGGTATAGTTACAACATCATATGCAAAATTGACGAAGACGACAAATACAGACAGGGTAATCGCGCTTTACAATAAAATGTATTCACGAGAGCCTTTTGTGAAGATGCTTGAGCCAGGATACTATCCAAACGCCAAGCACGTCAGAGGCAGCAACTATTGCTTTATAGGTGCTAGGGTCAATGATCGAACCAATACGCTGGTGATGGTTTCTTCGATAGACAATCTTGTAAAGGGAGCATCGGGACAGGCTGTGCAGAACATGAATATCATGATGGGTTATGACGAAACTATGGCATTGGAGGGATTGGCATTATGCCCATAAATAGTAAAAAGACTGTAGTGCCGAAGGGTTTTCTTTTTTCTGCAGTCGAAGCTGCAGTTAAGAAGCCGGGTCGCAAGGACCTTGCATTGATCTATTCCGAGCATGAAGCTAAGATGGCAGGAATGTTTACAACTAACAGTGTAAAAGCTGCGCCTGTTAAACTGGATATGGGTCTGATCAGACAAGGTAAGGGCAGGGCGATAATAGTTAACAGCGGAAACGCCAATGCGTGTACTGGTCGACAAGGGATGAAGGATGCTGTGGAAATGTGCAGACTTGTTGCTAATCACATGGGCATTAACGATGATTATGTATATGTCTGCTCCACAGGAGTAATCGGGACGCCTATGCCAATGGCAAGAATTAGGCCCATAATAGGCGATCTTGTTGCCAAACTCGGAAGTGCTTCAATTAACGATGTGGCGGCAGCAATTATGACGACAGATACGTTCTCAAAGATTATTGTCAAGAAGAAGAGGATAGGCGGCAGGATGATAACCGTCACAGGCATATGCAAGGGAGCTGGAATGATTCAGCCGAATATGGCAACAATGCTGTCTTTTGTGCTGACCGACGCTGCCATAGAGAGTAAGGCGCTCGGTGAGGCTTTAAGGCAGGCTGTAAATAGGTCGTTCAACCGCATAACCATAGATGGTGATATGTCTACTAACGATACGGTGTTGATCATGGCCAACGGTGCTGCGGGCAATGAAGTGATAAAGAAGGGATCTGATGAATATGAAGCATTTTCTGGCATGCTTCAGCGACTCACTTATGAGTTGAGCGAGCTGATAGTCAGGGATGGCGAGGGTGCAACTAAGTTTGTGGAAGTGGAAATCAAGAACGCGCGAACTGAAAAAGAGGCTGAGAAGGGCGCCTTTGCAATAGCCAATTCTCTGCTTGTTAAGACAGCTATCTACGGTAATGACGCCAACTGGGGCAGGCTTATGGCGGCCCTCGGCTATTCCGGAATAATGCTCAAAGAAGAGAAAACTGACATCACCATTAACGGATTAAAGGTTGTGAAGGGCGGCATTGCGACCGGCGTTGATGTGCAGGCAAACGAAAGGTTGAAAGAGAAGAAGATCAAAATAATTGTTGATCTCCATTTGGGTGAGGGCTGTGTTAAGGTACTTACCTGCGATTTAACAGAGAACTACGTGCAAATTAACGCGGAATACAGGACCTGATATTTCGCGTTGTGATGGTCACTTTGCATCGGAGCGGATATCAATTACAGTTGCAACTTTGCGTCCAGAGCGCTCGATGAAGGTTATCCTTACGGGAATTCCTGTTTTAAGGTCGGACAGTGCAGCCGGTTTGCCTTTGCGCGTCACTATAGTTTTATCATCTATTGCGATAATGTGTTCCGTATTATATACCGTGGCTGTCAGCACAGAATCCTTGAGGTCCTTTATTATAGCGACAGCAAGTTTTTTAGGTGCCGCACCGCCAGTAGTTGGATGACCTTTTACGCTGAGTGATTCTGTCGCAATGCCAGGGTTGATAGATATTAATATGAGAATCAGGGCCCATGCGATATAGCTCATTGGAGCTTGTCTTAGCATTGCGATCTCGTCTTAAATTTATAATAGGTTGTTCTTTTCGTCTAGCCTGATTATGGTTGGCTTAAAGGTTTTCATTTGCTCATCGTTGTCAATCCAGCAATAAGAAAAGATAATAATGCGGTCTCCCACAGCTCCCTTGCGGGCAGTAGGACCATTCAGGCAGAACTGCCGTGACCCCCGCTTTCCAGGGATTACATAGGTCTCAAAGCGCTCGCCGTTGTTCATGTTGCTGATCATCACTTGTTCATAAGGCAGAATTGCTACCATATCCATCAAATCTCTGTCTATCGTTATACTTCCCTCATACGCAAGGTTGGACTCGGTGACAGTTGCAAGATGTATCTTCGACCTTAGAAAACAGCGAAACATTCTCAGATCTCCTTTTGCTTTATCAGCAAACAGCAGCTGCTATTCAATTATCTTGGGGATACGGTAAAACTTCTCGGTCGAATCAGGTGCATTTCTTAAGGCTTCATCACGCGGCAAGCACATACCCAGGACATCATCAGCCATTACATTGTTTAGTGCAATGATGTTAGATGTAGGCTCTATATCAGATGTGTCCAGATTATTAAGCTGTTCCACATAATCGATAATTTTGCTCAGCTGAGGAGCATACAACTCTAACTCTTCATCCGTAATGGAGAGGCGTGAAAGCTGAGCTATATGCCTGACTTCTTCAAGAGATAATTTCATGTCAGATTCTTTCAAGGTTGGCCAGTTTTGCTGCAAGCCTTTTCAGGCCAATCCCGGGGAAATTAACTGTGACTTTTGCCTCTTCTCCTTCACCGCAGCAGTCTCTGACTATGCCCACGCCCCATGCCGGATGCTTTACCCTTGACCCTACGATAAATGATGGTACTTTTCTTGCCGAGGACTGGAGCATCGTAGACATAACAGCCTTTTCCTTTTGCTGGGAGCGCTCAACCCATATGCAGCAATCCTTAGGCATGTCGGCAAAGAACCTTGATGGCTCTTGTTCCTGTATCTTGGAATATACCCTTCTTTTCTTGACACTGCTCATGTAAAGCATGTTTTTAGCACGCGTCATGCCGACATAAAGCAACCGCCTTTCTTCCTGCATTTCGGAAGCATTGTCAAAGGCTTTGAAATAAGGTAGAATGCCTTCCTCGATACCAATAATGAAAACAACCGGAAACTCTACGCCCTTTGTGTTCTGAAGGGACATAATGGTTACAGCACGAGCAGGCAAGGCATCGTCTGTGGAAGCAGTCAGCGATATGCGGTCAATAAAGTCCCTTGGTGAAACATTTTCGGCAGATGCCGCAAGCTCAAGAATGGATTGAATTCTCTCTTCTTCAAGCTCATCCAGATAGCCGGTTTTTTCTACTATATCTTTGATCATGTCCGATGCGCTTCTGTATGAGCTGCCTGAGAAGTCCTCGATTGTTTTGACGAAAGCTGCAAGCTTATCTTTAAAAGAGGCTGCAACAGTATTGGCCTGGAGCATTGATTTCAACGCCTTGAAGAGGCTGAGTGAATTCTTTTTTGCCTCCTGCTCTATCCTGGATATAGTGGTAGAGCCTATTCCGCGTGAAGGGCTGTTTATAATCCTGCGAAGGCTCACGTTATCATTGTTATTAAGTGCAAGCCGCATGTATGCAATTACATCCTTCACCTCTTTGCGGTGGTAAAAAGATACGCCTCCAATAACTCGGTACGGTATGCTCTCCTCGCGCAGGGCATCTTCCAACGCTTTTGTCTGAAGTGTTGCCCGGTAAAAGACCGCAAAATTGTTGTATTCAAAATTACTTTTCAAGTAAAGATCTTTTATAGCACGAGCTACATACTTTGCTTCGTCCTCTTCCGTCCCCAGGTTACAATAGCATACTTTTTCACCGCAGAGATTTTCTGTTTGGAGATTCTTGGGTTTCCTCTGAACATTCTTTGAAATGACAGAGGTTGAAACTTTAAGTATATTGCCGGAAGATCGATAATTGCGTCCGAATTTAATGATCTTGGCCCCAGGAAATTCCTTTTCGAAATTGAGAATATTGCATATGTCGCAGCCTCTGGATTTATAAATGCTTTGATCGTCGTCACCAGCCGCACAGATATTCTTTTGTTTTCCCGACAGCTGTTGCAGCAGCTTCAACTGAGCTCTGTTGGTGTCTTGAAATTCATCCACCAAGATAGCCGGAAACATCGCTTGATACTTATGAAGCACTTTCGGGTTTTCTTTGAACAGTCTAACTGTTAACATTACAAGATCGTCATGGTCAAGCGAGTTGGATCGTTTCAGTTCATCCTGATATCTAAGATATACCCTGCCAAGCTTCTCGTCGAAACTAAACCCATCTCCCTGGGCTAGAAAATCCTCAGGACTGATAAGTGACGCCTTCAGTACGCTGATACGAGAAGCAACGCCTTTGTAAAGAGCTTCATAAATATTGAACTCCTTTAATATGTGCCTGATTAAAGAACTCTGATCATCTTCATCATATATAACGAAATCAGGCTTGAATCCAAGAACTTTTATCTCTTTTCTCAAAATCCTGTTGCAATGCGAATGGAATGTGCCTATCCAGTTCTGCTTGTAGTCACAGTCCAAATGCTTTGAAATGTTCTCTTTCATTTCCTCGCCGGCCCGATTTGTCAGAGTTACAGTTAGTATGGATGATGGAGAAAGTTTCTTTTTCTTGACAAGATGGGAATATCTGCAACCTATAACGCGTGTCTTTCCACTTCCCGCTCCTGCAAGTATAAGCAGTGGGCCTTGAGTATGAAGAACGGCTTCTCTTTGTTGGGAATTAAGGTCCTCTAATAATGCATCTTTAGCCATTTTCGTCTCCTTAAATTATACCATACGCGACCCCGTAAAAGCAGGGCCGAATGCCGAAAATAAAGGACCAGAGCTACTCTACTGTTACGCTCTTGGCTAGATTCCTGGGTTGATCGACATCGCAGCCTCTAAGAACTGCAATGTGATAGGCCAAAAGCTGAAGCGGGATAGTAAATACTACTGTATTTAAGTATGCATTGCTTCCTTGCATGAATATGGAATGGCGCGATAATTTATTAATTGCTTCATGGCTTTTATCAGTCAGAGTCAGCAGGATACCGCCCCTGCTGTTTACTTCCTCCATATTGGATAAGACTTTTTCAAACAAATGATCTGATGGGGCAAGCACTACTACAGGAAGTTCCTCGTCAATCAGCGCAATCGGACCATGCTTCATCTCGCCGGCAGGATAACCTTCTGCGTGTATGTACGATATCTCTTTTAATTTCAGAGCTCCTTCCATAGCAATCGGGAATTGTATCCCTCTGCCCAGATATAGAAAATCTTTAGCCTTGAACAGTTCTTTGGATATAGACAAGATATGGCTGTCCATTTCTAAGGCTGATTCGATGCATCCAGGCAGGCGAAGCAGATCATTTATGAGTGTTGATGCGATGCTTGCATCAATACATCCCCTGTTTTTGCCAAGAGCAATCGCCAGCATATAGAGAGCGACGATCTGGGCAGAGAAAGCCTTCGTTGATGCAACCCCAATCTCAGGGCCTGAATGCGTGTAAAAAACATAGTCGGCCTCTCGAGACGCTGTACTGCCGATTACATTGCAGATAGTGAGGGCAGAAGCGCCAAGTCTCCGGGCTTCTCTCATAGCAGCAAGAGTATCGGCCGTTTCTCCCGATTGAGTGATAGATATAAAAAGAGTTCCTTTGCC